>Ga0209162_1004168_pt1 | contig 11023 bp, 7 predicted proteins | sample YNPNPMetaG_FD_187121 | JGI IMG/M metagenome (GOLD analysis project Ga0209162, IMG submission 187121) | Anoxygenic and chlorotrophic microbial mat microbial communities from Yellowstone National Park, USA - YNP NP MetaG (SPAdes) (version 2) ...
GCAACGCTCTGGTTCAATTGGATGGGCAGCGGCCCGAAGATCGAAGGATTCTGGAGGCCGCGCACTTCCTGCGCGTGGTGCCAGCCGATGACGGGGAGTTCGACGGCATCCGCCGGCTGGCCAAGCAGTTGGGCATGGATCATGAGCCCTGAAGGTCGGAACACCTCGGGAAGGACGAGCTTCATGATCGTTAGATGGCGATTTCGAACAAAGATCTATCTCAGCATCGTGTCCATTCTGCTCGTGTTCGGCATTTGTCTCGGCGTCGTGATCACGCGGATCGTCGCACGCACTCTGTTGGCCGAAAGCAAGAAACGTGGAACCGCAAGCGCCGTCACTCTGGCGGCCCGGGTGGCCGAGCCCGTCCTGGCCTTAGACTTTCTGAGCATGAAAAACCTGGTGGACGAACTGCTCCAGTCCAGCGAGGATATGGTCTACGGCTTCGTGCTCGACCAAGGGGAACGCCCTTTGGTCCACACCTTCAGGAGCGGTTTTCCCGTCGACCTCATCAAAGCGAATCAAGCGGACGACTCTCAGCAGTGCCGAATCCAGCTTTTGACTGACGGTCGGCAGAAGTATTTGGATTTCGCCGCCCCGGTGATGGTCGCCGGCCAACGACTGGGCACGGTCCGGATCGGCATGTCTCAAAGCAAAGCCCTCGCCGGAGTGCATAATCTGGCGTGGGTGATCGCTCTGGTCACCGGCGTGGGAATTTTTTTCTCCACCTTGCTGGCCGCCGGCCTGGCGCGAACGGTGACTCGGCGGATCGCCCTGCTGAGACATTCCGCCCAGCAGATCGTCATGGGCAACTTGAACATTGTGACCGCCCCTCACCCCAAAAAAATGTGCTGGGAGCTCATGGAATGCGATCGAAAGGAATGCCCGGCATACGGCGATGAGGGCCTGCGCTGCTGGTACCTGGCCGGCACCCTGTGTCCGTCCTGTGTGGAAGGAGAATACGCGAAAAAGATCGAAAGCTGTCGGCACTGCACGGTCTTTCGCCGCAATTCCGGTGATGAATTGCAGGACTTGGCGGAATACTTTGACTTCATGGCCCGAACCCTGGGCGACCGCGTGGAGCGGCTCAAAAACACGGAACAACACCTGAGCCGACAACATCAGGTCTTTCGAACCATACTCGACGTCACCCCGGATATCGTCTGTCTGCAAGACAGGGAATCGCGCTACCTGGCAGTCAGTCGGTCCTTCTGCCGGTTTTTTCATAAAGAGGAAAGAGATATCCTCGATCGAACGGATTTCGATCTGTTTCCTGCGGACGTGGCCCAGGCCAATCACGAAGAGGATCTGAGAGTCGTTGCAAAGAGGGCCCCGCTGCAACTGGAAAAACGCATCGATGGGGCACGGGAGGCCCGCTGGTTTCACCTGGTAAAGACCCCGGTACTGGACGAAATGGGTAACGTGATCGGCATCTTATGTAATGCTCGGGACATCACCGACTTGAAGGAACTTCAGGCACGCATGGCCCAAGCGCAGAAACTTGAGTCCATTGGCCAGCTGGCCGCAGGCATCGCCCATGAAATCAATACGCCATTGGCCATCATGCTGGGTTATGTGCAATTGCTCCTCGAGGATTTTCCCCCCGACAGTGAAATCTACGAAGATCTCAAGCTCATGGAAAAGCAATGCCGTGTGTGTAAAAGGATCGTGGCTGATCTCCTGCGCTTTTCACGGCATACGGAAAGTGTCAAAAGACCCCTTGACCTGAACAAGACCCTGGAGCAGGTTTTGTCCGTGGTGGAACACGCCTTTGCCCTGGATCACATCCACCTGGTCCGCGACCTCAGCGCCCGGCTCCCGCTGGTCTATGGAGATCAGGAAAAGCTTGAGCAAGTCTTCATGAATCTGTTGACCAACGCCCACCAGGCCATCGGGTGCCACGGCCGCATTACGGTTAGAACCCAGGCCCAAGAAGACCAGGTGGTGGTGGCCATCGAGGACACCGGAAGCGGCATTCCGCCGGACATTCGGAGCCGAATCTTCGATCCTTTTTTCACCACCAAAGGGGTGGGTGAGGGAACCGGGTTGGGCTTGTCGGTCACTTTCGGGATCGTCAAGGATCACGGCGGAAGCATCGAATTTACGAGCCGTCATGTTTCCGAAGTGGGCGAGCGTGAAGAAGAAAGGGATTTTTCATCCAGTCGGAGTTCAGGCACCACGTTCATCTGCCGGTTTCCGGCCTGGAAAGGTTAAGTCCCGCCCTGGAATTTTTTCAGACCCTGCGGGGCATTCTTTGGCATATCGGCCTCTCGAGACCCAAATGGGAGTGAAAGATATGGCAAAAATCATGGTCCTCGACGATGTGCTGGATGCGGTGGTGCTGATCCGAAAGATCCTTCAGCGCAAAGGGCATGAGGTGGTGACTTTCACGGACGAGGAAGAAGCGATTCAATACGTGCGCGAGAATCCGGTGGACTTGGCCATCCTTGACATCAAATTGAAAAAGATGGACGGCATTGAGGTGCTTCAGGAGCTGAAGAAGATCGCCCCGCAGATCCGGGCCATGATGCTTACGGGCTATCCCACCGTCGATTCGGCCCGTAAGGCCTTGGCGTTCGGAGCCGGCGAGTATTGCGTCAAGCCCATCGAAAAAATGGAATTGGAAGAAAAGGTGGCTGCCTTGCTCGCCCAGTCACGGGCACCCTGAAACGACTCCGCATTGAACCAGGAACCGCTGTTTATGTCCGAATATGAAATGCAATGGATTACGGACCAGTTGGCGGTGGGTCATGCCCCCATGTCCTACCAGCACCTGGATCAAATCGCTCAGCAGGGGATCGGCGCCATCGTGAATCTCTGCGGCGAGTATTGTGACCTCCATGAAATTGAGGAAAAATCCGGTTTCGAGGTTTACTATCTGCCCATCCCCGACGAGCACGCGCCGGATTTGGAAGAACTGGAAAGGGCATTGGATTGGTTGGACGAAGCCATCTATTTGGGCAAGAAAGTCTTGGTTCACTGTCGGTTCGGCATCGGCCGCACAGGCACCTTCGTCACCTCCTATCTGCTCCGCCGAGGCTTTGGGTTGAAATCGGCCCAAAAGTACCTGAAACGGATCCGTTCGAACCCCACCAGTTTCAGCCAGTGGTGGTTGCTGAGGAAATACAATAAAAAAGAGGGACGATTGACGATTCGAGAACCGTCCTTGGAAGGCAAGCATGTTCTGGATCTGGCGCCCTATTTCACGGACTACGAAAGCCTGGTGCAGGAGCTGGAACAGGGAATCGAGGCCGAAACCCCTGAGGGAACCCCCATGTCCCGCTGCGGGCGCGACCATGATCATTGCTGCCGGAAGATCCTTTTCCTGCAATGGAGCGAAGCGGTTTATGTAAACCACCATCTCAATAGAGCCCTCAAAAGATCGGATCGAGTGGCGGCGATACACAGGGCGATTTGCTGGGCCTATTCGGCCGCCCCGGTGGCGTCCTCCTCCACTGTCTCACCAACCTTTGAAAGCGATCAACAGGAGCTTACGCCCGCCGATCGCAATTACCTCTGTCCTCTAAATGTGGACGGACAATGCCTGATTTATTCCCATCGCCCCATTGCCTGTCGCCTGTACGGTATTGAACCGGGCCGGGGTCTCAGAGGCCTTCGCCCCTTCGATCTTGTTCAAACGAACCAACTGCTCTTTGAAATGTCACGCAGCCTGTTTTTCGCCCTGAACGGCTTCTTCCTGGAAGGACGAAGCCTGATCTTTCCTCTGCCCCATGTGGTGTCGGGAAAATTCATTCAAGATTATTTCGCCCACCTCAAAGAGCTCGGCGGTCTGGAGCCCGCTTTTCTTCACAATTCATAAACATTGGGGGCACCCCTCATCCGCGAAAGATCCACCGACATTGCTGAGGGCGGACGGCAGGCCCTTTGCTTTTTTTTCCTTGTATGTTAACCATAACAAAAAGCTGACAACGCACGATACATTTCAAATGAACTTCACGCTTTCTTCAATCACCCCACTGCCCCTCTTCTTCGCTCGCGGCAGCTTGCCGAGGGGTTTCGCCTTCCCCTCTTCAGCATTTGACCGGGCGATCTCTCGAGACGCCAAAAGGAGGAGGTGGACATGCGACGCAAAATGGGCAGACAAGGCAGGGATGAGACACGGCAGGAACGCTCGCGCGCTGAGCTTCCTGCGAGGCACGGGCCATGCCTTCCGGCCCGCGTGCTTTGCCTTACCGAAGAAAGGATAGTCGAATGAAAAGGCATCTTTTGAATTACGAGACATTTCTTCGGATCGCCAACGCCATCGGCCACTCTCGAGATCCTGAAGAGGTGATCTTGACGACGGTCGAGGCCGTGAAAACCGCACTCAACGTCAAGGCCTGCGCGCTTTTCCTCATCAACAGGAAGACGGAGCATCTGGAACTGGCGGCATCCTACGGGCTGAGCGACGAGTACATCAACAAAGGCCCGGTCAGCGCCCTTCGTTCCATTGCTGCCTCTTTGGAAAGCGGTCCGGTGGCCATCCACGATGTGACCGATGATCCTCGAATTGAATACCCGGAAGCAGCCAAGAAGGAAGGGATAACCTCCATCCTTTCCGTTCCGGTGCAGACCGGAGGTCGCGTGATCGGGGTCATGCGGGTTTACACGTCCGAGCCCTGGGATTTTACGCTGGACGATGTGAATTTCGTCCAAGCCCTAGCGCAGATCGCCGGCATGGCGCTTGATATGTGCCGCCTTTACAAGGGTTTTAAAGAAAGCCTCGACGTCTTGAAGACTCTGCGGGAGGCGCAGAAGGTCCGCACGACCCGACGAACCCCCTACGAAGGTGTGCCGCAAAGCGTGGACGCCGGCACACTCCTGCGGCGGGAACCGGCCTTGGCGTGATGGGTGCAAAGGGGAGCACACCGAGGGGCTGTTTTTCGCAGGAACCGACTTGGACGGCATCGGAGTCGCCACCAGACCGCTCCTCCAAGAAAACGGATACAGGGCCCGTTCACAACATAGGTGACCGATCATGCACCTTTATCATCCTTCTTCCTGGTGGGAGCGGCTGGCGGGGTTCTTTAACCACCGCCGTAAATTGCTTCGCACTTACGCTCATTTTCGCCGACTCCTTTGCGCAGATCACCGGTGCCATCAATGCATGGCGGCTTTGGAGCGCGTCCAGGGAGAAGACCTCCCCGTGGATTTCCACAAAGTGCGTCGCATGGCGGCGCTCCTGGAACGCCAGACCGAACGCCTGGTGAAGGAGCTCACAGCCATGGCGCCGCGACAGGGCAGGGTTACGGCCGTGGCACTAGAGAGGGTGCGCCGCCACATGGCCCAGGCCATGAGTGTGACCTCCTTTTCCGCAGACTCTCCCCTCGCCCTCTCCATGGACGAAGCGGCCGGTGTTGAGGAAAATCTTTTGGGTGGTAAAGCCCATCAAGCGGCGCGCTTGAAGGATCGCGGGCTTTTCATTCCCCGGTTCTTTGTGCTCACGACCAAGGCCTTTGCCCACGTGCTGGCCCATAACCGGCTGGAAGACGAGGTGGCCAGGCGGCTGGGCCGCCTGGATGTGTCGGACCCCGAAAAGATCCGGCGCACGGCGCACGAGCTTTGCCGAATGGTGGAAGACTGCGCGCTTCCTCAGGACCTTTTGGAAGCCATGGATCAAGCTCATCGACGGGTGTTCGGGAACGATGCGGACTCGGTCTTTCTTTGCGTGCGCAGCAGCGCCGTAGGGGAAGACCGGGCTCACTCTTTCGCCGGCCAGTACCTGAGCGTGCTCAATGTGCCGGCCAGCGCCCTCCCGGACGCCTATCGGCGTGTGATTGCGAGCAAATACACGGCGAACGCCATCGCGCACCGGATTTGCAACGGATATCTGGACGAAGAAACCCCCATGGCTGTCCTCGTCATGGAAACGGTGAACGCCTGCCGGAGCGGCGTGGCCTACAGCGCGGACCCGGCCATGGGCGATGCTCGGCGCCTCTTCGTCCATGGCGTGTGGGGCATGGGCGAGACGCTCATGCGGGGCGACGCCACACCGCACGTGGTTACGCTGGATCGGACCACCCTTTCGATCCTCGAAAACTCCCCTCAGCTTTCCAAGCAGCTCGAAAAGCAGGTCGTGCACCCCGACGGCGGTTTGAAGCGCACGCCACTCACGGCCGAAGAAAGGAGGACCGGCCCGGTGGACGGCCCTCTTGCCCGCCTTCTGGCACAACAGCTTCTGATTTGCGAAGAACTTCTGAGCGGGCCCGTGGACATGGAATGGGCTGTGGACTCCCAGGGCCAAATATGGATCCTGCAGGCGCGGCCGCTTTTCATTCAGCCACCAAGGCCGGAATGTGCGGCCAGAGAAGCACCGCCGAACGAGCGCCTGGTCCTTTCGGGCGGCGAATGCGCCTGCCCGGGAACGGCGGTAGGACGGGTGGTTCGCGTGACATCGCCCGCGGATCTTTGTCAGGTTCCCCATGGCGCCGTGCTCACCACTTCCACCCCGTTTCCCGAATTGGCCCTCATCGCCGACCGGCTGGAGGCCGTCCTCACGGATGCGGGTTCGGTGGCCGGTCATTTTGCTTCCATCGCCCGAGAAAAGGCTATTCCTATGATGGTCAACACGGGATCGGCCACCACGCTCCTTCTGCCGGATCAAATCGTCACCGTGGACGCCACGGCTCGAAGGGTTTACGCCGGGCGAGTGCCAGGCCTTCTGGATCCGGCCTGCCGCCGAGGCCGTTTGCCCGCAGACCGCCCCATCAAGGCCAGGCTGCACCAACTGTTGCAATGTATCTCCCCACTTCATCTGAAGGACGCCGCAAGCGCCGAATTCTTGGCGCAAAACTGCTCCACCATCCACGACATTCTGCGCTTTTGCCACGAGACGGCGCTCCGGGAGATGTTTGGAGCCCACCGGCGGGGGCGTACCGTGAGGGGAGCCCGCAAGTTCCTGACCGACCTGCCCTTTCAGCTCTATGTTCTGGATCTCGGCGGAGGGATAGTCGAAAAAGCCGCCCGTTCCAGGGATGTTTACCCACAGGATGTGGCCAATCCCCTGTTTCAGGCCTTCTGGAAGGGGCTGTCCTCTCCATGTGTGCACTGGAACGACAAGATGCGCCATATGGACTGGGAACTTTTCGATCGAGTGAGTGCCGGCGTCTTTTCCCTGGATTCCCAGCTGCTAGCCAGTTTCGCTCTTCTTTCCCGAGACTACGTCAATGTTCATTTGCGCTTCGGCTACCACTTCGCCGTGATCGACGCCCTGAGTTACGATGCAAGCGGACGCAATCACCTGCGTTTTGCCTTCATGGGTGGAGGCGCCGATCTTAGGGGGCGGCAGCGGCGCATTGTGCTTTTGGAGCGGGTTTTGGAAAGCTGCGGGCTGAGCGTGGAACGGCAGGGAGATCGACTGGAAGCCCAGGCGCGGGACATGGCGTCCCACCGGCTCCCGAAGATCATGGAAGTGCTGGGTCACCTTCTGGGAATCACTCGCCTTCTGGACATGTACCTTCAAACGGAAGACGATGTGTGGGAGGAAACGGCTCGCTTTTTTGCCGCCCATCCCGACGTGTTTCACAGATCCTTCACGGACATTTCTACAGACGCCGAAACCAAACCCCTCTCTGACATTTGATAACGCTTAAAAACCCCCCAAGACAAAAAAATCAATGAAATTCGTTGCATTGTGTAAGAGGCTCTGATAATGCTTGAGCTGTCCCTGAAGCGGCCGAGCTGGTTTTTCTTCCCGCGCTTTTCCAAGAGAGAGTCTCCTCAAAAAAACAGGGCATCCTCGAGCCCTAAGGCCGTGGACATCATGGAGGCGCAGCATGGAAGAAAACATCCGCATTCTCGTGGTTAATGATTCCGACCCGATTCGCACCGGCACCGTGCGAATCCTTCAAAAAGCCGGCTACGTGGTGAACGAGGCGGCCAGTGGGTCCGAGTGTTGGGAAAAGATCAAAGAGTTGCGCCCGGATTTGATCCTTCTGGATCTGAACCTTCCCGACGCCAACGGCCTTGACATCTGCGGAAATTTCCATTCGTGAGCACATGGAAGTCCCGTTCAGCCATGGAAGGATCCACGCTGGGCGGGCGCGTCATGGTACCCCACATGGGCGAAATCTTTGAAAAAACGATCTCCATTAGGAGTCTCTCTGTCAGGTGCCGGCCGCCCCAGCAGCAGAAGAAGCCTCCGGCATCCAAGAAGCCGTGGATGCCGTGTTATTGAAAAGTTGGCCTCGGTCGCGCTGCCCAGCGGCGGCTGTAGAACGCGCAATGGGAAGTATGAAAAATTGGTTATGAAGATGGAAAGCCCACATGCCCCCGCCCCGAATCGCCTTGAAGCCACTGTCCCCAAAGCCTTTGGGATGAGGGAAAAAATCATCGCCATGGCGGGCTGGACGGTGGCCCTCACGTTGCTTTGGCTGTGGTCCTGGCATGAAGTGGAATCCCAGACGGTGGATTTGGCGCGCGCCCATGCTCGAGCCCTTGTGGAAAAGGATGTGCTCTATAGGCGGTGGAACGCCGGTCATGGCGGCGTCTATGTGCCCATGACGCGTGAGACGCCACCCGACCCGGACCTTGAGGTGCCGGAAAAGAACGTGGAAACCACATCCGGCCTCAGGCTCACCCTGGTCAACCCGGCGTTCATGAACCGGCAAGTCCATGCGTTGCGATCCCCTTCGGGAACTCTCAGTCGTTTGACAAGCCTTCCTCTTCTGAGGCCCGAAAATGTTCCGGATCCTTGGGAAGAAAGGGGTCTGGAAGTCCTGGAGCGTGGGGCTTTGGAGACGGGAGCGGTTCAAGAGGTGAACGGTCAGGCTGTCTACCGGTACATGGCGACAGTAATGACGGAAAGCATAGGCCCCAGGCCCCAAGAGAGCCATAGAGACGATGGGCCAGTCGCCATCAGCATCACCGTCCCTTTTGAACCCTACCTGAAAGCCCAAAAAGAGCAAAAGGTCCGGCAAGGGATGCTCTTTGGTCTGGTCTGGCTTCTCGGCGTGGCCGGCATGGTGGTGGGCTTTCATTTGCTTCGCGCTCGGGAAAGGGCCTTGGCCGATCACCAGAGAGAACTTCAGCACAAGAATCTTTTCCTGCACACCGTGCTGGACAGCATTCAGGACGGCATCAGTGTTTTGAACCGGGATCTGTCCGTGCGTTTGACGAACAAGGTTATGGAAAAATGGTACGCGACGCGGCTGCCTTTGGCAGGAAGAAAATGCCACGAAGTCTACCACCTTCGCGAAAAGCCGTGCGATCCATGTCCTTCACGGCGCGCTCTGACATCGGGAAAACCCGAAGTGGAATTGGTCCCGGGGCCTTCAAATGGTCACGTGAAATGGCTCGAACTGCACGCCTATCCCTTGAAAAACCCGGAAACGGGCGACACGGAAGGCATCGTGGAGTTTGTGCGGGATGTGACGGAACGAATGGAAGCGCAGGAGGCATTGCGCCGAATTCATGCGGCCGTCGAACAAGCCCAAAACTTCATCGTCATCACCGACGCCCACGGGGGCATCGTGTACGTCAACCCCTATTTCGAAAAATACACCGGATATTCCCTGGATCAGGTGCGGGGCGCCTTGCCCCTTGTGTTTCAGTCCCTTGCGGATGGGGAGCGCGTGTTTCGCGAAGAGGTGCTTCCGGAACTCCACAAAGGCATGGTCTGGTCCAAGACCATGCATGCGTTCATTCAGGACGGGTCCAAGGTTCATGTGGATCTTACCGCCTCCCCGGTCCTGGACGATGCAGGTCGTCTGGTCAACATTGTTTTTGTGGCTCGGGACGTCACCCGGGAAAAGCAATTGGAATCCCAACTGTTTCAGGCCCAAAAAATGGAATCGGTGGGACAGTTGGCGGGGGGGATCGCCCACGACTTCAACAACCTGCTTCAAATTATCAATGGCTACGCGGATATGGCTCTGAACCGACTGGAAGCCCCTCATCCTGTGCACAGGTATCTTCAAAGAATCAGAGAGGCCGGGGAGCGGGCCGCGTCCTTGGTGCAGCAACTTCTCGCTTTCAGTCGCCGACAGGTCATGGACCCGAAGCCTTTGGACTTGAATGGCCTCATCGAAGACCTGCTCACCATGCTCACACGACTTTTGGGAGAACATATCGTCATCCGTTTTGAGCCAGAACCATCCTTGGATTTGATCTACGGGGACAAGACCATGTTGGAGCAGGTTGTTATCAATCTGTGTGTCAACGCTCGAGACGCCATGCCGGAAGGCGGGGACCTCGTCCTCGAAACCCACGATGTGACGGTGGATGAGGCCTTTTGCAAGAAGCATCCCTGGGCCAAACCTGGCCGCTATGCTCTGATGAGCGTCTCCGATACGGGGCACGGCATGGACGCCGCAACGATCCAGCGCATCTTTGATCCCTTTTTTACCACCAAGGAAATGGGACGGGGCACAGGGCTGGGTTTGGCGACAGTTTACGGCGTTGTCAAGCAACACCAGGGCATGATCCACGTCTACAGCGAACCGGGCATGGGAAGTACGTTCAAGATTTACTTGCCCTTGGCTCCTGCCGAGGTGTCAACGGGTGCGAAGAAAGACCGGCCGCAAAGTGCTGTCCAAGGGGGACGTGAAGTGATCCTTGTGGCGGAAGACAACCGCGAGGTTCTGGAGTTCGTTTCAGAAACCCTGCGGAATTTTGGTTACACCGTCGTGGAAGCGCACAATGGGGCTGAAGTTGTGGCGATCATGGAAAAGGATCCCAGAATTCAATTGGTGATTTTGGACGTGGTGATGCCGGAAATGAGCGGCTGGGAGGCGTATACGGCACTAAAGGCCATGCGGCCCGAAGTCCCTGTCCTTTTTATGAGTGGCTATACCGAAAATGTGGTGCATACCAATTTTGTGGCCAAATCGGGATGTCGCTTGATCCAAAAGCCTTTTACACCTGAAAAGCTTCTTCATGAGATTCAAAAGATTCTGCAAGAAAAATCGGGGCACCCATAGCCCGTCTTGCAGCACTCAGGGTGAATCCGGCTCGAGCGGGTGTCGGTTTGGCCTGGGATGCCCATCACCTTATGCCACGCCACCGTCTTCACGCCATCCTTTGTGAG
>Ga0209162_1004169_pt1 | contig 11021 bp, 10 predicted proteins | sample YNPNPMetaG_FD_187121 | JGI IMG/M metagenome (GOLD analysis project Ga0209162, IMG submission 187121) | Anoxygenic and chlorotrophic microbial mat microbial communities from Yellowstone National Park, USA - YNP NP MetaG (SPAdes) (version 2) ...
GACCTTTTCGTTTCGCAAAACGTAACTATTTTGACAATGTCAAGTTAAACTCTTGTTCTATAAACTCTACGCATTTTGTCACTGCGAGCAAAGCGAAGCAGTCTCCTGGTTTGCGAGGGGATTGCTTACCCTTCGGGTACGCTTCGCGGTCGTCGCAAAAAACGCTCCTCGCAATGACAACTATACGAAAAGATGACATTGTCAAACTAATCACTTCACTAGTGTAATTCCACCGTAGGAGTAGCAATAGATATTTCATGGTATCATTTAGCAAGAAGAACACGCTCATGGACGATAAAATTACCATCATCGAAGGCCCCTCTCCCATTTTCGAACCAGCGCAAGACGGTTGGGCAATGAGTCTTGCCGAAGGGCCGCGCCTGCCGCTGACGGTGATGACCCGCTTGCGGACATTTAACGGCCCGGCGCTGGTCGAACGCTGTTACCGCCGCTGGAAAAACAACCTGCCGATTCACCTCCATTACCGCAACGAACTGGGGCTGGAGGAAAAAGCCCCCATCGTGGCCGTCCGGGCAGTCGAGACCCCCGAAGGCCATGTCCTCCTGCTGTGGGTTGCTCTCGATATGGAGAAAGTCAAAATTGACCTGGACTCAGGCGAGGAAGAAGATCCTTCCTGAAAGGTTGTGATCCAGGCAGCCCGAGGCAAGATACTCGTGACGAAACTCACGAGGGAAATCCGCGGGAAGAGTGGTATTTGTCATATTGACGCTTTACTCAGAATCAGGTATTTTAAGAGCACATCTGCGTTGGTGACGTTGCTATGATGGCATTATTGACCATAAGCACACGCTAAAGCGGGCCTCCGTCCGGGGTGCCCGCTTATATTTTCACCAGACCAAAATCTTTATCAGGAGAGACAAGATGGCTGAAAAATTCAATGAATTTGAAATGGCGCAACGGCAATTTGATCATGTGGCCAAACTCCTCAATCTGGACCCACAAATCGCCGAGGTATTGCGCTGGCCGATGCGCGAATACCACTTCCGCATCCCGGTTCGCATGGATGACGGCACCATCAAAGTCTTCGAAGGCTTCCGCGTCCAGCACAACGATGCTCGCGGCCCGAACAAGGGGGGCATTCGCTTCCACCCCGCCGAGACCTTCGACATGGTGCGCGCCCTGGCGACCTGGATGACCTGGAAATGCGCCGTGGCCGACATCCCCTTGGGCGGCGGCAAAGGTGGCGTCGTCGTTGACCCCGCCACGCTGTCTGACGGCGAAAAAGAACGCCTGTGCCGCGGCTGGGTGCAGGCCATGTGGAAGAACATCGGCCCGCGCCAGGACGTCCCCGCTCCCGATGTCGGCACCACGCCGCAGATGATGGGCTGGATGATGGACGAGTATTCCAAACTCGTCGGCCAGTACACCCCCGGCGTCTTCACCGGCAAGCCCCTGGGCAGCGGTGGTTCTGAAGGCCGCACCGAAGCCACCGGTTACGGCGTCATTTACACCATCCGCGAGGCCATGAAACACCTGGGGATCGACCCCAAGAAATCAGTGGCTGCCATGCAAGGCTTCGGCAATGTGACCCAATACGCCGCCCTCGGCTTCGTCGAAATTCTGGGCGGTACAGTCGCCTGCGTCTCTTGCTGGGATCGCAAAGACAAGTGCGCCTACACCTACAGCAAAGAAGGCGGCATTGATCCGCGCTTCCTGATGAGCATTACCGACCAGTACGGCACCATTGACAAAGAAAAAGCCATCGCTGCCGGTTACAAGGTCGAAGACGGCGACGCCTGGATTTCCAAAGAGGCCGACGTCCTCATGCCCGGCGCTCTCTCTGGCACCGTCAACGCCGAGACCGTCAAGAAGATTTCCCCGCGCGTCAAGATCGTCGCCGAAGGCGCCAACGGCCCCTGCACCCCCGAAGCCGACGAATACTTCAAAGCCCACAACATCTTCGATATTCCCGACTTCCTGTGCAACGCTGGCGGCGTGACCTGCTCCTACTTCGAACAGGTCCAGAACGACATGAACTATTACTGGTCGAAAGAAGAAGTCCTGTCCAAACTGGACGCCAAGATGACGGCTGCCTTCCACGCCGTGTTGAACATGGCCCTCAAGCAAAACGTTTACATGCGTGACGCCGCCTACATGGTCGCCATTGACCGCGTGGTCAAAGCCATGCAGTTGCGCGGCTGGGTCTAATCCCCCACCTGCCACGAACAAAAATAGGACGAGATACGCTCTCGTCCTATTTTTTTATCCTAACCTGGCGCAGGGCCTGGATGAAAGCGGCTGTCATCTGCTCCAGGTTGATTTCTTCAGAGACAATGCGATACGACTCGGCTCCCATGCGACGCAGGCGGGAGACATCCGAAAGGGCCTCCGCCAGCACCCCGGCGAGCGCCCCCGGACCCGTCAACTGCCACCCGTTCCCCGGGCGGACGAGGTCGTCGTTGGTTCCATCCCCCTGCCCCATGACCACCGGCAAGCCCCACGACATGGCCTCCTGCACCGCCAGCCCGCCCGTCCCCGGCAGGACGAACAGGTCGGCAGCACGGAAATACGGCTCCAGGTCTGGGCCGTGCTTCGCGCCGACGAATTCCGCCGCCGGATAAATCGCCCTGGCCAGGTTCTCCAGCGCGGCACGCTCCGGGCCATCCCCCACGATGACCAGGCGCGGGCGGAGATGTTCCGGCAGAGCAGCGCAGGCGCGGATCAAATCGTCCACGCGCTTGCGGGCCTGCAAACGCCCCACGAACAGGATGGCTGGCTTCCCCTCGAAGCGCGGCGGACGCGCAGGCAGGGGATGCGTTGGGCGCGGCGTGGCAGCGTTTGGAGCGATAAAGATGCGGTCAGCGGGGAACCCCAGGACGGCGTACTCCTCCGCCCCGCGGCGGGAATAGGTGAGCAGGGCGTCGAACTGCAGCAGGTATGACCGGCGGAGGGCAACTCTGTAACCTGTCAGCAGGCCGGCCAGGGACGGCGCGCCCAGCCCCCAGCCCAGCACCGGGCGGCCGCGCCGTTTCATCCAGCGAATCGCAGCCGGGGCGGACAGGTTGCGGGGATTGGCTTCCACGATGAGGGCGTCGGGATCCCAATCGGCCAGCCAGGCCAGGAAACCGCCCTGATAGAACAACGCCCCTCCAAACAGATGCACGTTGCGAGCAGGAACGTAGTGGGCGCGCGTAAGATGGTCGGTAACAGCGATATTCTCCTTCGGCAAAGGCAGGCCGGCAAAGACCGACAGCCCCCCGTCACAGGCCTGCGCCAGGGCGTCGAAGAGCGGGGCGCGGTAGGTAGCCAGGACGCGCTGTTGAATGGCCAGTTTTCCGGCAAATTGGTCCATCACTGCCCTCCACAGCGCCGGTACATGACGGCCACCGGGTCACGGTACAGTTCGCACCAGGCAGGAGCCGAGGCCAGGGCTTCGAGCAGGTCGGGCTGGTACTGCACCGAAACCATCAACAGGTTCGCGCCGGTCTCGTCCAGGAGCGTTGTCCAGTCATAGCGCGCCTCGCTGACCGCCTTGTAGGATTCCCACTGCTCCACGGGGAACAACTCAAAGCGCGTGTCCATCCAGGGCGGGCGAGCGGGCAGGGCAAACTCAAGATAACTGGCAAAGCCGATTTCAGCCCACAGCGGGCCGGGCAGGTCAGGATGAGCCGCCAGCCATTCGGTGGCAGCAATGGGGGTGTTTTCAGTGGCAGGGGGCGCGGCCGGCCACCAGGTGGCGCGCAGGCCGGGCAGGAGGGGAAACGGGAGCAGAATCAGGAGCAGGGCGAGGATCGAATTAACGGCAGGCAGGAGACGGGTCGCGGCGCGGGGCGGAGGGGCATCTTTGATGAGCCGCCGTTCCCAGTCGGCCAGCATCCCGGCGGTCAGCACAGTCAGGAGGAAGACAAACCAGATGACGTAGCGCTCGCCCCACAACGCCAGAAAACCGAAGCCAAGGAACCAGGTCCATTCCAGGCGGTCGAGTTTGCGAGGCGAGAAGGCGGCGAGGAGGGGGAAGGCAAGGAGCCAGAGGAAAAACAGGTTCATCTGCCAGCCGTCGTTGACCGGCGGTTTCCACTCGACAGAGTAGCGGTTGGCGGCTACGGTGAGGGAGTGATAGACGTAGGTCCACGCGCCGGGGCCGCGCGGGTTGACCAGGGTGGCAAGGAGAACGCCGCCGAAGGCCAGGGCGAGACTGCGCCGGTCGCCGTGCCCGAAGACGAGCGCCGCGCCAGTGAGAAGGATCAGCATGATGAACGAGCCGTGCAGGTTGACCCACACCAGGCTGATGAGCGGCAGCCAGTAGATGGCGCTCTGTTTCAGCGGGAAAAACTTTAACGCGAAGGACACGAAGTTCCTCGAAGAAGGCCCGAAAGGAGTTCTCTGCGCGCTTCCTTTGTGAACCTTGGTGTCCTTTGTGGTGCCCTCTTTGTCGCTGTTGTGCCATTCATAGAGGAGCCCCAGCGAGAGAGCAAAGAGCGGATAAGCGAACAGTTGCGGGCGCATGGACCAGTTGTTGCTGGAGGCCAGCACGGCCAGCAGGAGGACGAGCGCCGCGCCGATGCGCCCGGCTCCCAGGCGGCGGGCGGTGAGCCAGACCAGCCCGTAAGCCACCGCCAGCAGGATGCCGCGCAGGAGGACGCTGAGGGAGAGCCCCCCAAGTTGATAAACCAGCCAGAAGAGCACCGCCGCGCCCCACGAGTGATAGACCATCGGCGCGCCAGCCTGGGAAAAGGACAGTTCATCCACGGTGGGGACAGATCCGGCGGCGAGGGTATCGCGTCCGATGCGCAGGTACCACCAGTAATCCTGCGGCGTGACCGGCAGCAGGAAGGCAATCGCCAGCGCAATCATCAGAACGAACGCCAGCCACAGCAGATGGGTGCCGGATAGATTGTTTTTCTTCATCGAGAAATGCCGGGGATTCATTCACCACAAAGTAAAGCCTTTGTGTGACTTTGTGTTTTTCGTGTCTGGTTACTCCTCCAGCAAATATGCCAGCAGCCAGCGAGTGGTGGCGAGCAAGGCTTCGGTGTGGGTGCGTTCGTAGTTGTGCGAAGCGTCCACGCCGGGGCCGATGAGGGCGATGGCCGCGTCGGCGCCAGCACGCCACCAGGCTTCCCCGTCCGAGCCGTAGTAGGGGTAGATGTCCACTTTGTAGGGAATGCCGTATTTTTCGGCAATGGACTGCAACCGCAGCGAAAAGCCGCGGTGGTAGGGGCCGCCGCTATCCTTCACGCACAGGGAGGCATGGAACTCGTCTGAGTTCTGGCCCTCGCCCACCGCCGCCATATCCAGCACAAGCAGTTCTTCCACGTCCGCTGGTAGTCCGGTCGAGGCGCCGTGGCCGACCTCCTCGTAGTTGCTGATCAAGAAGTGGGTGGTGTGTAAGGGGCATCGTTTTGAATCCGCCAGGGCTTTGATGCCCGCCACCAGGGCGGCGACACAGGCTTTGTCGTCCAGGTGACGGGAGCGGACGAAACCGGCATTGATCTCAACGCGCGGGTCGAAGGCGACGAAATCGCCGATCTGAATGCCGAGGTCGAGAGTCTCCACTTCAGAAGTGGTGCGGGCATCCAACCGCACTTCGAGGCTATCGTCATCGCGCTTCATTTTGTTGACCTCGCTGCCGAAGACATGGATAGAGGCTTTGGTCAGTAAAATGGAGCCGCGGACCTGTCGCCCGGAGCGGGTGAAGACGGTGCAGCCTTCTCCTTCGACAGTGTTCCAGGCAAAGCCGCCGATTTTGGTCAATTTGAGCCGACCATTGGCTTTGATTTCCTTGACCATGGCCCCGAGGGTATCCACGTGGGCCGTGACGCCGCGCGGATTGCCCTCCAGGTCGCCGCGGAGGGTGGCCAGCAGCGCCCCTTTGCGAGTGCGGCTCAGAGTGATGCCGGGGAACTGACTCAATGTCTGCTCACAAAGCGCAACGGCAGGCTCGGCAAAACCGGTCGGAGAGGGGGTGTTCAGTAAGCGAGTGAGAAAGTCAAGCAAAAAATGAATATTGATTTCAGGCAAGTTAGGCATGGGAATCTCCTGGTTGAGGTTGTGCTATTATAGCCCAAACGCAGCCTGCTTTCATGATAGAATAAATGTGCTATGACTTCGCTGCGAAACGCACCGCAGAGACGCGGAGAAGGCAGAGTTCTTTATCGGTCTCGGTGGTGGAACCTTTTGCAGAACTCTGCGCCTGGAAGGTCATGAAACCGATTCGTTCTTCTGACATTGGCTCGTATCTCTATTGCGCCCGCGCCTGGTGGTATCGGCAACAAGGTGTCGAATCGGCCAATCAAGCAGAAATGCTGACCGGCACCGAACTGCATCGCCAGCACGGGCGTCAGGTACTCATTGTGCAGGCCATGCGCACGCTGGCCCTCTTCCTGCTCCTGGTTGCCCTGGCCCTGCTGGCTGCTTTTTGCACAGCCCGCCTGGTTTGAGTTTTGAAGATGTTTCTTTTTTACCTGGCTCTTGTAATTTTAGTGGTAGCGGTCGTGTTATGGATCGTCGCCGCCGCCAGGCAACAGGCGGCCGGTCTCCCCGGGGGACGGGTCATCTACACCGACACGCGCGCCTGGAAGACAGTCGAAAAACCGCTCTACGACCCGGAATTGGGCCTGACCGGCAAACCGGACTACCTGGTTGAAGAGAATGGCCGCATCATCCCCGTCGAGGTCAAGACGGGACGCACACCAGAAGCGCCCTACGACTCCCACATTTTTCAGTTAGCCTCCTACTGCTACCTGGTTGAAAAAACGTTCAAGAAGCGTCCCCCCTTTGGCATTATTCACTATCCAGAACGTAACTTTGCCATTGATTACACTCCCGAACTCGAATCGCGGCTCAAAGACATCCTGGCCGAAATGCGCATTGACGAGCGCCGCGTATCAGTGCCGCGTTCGCATGAGCACGAGCAGCGCTGCCGACGCTGCGGTTTCCGCGAAATCTGCGATGAGAGCCTCGCCTGAACGTTCGGCTTTGGCGTGTCCTCCGCATATCGCCAAACCCAGACCGCAGTGGAATAAATGGCGCGGGGGAAATTCGCAGGCGCTCCCAAACGTTAATGCTGAAGAATAGTCAAGGTATAATACCTTCATGCTCACGCCCCCTCCCCGCCGAGTCGCAATTGCTGCCTACCCCAAACTCTCAGAATCGCTGCTAATTGTCGAAGCCATCCAGAAATGGCTTCAGGAACATGGCCTCGAAGCAATTTGTGGGCGGATTGATGACCCCACCCTGCGCGCCGAGGTCCAGGCTGGCAAAGTGGACTTCTTCGTCATCGCTGGCGGCGATGGGAGCATGCTCCGCTCAGCGCATCTCTGCGCGCCCCTGGCAATTCCGATTTTAGGCATTAACCTCGGACGCCTGGGGTTTCTGATGCAAGTGCGGCAAAACGAGTGGCCCGAGGCCTTCGAAAAATTGCTGGCCGGTAATTACTGGATCGAAGAACGGATGATGTTGCGCGCCGAGCACTGGCGCGAGGACATCGCACAAGGGAACTGGCACGCCCTGAACGAAGCCGTCGTCTGCCGTGGAACGACCATCCGCCCGATTCAAATTATGGCCAGCGCAGACGGCCATCTCCTGACCACTTACGTCGCTGACGGCCTGATTGCCTCCACCGCCACTGGTTCTACCGCTTATGCACTCGCTTCGGGAGGGCCTATCCTGCCACCAGAACTGCGCAACATCCTGCTCGTCCCCATTGCGCCGCACCTTTCGGTGGATCGGGCGGTCGTGCTGGCCGAAGGTTCCACGGTCAGTCTCGTCGTTCGAGATGGGGAAGCCGTTCTCAGTGTGGATGGTCAGGCACCGCTGCCCCTTCAAGTAGGTGATGAAGTCAAGATTCGTGCTGGCGATTATGCGGCGCGTTTTGTCCGCTTTGGCGATCCTGGCTACTTTTATCGGAATTTAACGGCTTACATGAATCAAAATCCATCCACAGGAGTCTCCCGATGAGCGATCTTGCGTCCCCCACCTACTGCATCAACCATCCAAAAATAGAGACCAGCCTGCGTTGTAACCGTTGTGGTCAGCCCATTTGCCCCAAATGCGCTGTGCATACTCCCACCGGTTACCGTTGCAAAGATTGTGTCAAAACCCAGCAAAAAATCTTTGTCACCGCCCGCTGGTACGATTACGTGCTTGGTTTCCTGACCGGCTCTTTGCTCTCCCTTCTGGCAAGCATAGTGGTCTTCCTGGTGAGTGTTGTGACCGGTTTCTTCGTCTGGATTCTCCTGGTGGCGGGAGTCTCCAGCATGGCCATAGGGATCGCTGAAGTCTTGCGCTTCGTTACCCGCCGCCATCGTTCTAAAGCACTCTTCATCACGATCATCGTCTCGTTGTTTATGGGCGCCTTGCCTGTCATTCTGTTTGAACTTCTCACGTTGAACATCTGGTCCCTGCTGTTTGAGGCCGCCTACCTCATCATTGCAATCCCCATCATCTACCACCGCCTTTCTGGCATGCACATCATTCGCTCTTGACGTATGCTCACCGAACTTCGTATTCAAAACTTTGCCATCATTGACCGGCTCGAACTCGACCTGGGAGCGGGTCTGATCGTATTCACTGGCGAGACCGGCGCGGGGAAATCCATCATCATGGACGCCCTCGACATGCTCCTGGGTGGACGCGCGGATGCCACCGTCATCCGCGCCGAAGCAGACCTGGCGCGGGTGGAGGCCACCTTCCAACTGTCCAACGCCGAGCGCGGCGCGGTCAATGACCTGCTCCAGCGCGAAGACTTGCTCGACGATCCCGACTACGTCACCCTCAGCCGCGAAGTGCGCCGCGAAGGGCGCAGCGCGGCGCGCGTCAACGGGCGCATGGTCAACCTGTCGCTGGTCAAAGAATTGGGCGAACTGCTGGTAGATATCCACGGCCAATCGGAACACCTCTCGCTCCTGAACGTGCGCGCCCATCTCGGCCTGCTCGACCGATACACCGGCGTCGATTTCCTCCTGCAAAACTATCGAGCAGCCTACCATCATCTGCTGGACATCCGCCGTGAACTGCAAGAACTGCGCCAATCACAACAGGACGCCGAGCATCGGGTGGAAATGCTCACCTTCCAGGCAGAAGAAATCGAATCGGCCCGGCTCAAGCCTGGGGAAGAAGAAGAGTTACGCCAGGAACGCGACCGTCTGGCGAACGCTGAGGCGCTGGCCTCCCTGGCCCAGCAGGCCATTACCGCCCTTGACGAAGGCGCCCCCGATGCGCCCGCGGCCATTGACCTGATCGGGCAGGCCTCGCAAGCCCTGACTCGACTGGCACAAATCGACTCCTCCCACGCCGATTTAGCAATCCAGGCCGCCACCCTGGAAGAAAACATCGCTGACCTGGCGCACAGTCTGCGCGATTACCTCGAAGCCATCGAGTACAACCCCAAACGGCTGGAGGAAGTGGAAGAACGCCTCGACCTGATTCGCCGCCTGACGCGCAAGTACGGCGGCTCGATCGAAGCCGTCCTGGAATTTGGCAAACGGGCGCGTCAACAGTTAGAAACCATCACCACCGCTTCCACGCGCATCGCCGAACTGGAAGCAGCTGAAGCCCAGGCCCTGCAAGAAACTGCCCAGGCGGCTCTGGCGCTCTCTGCAGCGCGCAAACAAGCCGCGGCCAAGATGGGGCAAGCCATCGAAAAAGAACTGGACGACCTGCGCATGGCTGCGGCCCGTTTCACTGTCGATTTTCAAACCAGAGTGGACGAAAACGGCCTCCCCATCAACGACCATCAGCGCGTCGCCTTTGATTCCACCGGCTTCGACAAAGTCGAATTCCTGATTGCTCCCAATCCGGGCGAAGGCCCCAAACCGCTGGCAAAAATCGCCTCCGGCGGCGAGACCTCGCGCCTGATGCTGGCCCTCAAGCATGTCCTCGCCCAGGCCGACCAGGTCCCGACCCTCGTCTTCGATGAAATTGACCAGGGCATCGGCGGACGCGTGGGGGGGACGGTGGGCGAAAAACTGTGGCGGCTGGGCCGCACCCATCAAGTCCTGGTCATCACCCATCTACCGCAACTGGCCGTCTTTGGCGACAGTCATTACCAGGTGCAAAAAATCGTCCAGGATGGCCGCACGCTGACGCGCGTCACCAAACTGGAAGGAGAAATGCGCACCCTCGAACTGGCGCAAATGCTCGGCGAAGTCACCGAAGGTACCATTCGCTCAGCGCACGACATCTTGCAAATGGCGCAAAGCATCAAAGCGGTCTCCAAAAACAAGCCTTGACAGAAACCGCATTCAGCATATAATCATGCCCAATATCGCAAAGACGCTGAAGAGGACGAGTAAGCCTCGTACGGCGGCACAGAGAGCAGGCGGCACGTGGTGAAAGTCCTGCCCGCACGATGAAGCCGAATGGACCTCGGAGTCGCCAGGCGAACCGAAAGAAGTAGTCTGAGCCGGAGGCCCCCGTTATCGGGCTAGGGTATAACCCAGAAATGGGCGTACCTGAAGTGAGTGAGGCTGGCTTTTTCCCTGTGCATCACCACAGGGATTTTTGTTAAGCCTAATTCGGGTGGCACCACGGACCGCGCGTTCGTCCCGTTTACGGACGAACGCGTTTTTGTTTTTTTGTAACTATTCACTCCCGGTTCGCTCATTTTTTGACGAGATTTCAAAAATGCGGTAACCTCGCGGCATGGCCGAAGAACTTACCGTAACCACCGAACGTGTAGACGACATCCCGCTCCTGATAGAATGGATGGAGCAAATGGGACTGATCACGTTGACCAACGAATACTTTCCGCCCCACGGGAACTGGAAAGGGCTGGATCCGGGCCGTGTGCTGGTAGGTTGGTTGGCACATATTTTGTCGCAGGCAGACCACCGTCTGAACCAGGTGCAAGATTGGGCCGCGAAGCATATCCAGACATTGAGCGGATGCCTGGGGAGTCCGGTACAGGCATTGGATTTCAGCGATGACCGTCTGGCGAGCCTGTTAGATGCGCTGGGTGAGGATGAACGCTGGACTGCATTTGAGGCTGCTCTGAATCAGCACATTGTGCGGGTGTATGATTTGTGCGCAGAGCGGGTTCGGATTGATACCACGACGGC
>Ga0209162_1004170_pt1 | contig 11018 bp, 7 predicted proteins | sample YNPNPMetaG_FD_187121 | JGI IMG/M metagenome (GOLD analysis project Ga0209162, IMG submission 187121) | Anoxygenic and chlorotrophic microbial mat microbial communities from Yellowstone National Park, USA - YNP NP MetaG (SPAdes) (version 2) ...
CCTCAAGGCCGAGGGCGCGCCGCTGATCGTGATCTTCGGCATCGGCCGGGTCTTCCACATCGCCTTCTGGGAGCCGCATTTCGCCGCCGAATTCTCGAGCGAGGAGGAATGGAAGCGGCAGGCCTACCGGCTGGGCGCCAGGCTGCACCCGCTCACCATCGAGCAGAACGCCATCACCAGCTTCAAGAGCCGCACGACCTTGGTGCCGGCCTGCGCCAACACCATCGGCCCGGGCTTGTTCCTCCAGGCCGACCGCATCATCGGCGGAGCCGACGGCGCCCTGGGCCGGGGCATGCAGTGGCAGGGCATGAGCCTCTGGGTCACCCTGCGCTACGGGCCGGACCGCTGGGTGCCCTCGAGCTGGATGCCTACCCTGCCCGGACGGCTGTTCTTCCTCCAGGAGCTCGCCGGGCCGCTGACCGCCGAATGCAACTGAACCGGCGCCGCTCCCCCTCAGGCAGCGAACTCCAGCCGCTCGCCCCCGCGGCGGCGGGACTCCACCATCAGCCGCGTCAGCCGGACGGCGGCGGCGGATTCCTCCGGCGGGCATAGCGCGGGCCAGGCGTTCTCGCGGCAGCACTTCAGAAAGTACTCGATCTCGGCTTGATACCAGTCGCCGCCGTCCTGGGCCAGCGACTCCGTCGTGCCGTCGGCCCGATACCAGGTGGCCGGGGCGCCCGCCGAGCTGTACTCCACCGTGCCGCCGTCTCCCACCACCGTGTACTCCATCGAGAACGGGTAGCCGCCCACGTGGTGCCACCCGCCGCTGACGCCCACAAAGCCGATGCCGGGGTACTCCAACTGCGCCAGGATCGTGTCAATGCCGCGCGGCAGGTCTTCGTGGCCCGCGGCCGAGACCGCCCGCGGCCGCCCGAACAGGTGCAGGCACAGGTCCACGTCGTGGATCAGCAGATCGAAAACTCCCCCTCCGCTCTGGGCGGGGTCGAACTCCCAAGGTCCCCAGGTGGGCGCGGCGCAGCGCCGGCGGAACAGAGCCGACCGCACGGCGCCCAGCTTGCCGCCCCGCACCAGCTCGGCCAGCGAGCGGTAGCTGGGGATGAAGCGCACCACTTGGGCCGCCATGAGCACGCGCCCCCGCCGGCGCGCCTCGGCGATCATCTGGTCGCAGGCGGCGCCCTCCAGGGCCATGGGCTTCTCGACCAGCACGTGCTTGCCCGCGGCCAGCGCGGCCAGGGCGGCGGGCGCGTGCAGGTGAGTCGGCAGGCAAACGTCCACCGCCTCGATCTCTCCGTCGGCGGCGACCTCGGCGATGCTGCGGTATTTCTTCACGCCGGAAAAATCCAAGCGCTCGCCGGGGCCGCCGATGTTGCCTTGGATCGAGCTGAGATCGCCCGACAGACGCTGCTCGTCCTGGTCCATCACCGCCGCCAGCTCCACCCCGGGAACCCTCCGCCAGGCCTTCAGGTGCGTGCTGCCCATGAATCCGAGTCCGAGGACCGCGATCCGCATAGCCGCCATCCTACCACTAGCTGCCGCGGCGGGTTCGGCCTCGGGCTTTCCTTCCGCCCGCCACGCCCCCCGGGCCCCGGGGCGCTCTTTTTCGTTGTAATTTCCCCCGCTCGGTGATATCCTGGAAGGGACGTGGATTGATTTAGGGCCTTCAGCCTCGGAGGCCTGGCTACTTGCAACCACGTTAAAAAAGTGCTAAAGGCAATCGGCAGATACGATCCCGTTGCTCAACCCTGAGGCTTTGGTCTCCGGGCTTTTTCGTTTTCCGGGCCGGTTGCCTGTGCGGCGGCGATGCCCCGCACGGGAGGAAGCATGAACGCAAGGCCCTTTACCGCCAAGCATAGCGCCGTCCTGGCGGGCGCCGAAGGCGAACTGGTATCGGTCACCATCACCGTCGAGCCCCGGCAGCTCGAAGGCTTGCTGGACGGGCTGGCGCGGCTGGACTTCCCGATCAACCCTCAGATTTACCATCAGGCCGCCGTGGTCTATGTTTTCGCCGACGGCCGCCGGCAGATCGAGCCTGTCACCATGGTGGAATTCCCGGCCTACGCGGGCCGCCTCGAACAGGTGCGCGAAACCTTGCGCAGCCTGGGCCTGCCCGAGGATGCCCTGGCTTGCCGGCCCATCCTGGAGGATCTGCGCGCCGATTTGCCGGCCACGGCCGCTCCGCCCGGCGCTCCCTACCTCATGGCGATCCGCTACCGGGAAGGCGGCCAGGCCGCGGGCGAACCTTCCGCGTCTCCTTGTTAAGGCGCGGGCGCGGCATAATCGAGGGATGGCTTCGGACGCGGCGGATCGCTTGATCGGGCGGCTGCGCGAGCAGGCCCGCGAGGTGTACCGGCTCCTCTCCGGCCTGCCGGAGCAGCAGCTCGCCTACCGGCTGGAAGCCGGCCAGTGGTCGCTCAAGGAACTGCTCTGCCACCTCTGGCGCACCCAGCAGGTCTTCGAGGGGCGGATCCAACTGATGCTCAAGGAGAACAACCCCGAGATCGAGGTCTACGAGCCGGACGGGGACGAGCAGTTCGAGCGCATGGCCGCCCGCTCCAGCGCCGAGTTGCTGGCGGGCTTCCTCAGCGAGCGCCAAAGCTTTCTCAAGCGCCTGGAAGCGCTGGAGACCGCAAGCTGGGAGCGGCCCGGCCGCCACCCCGAGTTCCCCTATTACGACGTGCGGTTCCAGCTCGAATACATGGCGCACCACGAGGCGCACCACATCTACCAGATGTTCCAGCGGCGCGCCGCCCTGGCTCCCGCCCCACGCTAGGCCCTTCGCCGCCGCCCGCCCGCGGGATGGGAGCCTCGGGCTAGGTGCGGAAACCCGAGCGCCCGCTGGCCACTATAGCCTCACCAGACATGAACAGCCAGGACGCTGGGGGGGTTCGGCACTTCTCGAACGACCTTGGTCTGCAACACGATCTGGCAATTGCGTCGGTGCCAGTTAGCTGGCGCTTTGCGGGTAAACTCCTCCCAATAATCGGGAACAGTCAGGAATTCCGCGGCAACCTGCGTGCCGAAACCGTTCACTCCCGCCAAGGACAGCATGACCCGGCCCGTCGAAGGGTCGAACGTGCGCGAAATGATGGCAAAATCTACACTCTGAACGGCATACGGCCACAGGCGCGGGACCAGCCACGGTGACTTGCCCTGGACGCTGCGGTCCTTCACCCAGCATACCTCTTCGCTGCCTTCCTTCTGCGATTCAAAAACGTAGCGCAACCGCTGGTTCAGCTCCATGGCCCACGGATTGTGGTACGCTCCGACCAGCACCACGGCCCGCCGCCGAATATCCTCAGGCGAGACCTCCGATACCAGGCGGAAATCAGCCGGTATGCCCCGCTGCGCCAGCCACCGCGCCAACGAGAGGATGGCGCGGAAGTTCTGCACCGACATCTGTCCTTCCGCAACCACGGCAATGTCTCCCTGGCGGAGCCGCAGTTGCACATGAGCGCTCTCACGGCCAGAGGCCTCCTTCAATGCGCCCGCCACCGAGGAGGCAAACAGCCACCGCTCGCGTGCAGGGATGCACACCAGCAAGGGCTGCCGGCCGGCCAACAGCGGCGCCCAGAAACGCTCCACGGGACTGGACTGGGATTGAGAAGCCAGCCACAAGGCTGCCCCGCCAAGCCCGAGCACCAGTGCCGCAACCGCTGCCCGAGGTGGTCTGGGCGGGCGCACCGCAGCCGCTTTGGTCCCGATCGAATTCCGCTGCTGCAGATCCTCCCCGCCGCCCGCCTCTCCCGTCTCCTTGGCGTTCGCCCAGCGGAAGCTCGGCGCGTACGATCCTGGAGTGAGCTCGATCCGGACGGCTTGGTCCCGACCCTCCTGCGCGTAGTAGCCGGCGAGACGCTTGCGCAGTTCGTTGACTCTGACCCGGACGATAGCGTCAGCCCCCGTGTCGTAGTCGGGATGACGTCCAAAAAGTTCGGCGCCAATGACGCGTTCTTTGAGTGCCGCCCAATCTCCAGCCAAGCGCTTCGCCACCAAGAACTGCAATAAATCCTGGCTGCGCTTGGAGTTTCGGAAACTGGGCGAGGCCAAGACCCGTTCCAAGTGCTCGAGAATGGCGCCTGCGCTGGGTTCCGGGCTCGCCGTCTGGCTGACCCGGATCTGCCCCTCCGAAGCCGGATATCCCCCCGCCCTGTAAGTGTCCATCTGGATCCCCTTTCCCGAGAGCTTAGCTCTAACCTGAGAGCGCTGGCAAGCCGACCGTTACGTTCGCGCGAACCGGCTGGCTGCGGCTTGTCCTAACCAGTTGCATCCAGCCCAGCAGGCAACTGGCTGGCGGGGCCGGCTTGCCGTAACCGTTACGAACGTTGCCGGGCGACCCCGCAACCCTTAGACTCGGAGGGAATTAGCTCCGGGAGGGTTCTGAAACGCGATGACGTCCGCCGCTGCTGCAATCCGCCACGAACAACCGCCTGCCATGGGCCGATTCCCGCTGGGGCTCGCGGCGCCAGCGCTGCTGCTCTGGCTGGCGCTGGGGCCCGTATCGTTGCCCGCCCAAACCATCACGGCCCGCTTGGTGGGCACGGTCACCGACCCTAGCGGGGCCCCGGTGCCTAAAGCCAAGGTCACGGCCCACAACCAGGCCACCAACCAGGAGCGGGTCACCGAAACCAACCACTCGGGCGACTACGATCTGCCTTTTCTGCCCGTCGGTCGCTATAGGCTCATCGTCGAGGCGTCGGGCTTCCAAAAGGCCTCCGTGGAGCCGTTCGATCTCAATGTGGGCCAGGTTGCTCGGCTGAACGTGCAGTTGGCTCTGGGTAGCCTAGCGGAGTCGCTCACCGTCGAGGCCTCGGCCATCGGCCTGCAAACGGAAACGGTGGCTCTGGGGGCCACCATTGACCGGCAAAAGGTCGCCGAATTGCCCCTGAACGGCCGGTCGTTCATCCAGTTAGCCCTGCTGATCCCTGGGGTGAACCCGGTGACCCCGGGTAGCCTGAGCGCTCGCAGCGCCGGCGGCTCGCTCGGCCAGGCCGTCGGGATCAACGCCAATGGCGCCCGCGACAACCAAAACCGCTACTACTACGACGGCGTGGAAGCGATGTCGCTGGGTTCGTACAGCTTCACCTTCTCCATCTCGATTGACGCCATTCAGGAGTTCCAGGTCGAAACCAACTCCTACTCGGCGGCGGTCGGCGCGGCGCCCGGAGGCCATGTCAACGTCACCACCAAGAGCGGCGGCAACACGCCTCACGGCCAGCTCTGGGAGTTCAATCGCAACGACAAGCTCACCGCCCTGGCGCCCTTCGAACCCTTCCGTCCCGGCGCCAGGCCGCCCCGCCTCAACCGCAATCAGTTCGGCGGTAACTTCAGTGGCCCGATCTACCTGCCTCGGATCTACGACGGACGCAACAAAACCTTCTTCTTTTTCAACGCCGAGCTGGGCCGGCTCATCACCGGCACCTCCGGCTACCGCCTGTTCGTCCCGCCGACGCCGTATCGAACCGGAGATTTTTCTGGCGCCGCCACAAAAGTCTACGACCCGCTCAGCAACCAACCCTTCCCGGCCAATGTCATTCCGCGCTCTCGTCTGAACGCCCTCACGCACGGTTACCTTAAATATGTCCCGGAGCCCAACTGGAACGAGCCCGCGGTCAACTACATCAGTCCCGCTGCCTCCGCACCCACCGAGCAGAACCAGTATCTGGTCCGGGCCGATCACCGCTTCGGCGAACGCAATTCCCTGTACGGCACCTACATCTATAACTGGCAGGAGGGACGCTCCGTACCGGCTTTCGTCTTCGATTGGACCGGAACGCAAACTCGCGCCCAGCATGCCAGCCTGACCGACACCCACGTCTTTAGCCCGGTCCTGGTGAACGAACTCCGCCTCGGCTGGCACCGCCGACGGCCTTTCCAGATCTTTGGCACCACCAACCGCAAGGAATACGACATCGCCAACGAGCTGGGAGTCCCCGGAGTTTCCAAAGACCCCCGAAACTACGGCCCGCCTACCTTCAACGGGGCGGGCTACGACCTGCCCACCGTGCGCTACATCGGGCCCGCCGCCCAGCACAACCAGATTTGGCAACTGGGAGACAATCTGTCTTGGACCCGGGGCGCCCATGCCCTCAGGCTGGGCACGTTGATCTTCCGGCGCAGTTTCAGCTTCGACGAAGCTTTCAACCCTCGCGGCGTCTTCGGCTTCGACGGCCGAACCACGTCCGGCGGCGCCGCGGCCGTCCGCGAAAACAACTTTGCTTCCTATCTGCTCGGCCTGGCCACCAGCGCCAGCCTCAGTCCGGATCCTTTCGCCAATCGGATGGACCACTGGTGGTACGCTGTGTACCTCCAGGATGACTGGAAGATCACCCGCGAGGTGACCCTCAGCTACGGCCTCCGCTACGAATACTTCCAGCCTCCGATCGAGCGGGGCAAGATCGTCAACTTCGAGTTGATGGGCCCGGTGCCCGGCTTTATCGTCTCACGCCAGATCTACGGAGGCTTTCCCGCGGGCGACAATTTGCCCGACACGCCCGGCTACCCCGTGCGCAGCCTCATCTTCGACGACAAGAACAACTTCGGGCCTCGCTTCGGCCTGGCTTGGCAACCGCGCTGGTTCCGGGATCTGGTCCTCCGGGGCGGCTACGGGATTTATTACACCCAGGAGATCTCCAACTCCTTTACTGTGTTGACGCTGAATCCGCCCATCGTGCGAAACTTCTCCTTCGAAAGTACCTACGACAAGCCGATCGCGGTAGATAAAGTGTTTCTCGGGCAGGGGAACGTGGTCACCGGGCAGTTTGGCACCCAATCGGTGGATCCCCGGCTGCGAGACAACTATTTCCAGCAATGGAACTTCACGCTCCAGAAAAAACTTCCTGCGGGGACCTACTTCGACGTGGCCTACGTAGGGACTAAAGCAACCAACCTGGTCATCGGCTACGACGGCAACCGCCCGATTCAGGTGGTGACGCCCGGCCCTGGCGTCGCTCCCGTGGCGGCCCGGCGTCCCTTCGCGGGTTTCGGCTACATGAGCGTCGCTAAGTCCGTGGGCAATTCCACCTACCACAGTTTGCAGATGAAGGCCGAACGCCGCGTCGCCCGGGGCTTCTCCTTCATCGGCTCCTACACCTGGTCGAAGGCTCTGAGCGCTATGGACCAGAGCACGGTGGGCGGCGGCTTCTTCAGCGCCGGCGTGCAGGACATCTTCTACTTGAAGGGCGAGAAGGCTCCCGCAGCTTTTGATCTTGCTCACCGGTTCTCGCTCGCCACGGTATGGGACGTGCCCCTGTTGGATCGCGGCGGTCATCCCGGCTTGCGCGCTTTGCTTGGAGGGTGGCAGTTGAGCGCCATCATCACGGAACAGACCGGATTCGCCTCCACTTTAAGCGGCGTGGGCGACACGACCGGAACCGGCGTCAGTTCTCGCCCCGACCTAGTCGCCAACCCGAATCTCTCGCGCGCCGCCCGCTCGCGCGATCGCTGGTTCAACACGGCCGCCTTCGCCATGCCCCCGCTCGGCCGCTTCGGAACGGCCCCCCGCCATCCCATTCACTTGCCCGGTCTGAACAACGTGGATTTCGCCGCCGGCAAGAGTTTCCGCTTCGCCGAGCGGCACAGCCTGCAATTCCGCGCCGAGTTCTTTAATTTCTTCAACCACGTCAACCTCGGAACCCCGGGGCTGAACTTGCTGGCGCCCAATACCTTCGGCAGAATCACCAGCGCCAATCAGGGCCCCGGCCATGAAAGCGGGCAACGAGTGATCCAGCTCGCGCTCAAATACGGATTCTGAGTTCCCCAGTGAGGGCGCCTTCCCGGCCGGGTCCGACACGCCGCGCCCTGGTGGCTGCCTTACTCGGCGGCAGCACTCCCGCCCTGGGGACCGACGCCGACTTGGCGCAGCCGGAAGGGATCTTCGCCGAGTTAGACCTCCGCCGGCCCGCACTCCGCCCAGTGCAGGAAGCGCTCCGGGCAGGCGATCCCACCGAAGCCTCCCAGCGGCTCCTGGCCTGGTATCGAAGACGATCCGTGCCACAGCTGGATTCTGTGTTTGCGCCGCAGGCCGACCCCTCGGCGGCGCCGAGGGCTGATCGGCTGCTTGACCAGCATCTCTTCGACATGGGCTTCGGCTACCCGCCCCAGCGTTACGGCGACGACATTGACTGGCGCACTAACCCGGTCGGCGATATCGAGTGGGTGGCCGCGGTCCAGCGGTTCGCTTGGCAAGACGATCTGCTGGCCGCCTCCTTGGCCTCCCGCCACCCGAAATACCCGGCCGGGTGGGTACGGCTAACCAGCGATTGGATGCGGAAGCACTTTCCAGTTGACCCGCAGCGCTTTGAGTGGCTGGATATTCAAGCCGGCCTGAGAGGCATCCGTTGGTGCATCGCCTTCGAAGCCTTCAGGCGCTCGCCTGCCATTGACGGGCCTTTCCTGCTCGCCTTCCTGGCGGCAGTTCATGCCCATGCCCGCAAGAGCTACCGGTTCGCTCTCCGGCGCGCCCACAACAAGGCGGTCATCGAAGCCGTCGGTTTGCTGTACTTGGCCGTCGTTTTCACGGAATTCCGCGAAGCCTCTCAGTGGCGCGCCAGGGCCCTGGAGTTGCTCTCCTCGACGGTTGACATCCAGGTGACGCCCGAAGGAGTCCAGCGCGAGTGGACGCCTTCCTACCACATGCTGGTCGCCGCTCTCCTGGTCGAGGCTATGTGGCTTCTCAAGCTCAACGGCTACCGCCTTCCCCGCTGCCTCCGCCGGCACGTGGACCGTCTCTGCGACGTCTGGGTCGCGATGACGGCGCCGGACGGCTCCCCTCCGCTCTTCGGCGATACCCAGGGCGTGCGTCCTGCCCGGCTTTCGCCCGCCACACCCGCGCGGGCGATCCAGCGGGCAGCCCTGATGTTCCAGCGGCCTGATTGGGCGAGCTTCGCCGAAGGCCGACTCGCTCGGCTGCGAATGCCCTCCCGGGCCTTCCCGAAATCCGGCTTGTACTTTCTGCGCACCGGCTGGCAGCCGGAGGATGTCTTCCTGGCCCTGCACTGCTCGCCGCCCGCGATCTCCGGGCACGACCAACCCGACAACGGGACGTTCGAGCTCTACGCTTACGGCCGCTGGCTGATGCCCGATTCAGGCAGCTACAGCTATCCGAACACGCCTTCGGCGCCCGAGCGCGAGTGGTTCCGGCGCACCGCCGTTCATCAGACCCTGACGCTGAACCAGGCTAACTCACAAAACCGGCCGCGTCACCTCCTGTGGGCCGACACGCCCGGCTTGCAATGCGTCGCGTTCGAAAACGAGTCCTACCCCGGCCTGGTTCACCGCCGCACCGTGTTCTTTCTCTTGGAGGGACCGCTGTTCGTGCTTCTGGATGAAGCCCTCGGGTTGAGGCCGGGTCTGCTCGAACTGCATTTTCAGTTTACGCCCGGCCCGTTCCAACTGGATGATCGAAATCTGGCCGCGTTCACGGACTTCCCCGATGGCGCGAACGTGCTCCTTTGCTGGCCGCGTCAGGTCCCGGTTACCTTGCACCCCGAACCCGGTCAGTACTCCGAGAGACTCAACCAAAAAGTTGCGCGACCGGCCATTGCTGTCCGCCACCGCGATCCTCCACCCGCTTGGTTCCTGACGCTGCTTGTCCCTTACAAAGGACGCCGACCGGCGGCAGCCGTCCGAGCAGAGGGTAATCTGAGCGCCGGCCAATCGCGGGTGATCATCGAAGTCCAGGTCGGCGAGCGTCACTGGCGCGCCGGCCGGGACCTTGCCACTCGTCGTGTTTGGCGCCAAGAGCTATAGAGCGACTCCTTCCCCCCTCCCGTGATCGCACGCTAGCCGCTGCTCTAGCAGCCGGCGCGGCAGGCAGGGCGCCAAGAACTCACTGGCCCGACCCGGGCGGATCAGCCCCTGGCCCAGGCATCTCAGATTCTCGACTTGACGAGCGCGAGCCCGGCCAACATCGGCCTACCGCAACCCGGCGCGCTCCAGCAGGCCCGTCCTCTCCTTCAATGCGTAGATCCCCGGCCGGGTATTGAGGGATATCTCGTTCATGCCGAATTTCGCAATGATCCGATTCTCGTTGCGCAGCGGCACCATGTCCGCGATCGTACCCAACGCCACCAGATCCAGGTATCTCAAGAGATTCGGCTCCCTCCGTTCGCCCCAGAATCCCCTTTCTCTCAACCGCACCCTGAGGGCCATGATGAGATAGAACGCCACGCCCACACCGGCGAGATGGGCGAACGGAAAGCCGCTGTCCGCCCTCTTGGGATTCAACAATGCCCTGACCGGGGGCAGGCGACAGGTGCTCTCATGGTGGTCGGTGACGATCACGTCGATCCCGCACTGGTGTGCAGCCTGCAGGGCCTCCTCGGAGGAACTGCCGCAGTCCACGGTGACGAGAAGCGTGACCCCTCTGCTCTTGAACGCAGGGATTGCCTCGGGGTTGAGCCCGTAGCCCTCTTTCAGCCTGTGAGGTATGTAGTACGATGGGTCAAGACCGCAATATCGCAAAAAGGTGAGGAGTATGGCCACACCGGTCACGCCGTCCACGTCGTAGTCGCCGTATATGAGGACCTTCTCGTTGTTCTTTATCGCCTCGACGATCCTGTCTACAGCGCGCTCCATGTCCTTGAACAGAAACGGCGAGTGCATATCGGCCAGCGATACGTTGAGAAAACAGTGTGCCTCCTCGGCGGAACGGATGCCCCGCTGGTAGAGCACACAGGCCGCCTCGAAGGAGATGCCGAGCTCCTTGGCAAAAAGCTCGCAGACAGCCCGATCCAGGGCCGGCTCAACCCACCTGCACCGAAGAAAGGAGTTTTTCATCAGGACTGACGCCCCCCCATGGAGCGTTGCACGTTGCACCGAGGGATCTGGGCCTCAGGGTCTTTCAACGACGTACCACTGCCCCCGTCACCGTCGTGGCTCTTCGGCTGCCCCCATGAACATCAAAGAAGCCTGGAAAGGATCCAGACCACCATCCCAGAGGCGAGCGCAACCTTGGTGATCATCCCGGCGATTCTCCCGAGAAAGCTCCCGAGACCGCTCCTGAGCGCCTCCCGCCACGCACCAGGGCCCCGGACAGCGAGCTCCACAGCGGTTGCGCCCAC
>Ga0209162_1004172_pt1 | contig 11016 bp, 11 predicted proteins | sample YNPNPMetaG_FD_187121 | JGI IMG/M metagenome (GOLD analysis project Ga0209162, IMG submission 187121) | Anoxygenic and chlorotrophic microbial mat microbial communities from Yellowstone National Park, USA - YNP NP MetaG (SPAdes) (version 2) ...
TAACTCCAATTTTTTGATTTCGGACTTTGTCCGTTGTTTCCCAGGTCGCAAGTATAACGCAGTTTTGCCATCCTCAGATAGCAAATTTGGCAATTTAAAAGGTGATCTGGAGATTATAAAAAAAAAACGGCGCAGATAGACATGCGCCGTTTGTGGGGACAGAAAATGGATTTTTATAAAATCCTTGAATTACTTGCGAGTCGAGAACTTGAAGAGGGTGTAGAGCGGGCAGAACGAGACTGCGCTGGCCAGAATGAAGACCACGGCCAGGATGAGCAGGATGATGCCCAAGACACCCTGGACAAAGCCGCCGAAGTACAGCACCACGAAGAGCGCTGCCAGGACAAGGCGGATGATGCGATCAACAGTGCCCATGTTTTTGTTGAGTTTCATGTCAATTCTCCTTTGGTTTTTATGAAATGAAAGATTGGATGAGGTAAGCCAGCCCCGTCACGAGAATGAGGCAGAGCGTGCAGTAATTATATCTGAGCTTTCTCTTTTTTTTGATGCCCCAGATAAGCAAAAGTTGCTACCTTTTGCTTTACTTCTTACTTCTTACTTTTCACCCTTTACCTTTTACCTTCATTACGTTCTGTTTGGATCCCTGCTTTTGCTTTGGCGGCGCGTATCAAGCCCACAAACAGCGGATGGGGGCGCATCGGGCGGGATAAGAACTCGGGGTGAAATTGCGAGCCGACCATGTATGGATGATCTTTGATTTCGGCAATTTCTACCAGTTTTCCATCGGGTGAGAGGCCAGAGAAGACCATGCCCGCTTGCTCAAATTCCTTGCGATAGACATTGTTGACTTCCCAGCGGTGGCGGTGGCGTTCTTCCACTCTCTCTGTCTGATAAACTTCAGCGACCTTTGTGCCGGGCTGGATGATGCAGGGATACAGACCCAGCCGCATGGTCCCGCCCAGGTCGGTAATCGAGCGCTGGTCAATCATCAAATCAATGACCGGATGCGTGGTGGACCGGTCAAATTCGGTCGAGTTCGCATCTTCATACCCCAGGACGTTGCGGGCGAATTCAATGCACATCAATTGCATTCCCAGGCAGAGGCCAAGGTAGGGCACCTTGTTTTCGCGAGCGTATTTTGCTGCTGCAATTTTGCCTTCGGTGCCGCGCGAGCCGAAGCCGCCGGGGACCAGGATACCATCGGCTGCCTGGACGACCTCCCAGCCCTTGCCTTTTTCCAGGTCTGCCGAATGCACCCATTCAATTTGAACCTCTACATCTTCCTCCAGAGCGGCATGTTTGAGCGCCTCGCGCACAGACATATAAGCATCTTTCAATTCCACGTATTTCCCCACCAGGGCAATTTTTACGACGGGTTTTTCTTTCTTGACCCGGGCAACCAGGTCTTCCCACGCGCTCCAGTCGGGGGTGGTCGTGGGTTTCAGGTGGAGTTTCTCCATCAAGTACTCGGCCACGCCTGCCTTTTCAAGTAAGAGCGGCACTTCGTACAGCACCGGCGTGGTGACCATGGGGATCACGGCGCGCTTGTCCACGTCGCAAAAGAGGGCGATTTTATCGCACAGACTTTCATCCACCGGGTAGTCAGAGCGGGCGATAATCATGTTGGGAGAGATACCGATGGAACGGAGCGCTGCCACCGAGTGTTGCGTGGGTTTGGTCTTCAGTTCCTGGGTGGCGCCGATGTAGGGCAGCCAGGTGACGTGAATAAAGAACACATTTTCGCGCCCTACTTCATTGCGCAACTGCCGCAAAGATTCCAGGAAGGGCTGTGATTCGATGTCGCCTACAGTTCCGCCGACCTCGATCAGGATGATTTCGGCGTTGGTCTCGCGAGCGGCCAGCCCGATTCGACGCTTGATTTCGTTGGTGATGTGCGGAATCACTTGAATCGTGCCGCCCAGGTAGTCGCCGCGGCGCTCGTTGCTGATGACGCCGGCATAGACCTGACCGGTGGTGAAGTTGGAAAAACGCCGCAGACGAATGTCAATAAAGCGTTCGTAATGTCCCAGGTCGAGGTCTGTTTCGGCACCGTCATCGAGGACGTATACTTCCCCGTGCTGATAAGGGGACATGGTGCCCGGATCTACGTTGATGTAGGGGTCGAGTTTCTGAACCGTGACGCGGAAGCCGCGCTCTTTCAGGAGCAGACCGGTGGCTGCAGCAGTGACCCCTTTCCCGACCGAGGAGACGACGCCGCCGGTGAAGAAAAGATACTTGGTAGTCATAACGTTCTCCTTATGTACCTCCTTTCTCGCTGTGAAGAAGGAACGCCGAATCAAATGATGTGGGGAGGGCCATTGAATGGCGTCCTCCCCACACGGGTTGACAGATGTTGGAAACGAACGAGTTGAGCGCGCATTTTAGCCGACCAGCCTGGCCAGGTCCTCCGCAGCGCGTCGCATTTCCAGAAAAATCAGGCCGAGTTTGGCTTCCTGGCGCGCTAGAGCAGTCAGCACTGCCTCCTCGCCGACAGCAGTGAGAAGAATAAAGCCAGAATCGCCCTTGATATACACTTGTTCCAGTCCACCACGCCCCAGTTCGCTGGCGATGCGCTCGCCGAGGCTGAGCATGGCCGCCGACATCGCCGAGACGCGGTCTTCTTCTACTCCCTGGGGGAGGGCAGAGGCGATGATCAGCCCATCTACAGAGACGACGGCCGATGCCTCGATATCCGGCGCGGCAGCCTGGAGATTGCGTAAGCGGTTAACCATTTGTTCACTGCGATTCTGGCTCATGAGGATTGCTCCGGTGGGGATTTTTCACTTCTGACTCTACTGCAAAAAGGTCTTGAACCACAAAGGACACGAAGTACACAAAGGATTTCTAAAAGGCTCAATTGAGAATCTTGAATTTCGGCGCACAATTGTTTGACTCCACTGCAAAAACCCTGAAGTTTCACCACGAAGACACGGAGTCACAAAGTTTCCTTTCATTTACTTACTCGTGTCTCCGTGTCTTTGTGGTTCGATTTTCACCTTTTTGCAGGAGACTCATTGTTTGAAAAAACTTCGCGCTCCTTTGTGCCCTTTGTGGTAAAAAAGGTTTTTGCAATGGAATCACTTCTTGATTATACGAGAATTGCTGAAATTATGGAGAGACAATTTTGCTATTTTTTGAGCGAAGAGGAATGGGGAGGGGAGCAGATCATCCTTGCGGCAACTGGTAATTGGGGGCCTCGCGGGTGATGATCACGTCGTGGGGATGACTTTCAATCAGACCGGCGTTGGTGATCCGCACGAGTTCGGCCTTTTCGCGCAGGTCATCCAGCGTGCGAGCGCCGGCGTAGCCCATTCCGGAGCGTAAGCCACCAACCAGTTGAAACACGAAGTCGTGCAATGTCCCTTTGTAGGGCACGCGTCCCTCGATCCCTTCGGGGACCAGTTTCCCGGCTCCCGATTGGGCCGAAGCATAACGATCGCGGCCATACCCTTGCAAGGCGCCCAAACTGCCCATGCCGCGATATTCCTTGAAGCGGCGCCCCTCAAACAGGACTACCTCGCCCGGCGACTCCTCCAGACCGGCCAGCAAACTGCCAAGCATGACCGTGTCGGCACCGACTGCAATGGCCTTGACGATGTCGCCGCTGAATTTGATGCCTCCATCGGCGATGACGGGGATACCGTGGCGATGCGCTTCCTGTGCACAGGCATAGATGGCAGAAAGTTGCGGCATCCCGGCTCCGGCCACGATGCGCGTCGTGCAGATGGACCCGGCGCCAACTCCCACTTTGATGGCTGCTGCACCCGCCTCGATCAGCGCCCGCGTCCCCTCGGCGGTGACCACGTTTCCGGCAATGACTGGCAATTTGGGCCACTGGCTGTGCAGGCGGCGCAGGGCTTCAAGCACGCCCTTCGAGTGACCATGAGCCGTGTCAATGACCAGTACGTCCACGCCGGCTTCTACGAGGAGGCCGGCACGCCGTTCCAGGTCGGCACCCGTACCGACGGCCGCGCCGCACAGTAAACGGCCGCGTTCGTCGCGTGCCGAAAGGGGGTACTCGCGCTCTTTTTGAATGTCTTTGACCGTCAGCAATCCTTTGAGGTGGCCTGCTTCGTCCACCAGCGGAAGTTTCTCGATGCGGTGTTTCTGGAGCAAGGCTTTGGCCTCTTCTTTTGAAATTCCCACTGGCGCAGTGACCAGCGGTTGGGGCGTCATAAATTTGCTGACCGGTTGATGGTAGTCAGAAGGCTCTACAAAGCGAATGTCGCGGTTGGTGAGGATGCCGACCAGTTTGTTTTCGCTGTCCACAATCGGCACGCCGCTGATTTGATAGTGGGACATGATGTCTTCTGCCTGCTGGAGCAAAGCGTCGGGGGGCAGGGTGATGGGGTCGGTGATCATCCCGGATTGCGAACGCTTCACTTTGTCCACTTCAGCGGCCTGTTTTTCGGGCGAGAGGTTGCGATGAATGATGCCAATGCCACCTTCGCGCGCCAGGGCAATCGCCAGCCGCGCCTCGGTGACGGTATCCATTGCCGCCGAGACGATGGGGATATTCAGCCGAATCCCGGCAGTCAGTTGGGCGGTCACATCGGTTTCCGAGGGGAGGATTTCGCTGTAGGCCGGAACGATGAGGACGTCATCGAACGTCAGGGCGAGGGAAGGTTCAAACAGTTCGTGGGCGTTTCTCATTAGGACTCCTGAAGGTGGGGAAAGATTATGGGCTATTCTACTGCAAAAGAGAGCCGTCTTCTTCAGGAATTTTTGCCTCAAACGGTATGGCTTTTTCAAAGTGCCTTGATGTCCTGTGCAAAGCACGGCAATTGAGAATTTTGACCGCTGAGACGCAGAGTTCGCAGAGATTTTTTGTGGTTTTCTGTGCGTTCTCAGCGGCTCTGCGGTGAAAGATTTGACTTTGAGAAAATCACGCCTCAAACGGCCCGGAGAGTTGACATGCCGCTTCTTTGCGGTATAATTTCGCCCGCTATGGCCGACTAGCTCAATCGGTAGAGCAGCTGACTCTTAATCAGTTGGTTCGGGTTTCGAGTACCCGGTCGGTCACCAGGCCCCTTCGCTAGAAGGGGCTTTTGTGTTTTTAACCTGATGTAAATTGTTGTTGCTTTTTGTCGAAAGGCAGATATAATGTTACTAAATTCATCGGAGGTTAAAATGAACGAGTTTAGTGAAATTCCTGCTGCTCCCCCACCCCCGCCGGGAAAATCCATTCCCTGGAAAATCATCATTCCAGTTGCCATTGTGATTATCCTGTGTTGTCTTTGCCTGGCCGTAATCGGTGTGTTGGTTTACCTGGGGATGCAAGGGAGCGGGCCGTTTACATTCTTGCAGGATAATCGCAGTAACCTTGTGGGAGATTGGGACCTCTACTACTCATGGGATTGTGAACTCACATATGATGGCCCGGCCACTGTCACATTTTATTCGGATGGCACTTACTATGCCTCCGAGGGGACGGATGGCGGGTATGGCACCTGGACTGTGACGGGTAGCAATGTCAATTTTGTGTTCGATGATTACCCAAATGCCAATTATTTGGGGACCCTCGATAGCACGGCTACTTACATCGAGGGGACGATGTCCACTGCAGACAATTCCTATGGGTGTTTTTACGCCAACAAGCGGTAAAAGTCCGATGAGGAAATGACGACTGGGGCGGGGAACGTTTGACCGCCCCAGTTTTTGTGTGGGGGTTGCAGGACAAGGGAGGAGATTGCTTCGCTTCGCTCGCAATGACGGGATGGGGGAGGAGGTTCGCTTCGCTCGTAATGACGGATAGGGGAAGTACGGTAAAATACAAAATATGGAGATTTCTGAGCATATCCAGTCGATTCTGGCTACGCTGCCTGGCAAACCCGGCTGTTACCTGATGAAGAATGCCGAGGGAAAGGTGATCTACGTCGGCAAAGCCATCAGTTTGAAGAATCGCGTCCGCTCGTATTTTCATGCCGATTCCAGCCACGATCAGAAGACCCGTCGCCTGGTGCGCGAGATTGCCGATATCGAATGGATCGTGGTCGGGTCGGAACTCGAGGCGCTGATCCTCGAGATGAATCTCATCAAAAAATACCGCCCCAAGTACAACGTCCGTTTGAAGGACGATAAGCGTTATCCGTATATCAAAATTCACTGGCAGGAAGATTTTCCGCATGTGACCGTCACCCGGCTGATGCAGGACGACGGAGGGCGTTATTTTGGGCCTTACACGTCTGCCTGGGCGGTGCACCAAACGCTGGATGTGCTGCGCCGGGTCTTCCCGTATCTGACCTGCGACCGGCAGATCACCGGTCAGGACCCGCGCCCATGTCTGTATTACGATATTCGGCTCTGCCTGGGGCCGTGCATTGGCGCAGTGAGCCGCGAGCAGTACCGTCAGATGATTGCCGATTTGCAGTCGTTTCTGGAGGGACGCTCAGAGCCTGTTCTGGAGCGCATCCAACGCGAAATGGAGCAGGCGGCCGAAGCCTTGCATTTTGAGCGAGCGGCTGCCCTGCGCGATAAAATCAAGGCCCTGCAAGCCGTGACCGAGCGCCAGAAGGTCGTTTTTTCTCCCGATTACAAAGATTCAGATGTGCTGGCGCTGGCCCGTAGCGACGGCGATGCCTGTGTGCAGGTTTTCTTCATCCGGGGAGGCAAACTGATCGGACGGGAGTATTTCGTCCTGGAAGGCACGGAGGATGTTGCCGATGCCGAGGTGATGGCCCAATTTATTCAGCAGTTTTACTCCGAGGCAGCCACGGTGCCCGATCAGTTAATGCTGCCCGAGGAAATTGAAGAGGCCCGAATCATCCAGGAGTGGATGCGTTCGCGGCGCGGCGGTGAGAAGGTGGAGATTTTTGTACCAAAAGAGGGGCCGCAGCAAGAGTTGCTGCGCATGGCGACTGAAAATGCGGTGGAAACTCTTTCGGCGTTGCGGGCGCGCTGGCAGGCCGATACACATCGTCAGGAACAGGCGCTGGCCGAACTTCAGCAGGCCTTGGGGCTGGTCTCGCCGCCGAATCGTATTGAGTGTTATGATATTTCCCATACCCAGGGAGTGGCGACGGTGGGGAGCATGGTGGTGTTTTCGCAGGGCGTGCCGAACAAGAAACTGTACCGCCGTTTCAATATTGAGTCGCTTGCCGGGGCGCCCGATGACTTTGCCTCGATGGAGGAGGTGCTGACGCGCCGCTTCCGGCGGTGGCAGGCGGCCCACGAGGGCGCGGCCGGCCCCGGGTCGAAACCGGACGAGGCGTTTTCCTTCCTCCCAGACTTGCTGATTGTGGACGGGGGCAAGGGGCAGTTGTCCCGCGCCGTGGCGGTCCTCGAAAAGTTTGACCTGCTGGAGACGGTGCCGGTCATCGGCCTGGCAAAACAGGAGGAGGAGATTTTCTTCCCCCACCGGGCGGAGCCATTGGTGCTGCCGCGTCACTCGCAAGGCCTGTATCTGTTGCAGCGAATTCGGGATGAGGCCCATCGCTTTGCGATTACTGCTCACCGGGCCCGGCGCTCGAAACAGGGGATGGCCTCGTTGTTGGACTCGATCCCCGGCATTGGGCCAGCGAGACGGCGCGCCCTCTTGCAACATTTCGGTTCTGTCGATAAGATTCGAGAGGCCTCGCTGGAGGCTCTGACGGCTGTCCCTGGGATTACGCCGTCGTTGGCCGAGAAGATAAAGTCTGCTTTGGCGTGAAGCCCTGATAAGGAAACGGTGAAAAAGATTTGGATTGTTGATGACGACCAGGAGATGGTCAATGCGATTCAGTTGTTGCTCAAACTGCTGCAGTATGAGTCAACGTTTTTTCTGGGGGCGCGACCTGCAGCGCGGGCGTTGCTGGCTGGTCGGCGCCCGGATTTGATCATTCTGGATATTATGATGCCCGAAGTCTCGGGCCTTGATTTTCTCGAATTCTTGCGGCGCCGCCAGGAGTTTAAGGATTTGCCGGTGGTGATGCTTTCCAGTGAGGCGGCTGAGGTGCTGATTGATCGGGCCTTGCAAATCGGCGCTGATGCGTATGTGACCAAACCGGTGGCGCTCGAAGAGTTGGAACAAGCCATGCACAAGGCGTTTCGCGCCCATGGCGTTTCGACCTAATTTCTGATGAGGAAGTATGTCCAGGAAAGAAGGCAAAAAATTGACTCGTGCCCAGCGGAGAATCCGCCTGTATCAGGTTTTCTTTGTGACCATTTCGGTCCTTGTGCTTCTTTCGATGATCCTGTCGCTGGTCATCAACTCGTGAGTTGGAGAAGAAGCGCTGAGACTCTCTCCTGCGCTGCCGGCTCTTTGTGGGCCGTTGCAGGTGGCGGAACGAGGCCTGTGCTGCCGGCAGGTGAGACGGCGCTTTTGCTGTGCTTTTGGAATGGGCTTGTAGAGCAAAAGGGCGTTTGCTCGATGCCTGGTTTGTTGCATGGCGTTGTACTCACCACGCCAGAAGAGAAGCAAGTTCAGGGCGGGGAATTGTGTTTGGTGGAAGGGCGCAGGCTTGTTGACGGGCGGGCAGGGAGTGGAGAGTTTCCTGCTCGATGGCGAGGGAGCCTGCCTCGCCTTGCTTGTCGTAGTATAATCGGCGGGCGCTTTTCCAGAATGTAAATTTTGTCGTCCTGGTTTTGCTCCGGCGAGGGGCAAGGCCCGAAAAGGATGGGTGTATGCTCGATAAACTTGCTGCTATTGAAGAACGTTACGAGGAATTGAATCGCCAACTTGCTGAAGTGGGCGGAGATTATGAACGCGCCGCGGAGTTGAACAAAGAACGGACTGAGTTGGAGCCGCTGGTGGAGACGGCGCGACAATATCGCCAGGCGTTGAAGCGGCTGGAAGATGCCCGCCATCTGCTCGAAAGCGAGCAGGATGAAGAAATGCGTGCCCTGGCCGAAATGGAAATTGCCGAAGTGGAGCCGCAAATCAGCGCTCTCGAAGAGAAACTCAAGTCCATGCTTGTTCCCAAAGATCCGCGCGACGAGAAAGATGTGTACATGGAAATTCGCGCCGGCACCGGTGGCGACGAGGCGGCTTTGTTTGCTGCTGACCTGTTTCGAATGTACACCCGTTATGCCGAACGCCAGGGCTGGAAATATGAAATCGTCTCGGCCAGCGAAATCGGCATCGGCGGCTACAAGGAAATCATTTTTGAAATCCGCGGGCGGGGCGCTTATTCCCGGCTGAAGTACGAGTCGGGGGTGCATCGCGTCCAGCGGGTGCCGGTGACGGAAGCCTCAGGCCGGATTCACACCTCCACGGCCACCGTTGCCGTCTTGCCGGAGGTGGAGGAAGTGGACATTGAGATCCCTGAATCGGACATCGAAATTGATGTCTTTCGTTCTTCGGGGGCGGGCGGTCAGAACGTGCAAAAGAACTCGACCGCTGTTCGCCTGCATCACAAGCCGACTGGCATGGTGATCACCTGTCAGGATGAGCGCTCCCAGTTGCAGAATAAACTGCGGGCCATGTCTATCTTGCGGGCGCGCTTGTACGAGATGGAGGAGCAAAAGCGGCGCGCCACGATCGAATCGGACCGCCGCTCCCAGGTCGGCACCGGCGAACGGTCAGAGAAAATCCGCACGTACAATTACCCACAAAACCGGGTTACCGATCATCGTCTGGGACGCTCGATTTTTAACCTGCCTGCCGTGATGGATGGGGAAATTGATGAATTTATTACCGAACTGGCTACCCGTGACCAGGCTGAGCGGCTGGCTTCCTCTGACCTGGACGACGAAGAAGAAGATTAAACCCGATGAGCGCTTGGGGCGGGAGCCTGTTTGTTGGCCATGACGGTTGAAGCACAGGATTGGACGGTTGGGGGGGTACTGAAGTGGGCGGTACAGCGCCTGGAGAGGGGCAGCGATACTCCCCAACTCGACGCACAGGGGTTGCTGGCAAAAGTCCTCAATAAAAAACGTTCCTGGCTGGCTGCTCATCTCGATGCGGCCCTGGACCGTGAGGCTGTGGCCGCGTTCGAGGCGCTTGTTTCCCGGCTGGAGCGGGGGGAGCCGCTCCCTTATCTGCTGGGGGAGTGGGAATTTTTTGGCCTGCCCTTTGTGGTGACACCCGACGTTCTGATTCCCCGTCCCGAAACGGAGTTGCTGGTTGAGCAGGCGTTGACCTGGCTGCGGAATGTTCCGTTGCCTCCCCTTGTTCTCGATGCAGGCACCGGTAGTGGTTGTATTGCGGTTTCCCTGGCTTACAACATGCCCGATTGTCGGGTCGTTGCCACCGATATTTCGCCGGCGGCGCTGCGGGTGGCACGGCGCAATGCCGGGCGTCATGGCGTGGCCGAGCGGATTTGCTTTGTGGAGGCCGATTTAATTCCTCATGGGGAAGTGTGCATGTCTTTGGCCGGGGAGGAGGGCGCCCCGGCTGGACTTTTCTCGCCGCCCTATTCTTTGATTGTGGCCAATCTCCCTTATATTCCGACTGCGACTCTTCATACCTTGCCAATTTTTGGCCGTGAACCGACGATAGCGCTGGATGGCGGGTCGGATGGACTGGTGCTTATCCGTCGCCTGCTCGAACAGGCTCCTGGCGTGCTTTCTACGGGCGGTGCTCTGCTTTTAGAGATTGAGGCCTCGCAGGGGGCGGCAGTGCTCTCGCTGGCCCGGCGTGCTTTTCCGGCGGCCTCTGTGTATATCCGGCGTGACCTGACAGGGCACGATCGTTTGCTGGTGGTGGAGACGTGATGCGACGGAAGTTTTGGTTGCTCCATCTGCCCGCTGATATAGATTGCTGATTGTAGATTGCTGATTGCGGTTGGTAGTCAGCAGCCTGTTTGTTGGTAGGGCATCAGGGGCAATGGCGGGCAATTTGATCGAGGAATGTGTTGTCGTTCTCGATTAAGTCTGGTAACATGCGCTCGGCTCCCTGTTACGCAGAGCAATTATGCCTACGTTTGATTATTCCCATTTCGACGATTACAGCGATGCGATGTTCCCCAAACATCCGCGGCTGATCTGCCTGACAAACTGGCTGTTTTGTTTCTCTTTGCTCAGTATGTGTGATCTGGTATTTCTGGCAATTTTCTACCCCAAAACCTGGTTGATTGTTGCCATTTGGCAAGCCGTGCAGACCTGGAAATAAAAATTGTGTCCTTGAAGTTGCTTGAC
>Ga0209162_1004173_pt1 | contig 11011 bp, 8 predicted proteins | sample YNPNPMetaG_FD_187121 | JGI IMG/M metagenome (GOLD analysis project Ga0209162, IMG submission 187121) | Anoxygenic and chlorotrophic microbial mat microbial communities from Yellowstone National Park, USA - YNP NP MetaG (SPAdes) (version 2) ...
TGACCATGAGCACGCACCAAACACCGCACCTCGCTGGCGCAGATCATGTCCTCGCACTGCGTCTGCCACGCCAGCAACCGTTCTACGGTAGCAAACGGCAAGTCCAATGGCAGCAGGCAAGCCCACTCCTGCAAGTTGCGGGTGATGACCATCCCGGTATGGGCTGGCAATACGGCATTTCCCGGCATCTCATGGGCACCCAACACGGCATTGTAACATACCTGGCGGGGCAGATCCACGATACCCAGGCGGCAAGCTACGCGCAGGGATTCGTGTCCATCACACGTGATCGCCTGAGGGGGAAAAACGCCGCTGGTATGCCTCTACCAGCAGCCGGTCTACTGCTTCCCACTGCGATTGCAGCAAGTGCCGCATTACCTCTTGTCCTACGACCAACACCTCCGTTTCCAATTCGTCCAATGCCGTCTCCGGTCGCATCTTTCCCGGCTCGACGACCGGCAGATCAATGCTGTGCAGCTCGGTCATCTGATCAGGGTTTGCCTCGTCGTCGACGCGGCAAATCAGCACTCGCAAATGGCTCATCGTGCCCTCCTCCATTCTCCGGCAGCGCCGTTTTGTCGATAGCATACCACAATTCGCCGGTTATTGGGAGAGCAGTGCTACCCAACGCTTATGCGCGCTAACCAATTTATCTTCCAGAGCACCCTTTAATTCGGCCGCTACTTTCGCTGGAAGTGAACCTTCCAACCGAAACGTGACAAAGAAGGTAGCATCAGCGGGATGCCAGTGAGGCAGACGGCGGTAGTAGAATTCTTTCTCGGCCATGTTATGTTCCTGAGGACCGGCCGGAGGCCGGTGGTACAAAACTGGCTGGCTGGGCCAGCCAAAGGTCGCGGGCATCATGTATAGGGCCGGCCGGAGGCCGGCGGTACAAGACGGAGGTTGGCAGTACGGATGACTGGCCAAGGGTCGAGCAAAAGCCCGCAGCACCTGCCACCCCTCACCGGGCCAGGCCGTTCGTAGCATGGCGCGCCTGCCACACCTGAATGGCCTTCTTCAACCCAATAGTCGGCAGCAGGACGAAGGGATACAGCGCCTCGGCGACGGTGTGGCCGGTGAACCACAGGGAGCCTGCAAAGGCGACAAAAGCGACTGCGCAGGAAAGGTCCCAGTTGCGCGTCACCAGAAACGCCAGCGCGCCGAGCGCCAGACAGCCAGCCAACTCCCACGGGTAAAGGATGCCAAAGACACCCAGGATGGCCGCCATGCCCTGTCCGCCCCGGAAGCGCAGGAAGGGGCTGAAGTCATGGCCGAGCACGGCAGCCAGGCCCACGGCGCGCACCACCCCGCCCGTCTCGCCCAACGACTGCGCCAGCCCCACCGCCGCCGCCCCTTTGGCGATGTCCACCGCCGCCACCAGCACCCCCGCGAGCGGCCCCACGCTCTGGTAGACGTTCTTCGCCCCGGGGTTGCCGTCACCCACTGCGCGGATGTCCACCCCGGCAAAGGCCTGCGCCACCAGGTAGGCCGTGGGCAGGGAGCCCAGAAGAAACGCGCCGAGAAGCACCAGGAGCAGATGCGCTGTCATTCTTCACCTCCTCGAGCCACGCCTCGTTCGACCACGGGCCACGGAGGACAGACGATAGACCACAGACGATGGACGACAGTGGTCCGTGGTCTGTGGTCTGTCGTCCGTGGTCAGATCCAGGCGATGCCCGACCATGCAGAAGCCCTCACTTCAGCCGCTCCTCCCCGCCGAACTCGCGATAGGGGCTGAGTTCCTCCAGCGCCTGCTCGTCCTCCGGGAGCAGGGCGTGCTGCACCATGCGCGCCAGCAACGCCCCCACGCCCGGCCCCAGCATGTACCCCTGACCGCACATCCCCACGGCGTGGATGTACCCCTCCAGTTCCCGCGCCCAGCCGATCATGGGCGAGCCGTCAGGGGTCATGGGATAGAGGCCGCGCCATGTGCGCCGCACCTTCAGATTGGCGAGTTTGGGCATCAGGTCCACCATGCGCCGGGCGATCATCGGCAGGAAGACCGAGGTCTCCCGCCGGTCGGTGCCGACGATGGGCGGCTCGGGGGTGATGCAGAAAACCACGCCGCCGGGCTTGTGCTGATAGAAGTAGTAGTTCTTGGAGCCCTCAGCGGGGCGAATATCCACCACCATCGGCTCCAGGAAACGGGCCACTGGCTCGGTGATCCCCGCTTCATGACTGTCAGGAACCACGGGCACGTCCAGGCTGGCGAACTGCGCCACCGTCCGCGCCCAGGGGCCGGCAGCGTTGATGACCACCGGGGTGGCATAGCCCCCCTGGTCGGTACGCACGCCCACCACCCGCCCCCGGCGGCGGATGATGCCAGTGACCCGCTCACGGAAGCGGAACTCCGCCCCGCGCTCCTTCGCCCGGACGTAGAAGGCGTGAGCGCTGAGCAGGGGCGAGGCGGAGCCGTCTCCCGGCGAGTAGGTGCCGCCGATCAGCCCTTCACGGTTCAGCGCCGGGATGACCTCCAGCAGATCGTCGCGGTCCAACCAGCGGATGTTCAACCCGTAGGCCTGCTGCACCTTGAGCAGGTCCTTGAGGGCGCGCTCCTCCCGCTCCCGATAGGCGACGAAGGAGTAGCCGCCCTGATACCACTCGATGTTGTCCCCGTAGGTCTCCTGCCAGGTGGAGAAGACCTCGATGGACTTGAGGCAGAGGCGGATCTTGGCCGGCGTGGAGTGGGTGGCGCGGATGCCGCCGATGGCGGCCTTGTTGGACCCCTGGCCGGGGCTGGCGAACTGGTCAATGACCAGTGGCCTCAACCCCGCCTGGGCCATGAAGAACGCCGCTGGCAGGCCGATGCTGCCCGCGCCGATGATGATGGCGTCGTAAACTCGTGTGGTCATCACATCCCTCCCTCGTGCGCGTCGGTGGCGTGCACCACGGTAGCCGCCTCCGGCGGCTTCTCCTCACCAGCGACCCCCGCGAAGACCCCGAGCGGCACCTCGACGAAGAGGGGCCGCTGGGTATTCTCCGTCATCTGCGCGGGTGACACCCCTTCCTCGCGAAACAGCCGCTTGATGAGGTTCGTGCAGGTCTTCCCGCCGCACGCGCCCATGCCGGCGCGGGTGACCGCCTTGATGTGGTTCATGTCCCGTATGCCGGCGCGGATGAGCGCGCGGATCTCCCCGGCGGTCACCCGCTCGCAGCGGCAGACAACCTCGTCATCGGCTGTACGAGCGACGTAGCGCGCCAGCGGCTCGCCCACCGTCATCTCCTGCATGCGGATGCCGGCAATGCGCCGGGCAATCTCTCGTGGCGCGCGCACGCGCACCAGCAGCGCCCGGTCGGCAAATCGGGGATGGCGTACCTTCACCACCTCAACGTTGCCCAGCATCTGCCCCTCAGTGTCCAGCACGGTCACCACGCTCCCCTCGTGAATGCTCCCCGCTGGGAACTCGTAGGGGATGGTCACAATGGGGAACTCGGGGTCCTGCCGGTAGTCCACCAGGGTGATGGCCAGCCCCGGGCAGATGGCGACGCACTGCTCGCAGCCCGCGCAGTCCTGGCCGACGTATTCGGGCATACCGCGGATGTCCTCCCCCTCGATGACGATGCACTTCTGCGGACAGACGGAAGTACAGGGGTTGCAGGGAATCTCTTGCACGCAATGGAAGACGGGAAAGACCCCCTCTTCCCGCTCCGGCAGGTCCTCGGTGACGACCGCACCAGGGCGGGATTTGAGGATCTCGGCGGTGCGGTGCCACTCCGGTGGCACCTCACCGACGTCGCGGCCCAGGCTGCGGGCGATCTCCAGGCCGCGGATGCGCCCGGTGAACATCGCCGCGGAGGCCTCGGCGATCTCCTCCGCATCCCCCGCAGCGTAGACCGGCAGGCCGAACTCGCGCGCCTTGTGGACGAACTCGTCCACAGGGTCCAGTCCCACCGCGACAAGCAGCGTGTCGCAGGCGAAGGTCTTCTCCGTGCCGGGGATGGGCCGCCAGTTCTCGTCCACCTGAGCGATGGTGACGGACTCGACCTCCCGCTCGCCGTTGGCGCTGAGGACAGTGTGGGAGGTGTAGATAGGCACACCCAGGCGGGCCAGTTTGTCTTTATGCACCTTGTAGCCACCGCACTCCGGCAGGGCCTCGCACAGACCCACGACCTCGATGCCGGCCTGGAGGGCGTGGTAGCCGGCGATGAGCCCCACATTGCCCCCGCCAACGATGAACAGTCGGTTGGTGGCCCGCACCAGGTCGCGGTTGACCAGGGTCTGGAACGCGCCGGCCCCGTACACCCCCGGCAGGGTGTTCCCCCGGAAGGTCAGCGACTTCTCCCGCGCGCCGGTGGCTACCAGCAGGATGTGGGGTTGGACGATGACGTACCGTCCCTCGCGCAACACGCCAACCTTGCGGTCGGAGAAGACAGCCAGGGCGGTGGAGTTCAGCCACACCTGGACGTTCTCGAAGCCACGCACCTCCTTCTCCAGTTTCGTGGCGATGTCTATGCCACGGGTGCCAGCGTAGCAGGCATCCACCGAGCCGAAGAATTTGTGGGTCTGCAGGACGAGTTTCCCGCCCAGACGGTGCTTGTCGTCCACAATGAGCGTGCGCACGCCGGCCTTGCCCAGTTCGATGGCCGCAGAGAGACCCGCAGGCCCCCCGCCGATGATCAGGCACTCCACCTCGACCGTCTCTATGCCACGCAGCGCGGGCAGGGAGTGGACGTCAGGCAATGCCGGCAGTCCCTCCAGCGGTTCGACGTGCATCCCTTCGCGCACGAGGGTCATGCAGGACTTGACCGGCAGCCCATCGGCCATCACCGTGCACTGCGCACATTGCCCGTTGGCGCAGAAAATGCCCTGCGGGGCGCCATCCTTGGGGTGATGACCGAAGACGCGCACCCCGTTGGCGAACAGCGCCGCGGCGATGGTCTCCCCCTGGCGGGCCGTGAACGTCTGCCCCTGCCAGGTGAACTCGATCAATGGCCGGTCCTCGACCGGCAGGATGGGGTGAGCCGTGATACGGTGGATCAAAGCGGCACCTCCTGGTTATGGTTTCAGGTTGCAGGTTTCAGGTCAATTGTACTCCTTCGTCGAACGCCTGCAAAGTTCGGACTGCGGCAACGTTTTGGACTGCGGCGACTGCGTCGCCGCTTTCAAAGCGCAGACATGTCGGCGCAATCCAGAGCCGCTCTGGATCGGCCTCAGTGCGGGAAATCCCAGAAGGGATCCCCGCGCCAGGGGTGAATGTCCTCCATCTCTTCCCCCACCAGCCACAGGTCGGGCAGGCGGCAGAGCGGCACCCACCAGACCCGTTCGGCGTTGAGCGCCTCGATGCGGTAGAAGATTTCCACACGCACGCTCATTTCGGCCGTCTCCGCCTGGGCGTAGAGCAGGCTGTCCAGATCCTCATCGCAGAGACGGGTGGGATTGTGTCCTCCCTCTCCGGCCCCCACACACAGCCACCGTGGGTCATCGGGGTCAGGATATCCCGGCGGGACAGACGCCCACTCCGCCAGGTCCCAGCCCTCCTCCGCACCCCAGACCACCGGTTGCAGGCGGATGCCGACACGGGCCAGCATCTGCCCCAGGGCAGCCGTTACCGCACCTCGTTGCACGCCAGAGGCAGGCACAGCATAACGCAACGTCAGGGGGAGGCCGTCCCGCTCGCGCACACCGTCGCCATCCCGATCCCGCCAGCCAGCGCCATCCAGCAGATCGTTCGCCTGACCAGCGAAGGCGGCGCTGGCGGCGGGACTTTCGAATACCGTCCCGGCCCACAGGCTGAAGGCGGGTTGAGCCCGACCCGGAGCCAGGAGGTCGCACAGCCGCGGACGATCGAGCGCCAGTCCAATTGCCCGGCGCACCGCCTCCTGTTGGAGAGCGGGGTGCCCCGTGGCCGGGTCGAAGTTGAAGACCAGGGTCTCGACCAAGCCTGAAGCCCCCTCCACCACACGCGCGCCGGTCAGATCGCTCACCCCGTCAGCATGCTCCGGCCAGAGCAAGGGAACCAGGTCCACCTCTCCCGCCCGTACTGCAGCAAGCCGTTCTTCAACCTGGGGCAGGACGCGCACAGCCACCCGGCAACAGGCATTGCCCAGGGGGTTGGCCACGAAATGGAGCACATCCCCTTCCTGCCCGGCAAAGACGAAAGGACCGCTACCCACCGTGGGTTGGCGATTCCAGACCACCCGGTCCAGCGTCCCCTCGCGGGCGAACACCGGCTCCAGGACATGGCGTGGCAGCACATACGAGAAGAGCGTCGAGGGCCAGGGGGCGAAGGGTTCGCCGAAACGGACCTGAACGGTGTGCGCGTCCACGGCGACAATACCCTCGATGCGGTCATAAGGGAAGCGGCTGACGACGCTGTTCTCCGGCGCCACGGCCATCTGATAGGTGAAGAGCAGGTCATCGGCAGTGAGCGGCTGACCATCCGACCAGGTCGCTTCAGGCCGCAAGCGAATAGTGAAAGTACGGCCGCCATCGGCGATGGTGCCGTCGGCCTCCGTGGGCAACCCTGCCGCCAGTTCCGGGTGCGGGGCAAGGCTGTCGTCCAGGCGCCACAGCCCGGCCAGAAACAGCCCCTGTACCGCCCGCGCCGACCAGGTGCGGGCATAGAGGGGATTCAGGCTGTCGGGCGGCTCTGGCAGGGCGATCACCACCTCACGAGGGAGAGGAGTGGCCGTTGGCGGGAGAGAGGGAGAAGGAACAGGAGATGGCAGCGACGGGCCTACCGCTGGCTGCGATGTCACACAACCGACCAACAGGCCAGCGCTCAAGACGAGCAGGTGCACAGCGCGCAGCGACCGTCCCATCTAGGGCGACGAGAGAATCGTGAGCGTGGCGTCGTCGAAGTAGGCGGCGTGGAACTGAGAGGCGAACTGCGGCTCGGCGAAGAAACAGACGGTCATCCGCCCGCCCCGGCCAACTGCCGCCGCAGGAGACTGCAGCAGCACCAGGCCACTGCTCTGGTCAATGACCTGCGTGTCTCCCCAGGCGCCCTGCTGACAGGCGGGGTTGCCGGTGGGATCGATGCCCGCACGTACCTGGATGCCGCCCATGTTCGAGTAGCCACGGGCGTAGATCTCGAACCGCGCTCGCGTGCCAGCGGTGAGGGTGATGACCTGGTAGAGCGTCACCTGGAACTTGACCCACTGGAAGGTCTGAATCTGCAAGGTCGAACCGTGGATCTGGCGGTCTCCCGGCAGGAATTCGGGACGGGCGTAGGAGAAGTCGGGGTTGAACTCCTGCCCCGGCTGCCAGTTGACCAGCGCCGTCATCTCCCAGCCGGGCACGTGGTCGAAAGCGATATCCTCGAAGTCGCCATTCACCAGCGTGACAGGCGTGGGCGTCAGCGTGGGTGTCGGCGTGGGCGTGGGGATGACGATCGGCGTGCGCGTGGGCACGCGGGTGGGCGTGGGGCGCGGCGTCCGCGTCGGCGCGGGGGTGAACGTGGGAGTGGGGGTCCAGGTGGGGGGCAACGTCACCGTTGGCGTGGGGTTGGTCGCCGCGACGGCCCTCTCCCGCAGCGCCTGGAGACGAGGAGCGAAGACAATCACCCCAGCCAGACAGGCCAACACCAGACAGTCAGCGATTCCCAGGACGATAATCACCAACCACTGTTTTCGGCTCATGCCTGACCTCCACACCGGTTTGAGCAAAGTGTAGTCGAGATTGAGGGATAGTCAAGAAGCGGAGACACGGAGAGGCAGAGAGGGGCCGAAGGTGGATTTGTGCATCGTTGTGGGTTCGCCTATAATGCAGGTATCCATCCATCGAGGTCAGGCCATGGAGAAAGCAGACCTGCTGTTGACGGGCGGCATCGTGGTGACTATGAACAGCCAGTTCGAGCAGTTCGAACCGGGCGCAGTGGCAGTACGGGATGGCAGCATCGTGGCCGTGGGGCCGGCGGAAGAGGTGCACGCCAGTTGGTCAGCACAGGAGACTGTGGACTGCACCGGCCAGGCGATCATCCCGGGGTTGATCAACGCCCACACCCACGTCCCGATGACCCTGGTGCGCGGCCTGGCCGATGACCTCCGGTTGGACGTCTGGCTGATGGGTTACATGATGCCGGTCGAACGGGAGTTTGTGCGGCCGCGCTTCTGCTGGCTGGGGACCCAACTGGGGTGTGCGGAGATGATCCGCTCCGGCGTCACCTGCTTCGGCGACATGTACTACTATGAGGAAGCGGTCGCCGACGCCACCGCGCAGGCCGGCATGCGCGCTGTCTGCGCCCAGTCCATCCTCAAGTTCCCCACACCCGACGCCCCCAGTTACGATCACGGACTACGGCTGGCCCGCGACTTCGTGGCCCGCTGGAAGGGACATCCGCTCATCATTCCGGCTGTCGGCCCCCACGCCGCCTATACCTCCACCCCGGAGATGCTCCAGGCCTGCGCTGCGCTGGCCCTGGAATATGACGTACCCATCCACATCCACCTGGGAGAGACCGCGCAGGAAGTGCAGGACCACCGCAAAGAATACGGCATGCCCATGGTGCCGTGGGTCAAGAAGCAAGGCCTCTTCGAGGCGCGGGTGACGGCCGTGCACTGCGTCCATCTGGACGAAGGAGAGCTGCACACGCTGCTGCACCATGGGGCTGGCGTGGCCCACAACCCCACCAGCAACCTGAAACTCTCCAGCGGCTTCGCGCCGGTGGCGCGCATGCTGGCGCTGGGCCTGGCGGTGGGAATCGGCACCGACGGTCCGGCCAGCAATAACGACCTGGACATGTTCGAGGAGATGCGGCTGGCAGCCCTGCTGGCCAAGGGGGTCACCTTAGACCCCACTGTCGTCCCGGCGCGACAGGCGTTGGCGATGGCGACCAGCATGGGGGCCCACGCGCTGCATATCGCCCATCTGACCGGCTCGCTGGAAGTGGGCAAACGGGCCGACATAACCGTAGTCAGCCTGCAAGGGGTACATCTTTCTCCTAAGTTCCAGCGCGACCATGATGCCATTTACTCGCAGATCGTCTACGCCGCCAAGAGCGGGGATGTACGCCACGTCATCTGCGATGGCCGCTGGCTGATGCGCGACCGGACACTGTTGACCGTGGACGAGGAGAGCCTGTGCGCCGAGGCGGCGCAGGTAGCCCGGAAGATTGATCGTTTCCTGATCGCGCGCGAGGAGAGCGTGCTGAGCAAACTGCTGGCCATCGGCGGGGTGGCGCAGGAGAAGACCTTCGAGGTGCAGGTCAAGGTCCACCTGCCCGACGCCGCTCCGGTCGAAGCGGCGCTGACAGGGCCGCAGATGCCAGTGGTCAAATCCTCCCACCGCCGCCAGTACGACACCTACTTCATGTTCGACGACCCCGACCACAGCCGGCTGCGCTATCGGGAGGAGGAGATTTTCGATGAGGAGGGAGAAGTCACCGACGTGCGCTATCGGCTCACCCTGACCGGGCCGTCGAAGGAACGGGAGTTCGCCCACTCCATCCTCCTGTCACGCTCTCGCTTCGACGCGCCCGCCACGCGCAGCCTGCGCTTCTACCGGGAGTACTTCCAGCCGCAACAGGAATGGGAGGTCCAAAAAGAGCGCCGCCGCTACCACGTCCGCTTCGGGGGCACCGACTTCGCCGTCAACCTGGACCGTATGCTCTCACCCGAACTGCCAGGTGTCTTCCTGGAGATCAAGAGCCGTACCTGGTCAGCACAGGACGCGGAGCGGAAGGCGGAACTGATCGGCGAAATGCTGACGCTCTTCGGCGTGGGGGAACAGGAACTGGTGCGACGGGAGTATCTCGACCTGGCCAGGGAGGCAGCCCGGCTGAGACCGAAATGAACGAGAAGGTGTTGATTGTCGAGGATGATCTGGCCTTACGAGAGACGCTGGAATACAACCTGGCCCGACAGGGCTACACCGTCCAGGTCGCTGCGGATGGCCCAACGGCGCTGGTGCTAGCCCGACAGGGACGACCCGATCTCATCCTGCTGGACATCATGCTCCCGGGGCTGGACGGTTTCGAGGTCTGTCGTATCCTGCGCCAGGAAACCAACGTCCCCATCCTGATGCTCACCGCTCGCGATGAGGAAGTGGATAGGGTCGTTGGGTTGGAAGTGGGGGCTGATGACTACGTCACCAAACCGTTCAGCATGCGGGAACTGATGGCGCGGGTCAAGGCGCTCCTGCGGCGCTCGCGGCTCACCACAGGCGAGCCGACAGCAGAGGGTGCCCGCACATCGCCGGAGCGACTGGTCTTCGACGACCTGGTGATTGACCTGTCTCGCCACGAGGTGACACGCGCCGGCCACCCGCTGATCCTCAGACCCAAAGAGTACGACCTGCTGCTCTTCCTGGCCCGCAACCGGGGCATCGTCCTCTCCCGCGACCTGATCCTGGAGCGCGTTTGGGGCTGGGAATACGGCGGCGGCAGCCGCACGGTGGACGTCCACGTGCGCTGGTTGCGCGAGAAGATCGAGCCGAATCCGGCGCAGCCGACGCGCATCGTCACCGTGCGGGGAGCAGGGTATCGGTTCGAGGGTTAGATGCTTCATACCATTCGCTGGCGTATCGCCGTTCCATATATTGTCCTGATCGTGCTGGCCATGCTCGGCCTGCTCATCTACCTCTCCGGCTTCGTCCGGCAGGCACGCCTGGCCGACCTGCGGGCGCAACTGGCTGACGACGCGCGCCTGGTCGGTGACGCGCTGGCCTCCCAACCCGCCTGGGCGGAGCCGACGGCCACCTTCGATGACGCGGCGCGTCACTATGCCGACCTCCTGGGCGCCCGCGTGACGATCATCGCCACCGATGGCACAGTGGTCGGCGAGTCGCACGAGGACCGCGCTCAGATGGACAACCACCTCTTCCGCCCTGAGGTGCAACAGGCGCTGGCGGAGGGGACGGGCAGCAGCCTCCGCTTCAGCAATACGTTGGGTCAGGAGATGATGTACGTGGCTGTCGCGGTGACAGCGGAGGGCGCGACGCGCATCATGCGCGTGGCCCTGCCCGCGCAGCAGGTCGAAGCGAGCGTGGCCCACCTGCGCGGCGCGATCATCCTGGCCGGGTTGCTGGCCACCGTAGGCGCGGCGCTGCTGGCCGTCCTTCTGGCTGAGCGGG
>Ga0209162_1004179_pt1 | contig 11000 bp, 11 predicted proteins | sample YNPNPMetaG_FD_187121 | JGI IMG/M metagenome (GOLD analysis project Ga0209162, IMG submission 187121) | Anoxygenic and chlorotrophic microbial mat microbial communities from Yellowstone National Park, USA - YNP NP MetaG (SPAdes) (version 2) ...
GCGCACCCAGCGGCTCCAGCAGCTCGCCGGTCGGCCCGATGTCGCCGGCCACCAGGACCTGATCGCCAGCAGCCTGGCGCGCCAGCTCGGCGGCGCGACGATTGATCGCCTCCACATCGGCGGCCAGGCCGTCGCGCGAGAGGCGCGGTCGCGTGCCGCCGAACGTGCAGGTCAGGATGATCTCGGCGCCAGCGTCGATGTAGGCCCGATGCAAGGCGAGGATCTGTTCAGGACGCTCGCGCACCCATCGTTCGGGCGGCGCGCCCACCGGCAGCCCGGCGCGCTGCAACATCGTGCCCGTGGCGCCGTCAGCGATGATGACCCCGGGCGCCTGCAGTCGTTGTTCGATGCGGCTGGTCATGCTCCCTCCTGTAGAAGAGGCTCGACTCGCATCTGCCCCATCCACGAGGCAGATCAGATCAATGCAAGATCTTGCTCAAAAACGCCCGCGTGCGCTCGTGGCGCGGGGCGCTGTAGAGCACCGCTGGCGGCGCCTCCTCGATGATCTGCCCCTCATCCATGAAGACGATGCGGCTGGCCGCGTTGCGCGCGAACCCCATCTCGTGGCTGACCACCACCATGGTCATGCCCTCGCGCGCCAGGTCGAGCATCACATCCAGCACCTCTTTGATCATCTCCGGGTCGAGCGCGCTCGTCGGCTCGTCGAAGAGCATGATCTTGGGCTGCATCGCCAACGCCCGCGCGATCGCCACGCGCTGCTGTTGCCCTCCCGAAAGCTGTCCGGGATAGGCGTGGGCCTTTTCGGGGATGCCCACCTTGTTCAAAAGCTCGTGCGCCACCTGCTCCGCCTCACGTCGCGGCCGTTTGCGCACCACACGCTGCGCCAACACGATGTTCTCGAGCACGCTGAGGTGGGGGAACAGGTTGAACGACTGGAACACCATCCCCACCTCCGCCCGCAGGGCGTTGAGGTCGGTGCCCCGGCTCGTCACCGAGACTCCATCGATGATGATCTCACCCGCCGTCGGCGCCTCCAGATGGTTGATGCAGCGCAGCAACGTCGATTTGCCTGAGCCGCTGGGGCCGATCACGACCACCACCTCGCTGCGCGCGACGTCCAGATCGATGTTGCGCAGCGCCTGCAGATGACCGAACGACTTCGACAGACCGCGAATGCGAATGATGTTATCGGCCACGGATACTCCACCTCTTCTCAATCGAGCGCACAAGCAAGGAGAGCAAGAGCGTCATCACCAGATAGACGAGAGCCACCGAATTGTATCCTTCGAAGGCGCGAAACGTGCGTGAGATGTAGAGCCGTCCCATCTGCAACAGGTCCGGGATCGCCAAAACCGCCACCAACGAGGAGTCTTTGAGCATGGCGATGAAGTCGTTGCCCAACGGCGGCAGGATGACGCGGATCGCCTGAGGCAGGATGACGTAGCGCATCGCCTGCATGTAGCTCATCCCCAACGAACGCGCCGCCTCCATTTGTCCACGATGGATCGACTCGATGCCCGCGCGGTAGACCTCGGCCAGATAGGCGCCGTAGCCGATGGCCAGCCCCAGGATGGCTTCTTGCAGGTCTTGCAGCTCGATCATGCCGCCTGTGCCATCGCGCAGCCGCGGCGAGATGACGAACCCCGCATAGAGCAAAATCACCAGCATGGGGATGCCGCGCACGATCTCGACATACAGGGTGGACAGGGCGTAGAGGATCGGATTGTGCGAGACCCGCATCAGCCCAACGACCAGGCCGATCAGAAGAGCCAGGCCATACGCTGCGAACGTGGCCTGAAGCGTGACCCGCAAGCCGGGCAGGATGAAACGAAAGACCTCTTGATAGCGCGGGGAAGTGGCGACGGCGACGGCGACGTAAGCGCCGACGAGCACAATGATGACCACCCACCAGGGAACGCGGGCCAGGTCCAGCTCGGCCCATGATGTTTGCTGCAGCCGGCCGCGCTTGGCGACGCTGAAATCTTTGCGCGCTGATCCACCAGGCTCGCTTGCTTCAGATGTCATCCCTCTTTCCTCGCTTCCTGGACAATCAACGCGGCCGCCCACTCCCGGCGCGGGGGCGAGCGGCCGCGTTGGCTGTCGATTACTGGCGAAAGTTACTGCCGTCCCCGGCCTCGCGCCTGGGATCTCGCTTTACTCGCCGCCAAACCATTTCCGGTAGATCTGATCGTAGGTGCCGTCCGCTTTGATCTCGGCCAGCGCCTTGTTCAGCGCGTCGCGGATCTCCGGCTTGCCCTTGTTCACGGCGATGCCGTAGAACTCATTGGTGAACGGCTCGCCGACGATCTTGGCCTTGATCTCGGGATTGGCCTTGATGATGTCCGCCGAGGTCGGCGTATCGTTGACGACCGCGTCCACATCGCCGTTGGCCAGCGCCTGAAACGCCAGGGTGATCTCCTCATAGCGCTTGACCTCGGCCCCCTCGATCTTGGACGCCTCCATGTCGCCGGTGGTGCCCAATTGCACGCCGATTCGCTTCCCCTTCAGATCCTCGACCGTCTTGATCGTGTCGTTGTCAGCGAGGACGGCGATGCTCTGGCCAGCATTGAAATAGGGATCGGTGAAGTCCACGCTTTGCTTGCGCTCGTCCGTGATCGTGCAGGCCGAAGCCACGACATCGAACTCGCCAGCGGCCAGGGCGGTGAAGATGCCGTCCCATTTCGTGTTCACCAATTCGACCTCGTAGCCAGCGCGCTTGGCCAGCTCCTTGATCAGATCGACGTCGAAGCCAACGATCTCGCCCGACTCATCCACGTACTCGAAGGGCCGGTACTCGGCGTTGGTGCCGACTTTGATCTTGACGGGCGCGGCCGCCGGTTGTTGCGCGGGCGCTTCCGCGGCCGGCGCGGCGGGCGCAGGAGGCGTACAGGCCGCTATGGCCAGCGCCAGGCTTGCGACGATGACCCATACTCCCATCCAGCGAATGATGCGCATGATCCTCTCTCCTTTGCTGTTGCTGCTCGCTAAGGTTTTTCTCCGCTCGCACAATTCGGGCCGCTGCGCAGCCACCTGTGCACTCCGGAGCATCGATCGCACTCCTCCACTACGTTCCTGCCTGGAGCACAAGACATGAGTCGCGAGCGTCGCCATTCCCACTACCCGGCGCGCCGGCTCCAGACCGCGCGCCGGTCCATCACCTCCACTTGTGCTTCGCCGATCACCTGCAGATGACTCAGACATCCCTGGATGGTGGTCATGGTCAAATAATAGACGGTCGGCCCGGCGATCGTCACCCCCAACGCCTCGGCGACGCGCGCCAGCACCGTGCTCGCCTCTGCAGGCGGCTCCAATGCCCGGCGCACGTGATCCATGATCGCCTCGATGCGCTGCTGATTGAGGCGAACGACCGGCGCCGCCTCCGCGACCGCGGGGCCGTGGCCGGGGACGAACCAGGCGAAGCGCCCATCCAACGCCGCGAGACGGTCCAGGCTGGCGTGGGCCTGTGCCGCATCGACGTAAAACGGGATGCCGTATTTCTCCAAGACGGCGGGCTGGAAGAAAGCATCGGCAGCGAAGCATACCTCGCCCACGGCGACCATCATCTGGTTCTGCGCATGACCCGGCATGGGGATCGCTTCCACCGCGAAGCCTGCCAATGTTTGCGCTCCGGCTGCCAGATGGCCGTCCACGGCGCAGGCGGGGCCGACGGTGAACTTGCCCAGCAGCTCTGCTGGCGGCTGCGCTCCGCCGAAGAGGTAGTACGCTTCGAGCATCGGATTCTCGACGATCGCCGCCTCGAACGCCGGCGCATACACCGGCGCGCCCGTCCGGCGCTTGATCTCCGCCGCGCCCCCGAAGTGATCGGCGTGCGCGTGGGTGATGATCACCGCAGCGACGGACGCGCCCAGCTCTTCTGCCGCGCGCACGACGCGCCGCCCGCTATCGCGATCCAGGCCAGCGTCCACCACCAACGCCCGCCCCTCTTGCACGACCAGGCCGACGTTGGCGCCGCCCTGCAACTGATAGGCGGAAGCGCCGAGCTGCACGAGGTCCACGATCCGCCTCCGCCTCAGTGTCCTCCCAGGTAGGCCTCGATGACCTGCGGATTGTGCAGCAACTCCTCGCCGCTGCCCGTCAGGACGATGCGCCCCGTCTCCAGCACGTAGCCGCGCGTCGCCACCGACAGGGCCATCAGCGCGTTCTGCTCAACCAGGAGGATGCTGACCCCTTGCGCGTTGATCTCGCGGATGATCGAGAAGATCTCCTCGACCAGGATGGGCGCCAGCCCCATCGAAGGCTCGTCCAGGAGTAGCAGGCGTGGGCGCGCCATCAGCCCGCGCCCGATCGCCAGCATCTGCTGTTCGCCGCCCGATAAGGTGCCGCCCAACTGGGTCAGGCGTTCCTTCAGACGGGGGAAGCTCCTGAACACGCGCTCCATGCTCTGGCGGATCTCCGCCGGATCGGTGCGCGTGTACGCCCCCATCTCGAGGTTCTCCTGGACGGTCAGCGGAGCAAAGATGCGTCGCCCCTCCGGCACATGGATCACCCCGCGGCGCACGATCTCCTCCGCAGGCAGATCGATCAGCGATTCGCCGCGCAGGGTGATGCTGCCCGAACGTGGGCGCAACAGCCCCGAGATCGTCTTCAGGGTCGTCGATTTGCCCGCGCCGTTGGCGCCGATCAGGGCGATGATCTCCCCTTCTTCCACGGAGAACGAGATGCCCTGCAGCGCGTGGATGGCGCCATAGTAGACGTTGAGGTCCCTGACTTCCAGCAGCATGGGCGTGTCCTATCCTGTGTTGATCGAACTAAGCCGCCCTGGCGCTGACGGCGGCGTGCGCGCGCCCGGCGGCGCCGCGTCCCAGATAGGCCTCGATCACGCGCGGGTCGTTTTGGATCTCCTCCGCCGTGCCGCGGGCAATCACTTCGCCGAAATCCATCACCGTGATCCGTTCGCAGATGCCCATCACCAACCGCATCTGATGCTCGATCAGCAAGATCGTCAGGTTGAAGCGATCGCGAATGAAGTGGATCAACTCCATGAGCGTCACGATCTCGCCGGGGTTCATGCCAGCGGCCGGCTCGTCCAACAGCAGCAGACGCGGGGCGCAGGCCAGGGCGCGCGCGATCTCCACGCGGCGCTGTTCGCCGTAGGGGAGGTTCCTGGCCAATTCATTCTGGTAGCGATCCAGGTTGAAGATCGCCAGAAAATCGCGCGCCCGTTCCGTCAGCTCACGCTCTTTCGCCTCGAAGCGCCGCGTGCGCAAGAGGGCGTCGAACATGGTGTACCCCGCATGGGGGTGATAGGCGATGCGCACGTTGTCAAGCACCGTCAGGTTCGGAAAGAGACGGATGTTCTGGAAGGTGCGCCCGATGCCGGCCTGCGTCACCTCGTGCGGCTCGAGGCCGACGATGCTCTCGCCTTCGAAGCGGATGTCGCCGCTGGTCGGGACGTAGAGGCCGGAGATCATGTTGAAGACGGTGGTCTTGCCAGCGCCGTTGGGGCCGATCAGCCCCGCCAGCTCGCCGCGCCGGACCGTCAGATCGAACTCGTTCACCGCGCGCAGCCCGCCGAAGGCCTTGGTCAGCCGCAGCGTCTGCAACACGGGGGGAGATTCTTGAGCAGCAACGGTTGCTGACATGATCGCCCTCCGTGGCTACTTGCCGGCCGGCGCTGGCGCAGTCGAGGCGGCTGGCCGGGGACGCGAGAGGATGCGTGGCGCGCGCAGGAAGCCCCACTCGACCGAGCCGAGCAGCCCCTGCGGGCGCAACAACATCAACATGAGCAGCGCCAGCGGATAGAGCACAAACCGCCAGGTGGGCGCCTCGGTGCCCAGTTGGCTGAGAAGGACGCGAAGCAACCCCTCCAGGAAGAAGATCCAGCCGAACGACGCCGCCACCGTGCCGGTCATGCTGCCCAGCCCACCGAAGACGACGATGATCAACGGATTGAAGCCGACCAGGAAACTGAAGGTGCCAGGGCTGAGGAAGCCGATGTAATGGGCGTAGACGGCGCCGCCGATCCCCGCGAAGAAGCTGCCGACGACGAAGGCCAGCAATTTGTACGCCGCCACATCGATGCCCATGGCCTTAGCGGCGGTCTCGTCCTCACGCACCGAGAGGACTGCGCGCCCGGTGCTGGAATAGACCAGGTTGCGCATGATGATGATGACCAGCACCATGAAGAAAAAGGCCCAGAACCACGTCGTCAGTTTGGGGATGCCGATCATCCCGCGTCCTCCCTTCATCTCAGGGAAGGGCAGGATCGTATCGGAGTTGACCATTAACGTGTTGACGACGATCGTGAACCCCAGCGTCGCGATGCCGAAGTAGTCGCTGCCCAGGGTCAGCACCGGCAGGCCGAAGAGGAAGCTCACCCCCGCTGCGAAGGCGCCCGCGATCAGCGCCGCCAGGACGAAGACCACCTGCAGCACCGCCGGGCTGGCCAGGATGCCGGGCGCCTCTTTCGTCCCAAACAACGGGGCCAGGGCTGGCTGGAGCGCATTGCCGAAGAAGACCGCCGCCGCTCCCGCGATGATCACACTGATCAGGTAGATCGTGAAGGCGGACAGGACGGGGACCCCCCGATAGCGGCGCAGGAAGCGGTTGATGGCCCAGATCAGCAGGCCGCCCAGGGCGACGCCGACACCCGCGACCAACAGGCCGCGCGCATCGCGATTGACCCAGCGGAAGGTGATGTCCGCCGCCGTATAGGCGCCGATCCCGTAGAACCCCCATTGCCCCAGGCTGAACTGCCCGTTGAAGCCGTAGATCAGGTTGAGGCCAAGGGCCACCATCGTCATCGTGCAGGCCTGGAAAAGCAGGCCTACGTCGAAGGTGTTGAGGATCGGCGACTTGCCCACCTTCACTGTGAGCGCGATCTGCACGATCGCGAACGCGGCCACGATGCCGAGGACCTTCACCAGGCGCGAGGAGCGCCCCATCACCCATAACAGAGCGTAGACGTAGGCCAATACGGCCACGATCTTGAGGACGGTGAGCGCAAGGAACTGCAGATTGACGTTCATCGCATCCTCCTACGCCTTCTCTCGCTCTGGCTCGCCGAAGATCCCCGTCGGCCGCACGAGGAGCACGAGGATCAGGATCGTGAACGCCACCGCATCGCGCATGGGGGTTGAGATGTACCCCATCGTCAACGCTTCCGCCTGGCCCATGATGAGGGCGCCCACGAACGCGCCAGGGATGCTGCCGATCCCGCCCAGCACAGCGGCGACGAAAGCTTTCAGGCCGGGCAGGATGCCCAACTGAGTCCAGATCGAGGAATAGGCGATGGCGTAGAGGACCCCCCCCAGGCCAGCGAAGGCGGCGCCGATCGCGAACGTGAACGAGATCACACGATCGACGTTGATGCCCATCAAGCGCGCCGCCTGCTTGTCGAAGGCGGTGGCGCGCATCGCCTTGCCCAACTTTGTGCGATGTACTACAAATTGCAGGACTGCCTGCACCAGGATCGACGCAAGGATGATGAAGAGGAGGATGTTGGAGAAGGTGACGCTGCCCGCTGGCGGGGCCTGGCCTTCCGTCACCCGATGAATGCCATCTTTGATGTACCACGTCACCACGTCGAACGGCCGTTCGTACGGGATAAAACGCGGCGAGAAGACGAAGTTGAGGGCGCCAAAGAACTCTAAAAAGAACGAGACGCCGATCGCCGTGATCAAGGCCGCGATGCGGGGAGCCTCGCGCAGCGGCTTGTAGGCGACGCGCTCGATCGTCACTGCCATGATCGTGCATACGATCATCGAGAGCGCCATCACAGTGAGGGAGCCGATCAGGATCACCACCCCGGCCGGTAACCCGGGGAAGACAGCCGCAGGCCATTGGTGGAGGCGAAAGCGCGCGACCGCGTAATAACTGACGAACGCGCCGACCATGAACACGTCGCCATGGGCGAAGTTGATCAGGCGCACGATGCCGTACACCATCGTGTAGCCCAACGCGATCAAGGCATAGACGAAGCCGAGCTGCAGGCCGCTGACCACGATCTGCGCGAAGAGCACCGGATTGTTGACCAGATTACGCCCCAGGGTGTAGATCGCGAACAGGGCCACCAGCAGCAAGAACCCCTGCCCGATCCACGCCAGACGCGCGCCTGCACGACGGGTCGCTAAAGACGTTGTTCGCAAATCGGCGGCTTGGTGCATACACCCACCATCTCTCGTCGGAGAAGCGGAGCGACATCCAACAAAATGGGAGGGCGACCGCGGTCGCCCTCCTCTGTCCATTCCTGGGGGAGCGAACGCCTTACGGGTTGACGACCGAGTTGAACTGGACCTTGCCGTCCTTCACTGCCAGGATGGTCGCCGATTTCACAGGATTGTGATTGGCGTCGAAGGTGATCTTCCCCGAGACGCCGTTGAAGGAGATATTGGCCAGCGCATCCTTCACGACGGCAGGATCATCGACGCCCGCTTCCTGGATGGCCTGCAGCAGCAGGTTCGCGGCGTCATAGGCCAGCGTCGCCAGCGCATCGGGGACCTTGGGATTGCCCTGATCGTCCTTGAACTTCTCCCCATATGCCTTGACGAAGTTCTGCACCTCAGGGCGCGGGTCTTCCGGCGAGTAGTGGTTGGTGAAGTAGCCACCATCCGCCGCCGCCATGTCCAGATCCGAGGAGTCCCAGCCATCGCCGCCCATGAACACCGCCGTGATCCCCTTCTCCTTGGCCTGCTTGGTCACCAGGTTGACGATGTTGTAGTAATCGGGCAGATAGACGACATCCGGCTTGGCGTCGGCCACCTTGGCGAGGATCGCCGAGAAGTCGGTGTCGGTCGCGGTGTAGCTCTCCTTGCCGACGATCTGGCCGCCGCCCGCCGTGAACTCCTGCTCGAAGAACTCGGCCAGCCCCTTGACGTAGTCGTTGGCCTGGTCGAGCATGATGAAGGCGGTCTTGGCCTGCAGCGTCTCCAGCGCGAACTTCGCCCCTACCTTGCCCTGGAACGGATCGATGAAGCAGGCGCGGAAGATGTACTCCTTGACTGTGCCATCGCTATTCACCGTCACCGCCGGGTTGGTGGAGGTCGGGCTGATCTGGATGACCCCCTTGGCGTTGGCGATCTCGGAGACCGGGATGGAGGCCTTGGAGCACACCTCGCCGATGATGTACTTGACGCCGTCGAGGTCGATCACTTTGTTGGCGGCGTTGACCGCCGGGTCAGGGGTGCACTGGCTGTCCTCGACGATGGGGACGACCTTCATGCCGAGGACGCCACCCTTGGCGTTCCACTCCTCGATGGCCAACAAAGCGCCGTCGCGAGTCGAGACGCCGAAGGTGGGCACGGGGCCGGAGAGCGGCGCCAGGATGGCGACCTTAAGCTCTCCAGCGGTCGCGGGCGCCTCCGCGGCGGGCGCTTCTGCCGCCGGCGCTTCTTCCGCGGCGGGTGCTTCTGCCGCCGGCGCTTCTTCCACGGCGGGCGCCTCTGCTGCTGGCGCTTCTGCCGCAGGCGCCTCCGCTGCCGGCGCGGCTGGCTGGCCGCCGCCGCAGGCGGCGAGCACCAGCGTCACGATGACGAGCAACCCTAAGAGCCTTAGAGCACGCATAGAACCCCTCCCTGTCTGTAGAATATGTCGAAACAGACGGCGACCAACCCAATGAATCGGCCACCGTCTGTTGCGAACACCCCTGGTTCAGGATTTGAGGCTTCAGCCGGTCACTCGCTGTACGCAGCCAGGTCGCCTAAGGCTCAAGCCCGAAAACCTGCCCTGCTTTGCGATGCACCCTCTGCAAGCTGGTGGTTTGACAGCCAAGACAAGGCTCCTCTATAATTCGGCCACCAATGGCCCTCGTAGTATCCGTTGAGAAGGAGCCTTTTCCTATGTCAAGCCGAGCTCTCGCTCACCGCAGCGTGATCACCCTGATCTTGGTCGTTCAGATCATCCCGCTTTTGATGTTCCCGCCCGAGTCGTTCTCTCCTCAATCGCAGGAATGGTGGCTGCCAGCCCTGCTCGCGCTCATGGTGATCATCGCCGATATTGACCTGATCCTCCGTCGCAGCGCCCAGCCCTGGCCCTGGTATCTGATCTCGTTCGCCCATGGCTTCAACATCATCAGTCGCTTGATGATGGTATGGCCCCATGCGACGATCACGCGAGGCGGGACCGAAGTCGTCAACGCCCCTTATCTCGCGCTGACGCTTTTGGCGATGGCATTGTCAGCGTTGATGCTCTGGTACATGGAGCTGGGCGAGGTACGGGCCAACCTCCTGCGACAATGAGAAGAACATCGCAACGGGCGATTCACAAAAAAGCGCCGTAGGCGAGGTTCCCCGACCTACGGCGTCTTTGCCCCATACTTCTCGGCAGATCGTTGCCTCGACACAGCAAAACGCGTTTGTATCCTTCCTTATAGCGTGAAAGTATACTGGCACCCGCGCGCATTTGTCAAACGCCTGCGTTGCCTCACGCAAGAACCACGTTGTGCGAGTGCACGGAGAGAACATACCCAGATGACGATCGTCACCTATGCGAGATGCGCAGCGTGCTCGCCGAGATCTTGCGCGTTCTGCGCAACGACCGCGCCGCCATCGTCGTGGTCGGATCCTCCACGATGCGAACGATCGATGTCCAAACTCACTATTGCCTGGCGGATATTGCGGCCACGTTGGGATTCGACGTGGTCGGCGTCGCCCAGCGCGCCCTGGACCGCAACCGACGCATGATGCCCGCGCGGTTTGGCCGCAGGTCAGATTCCATGATCGAACAACGAATGCACGAAGAATACGTGATCGGCCTACTTAAGCCACCTGAACCATGATAATACACTCATGCAAGTGAGCGTGACAGAGTTCGGGAGGTCCGTGTGAGCATAGCGACTTTGCGTATGACTTATCACCGCAACCTTTGCGCCCAGATCCTATCGATTGAGAAAGGGACTCCCAACATTGCTGATAGCAGCAGCACATTAAGCAGCGCCATTGCTCGCCGTCTCGTGGCAATGTTGCCCTACCCACTGGCTGCCAAGGCGCCATCCGGGCAAACTGCGGGAGTTATCTTCGAGCGCCTGACACGCGATTTCTTAGAGGATGCTTTCCAGATTATCCAGCACCTACGCCCTGGGC
>Ga0209162_1004182_pt1 | contig 10994 bp, 12 predicted proteins | sample YNPNPMetaG_FD_187121 | JGI IMG/M metagenome (GOLD analysis project Ga0209162, IMG submission 187121) | Anoxygenic and chlorotrophic microbial mat microbial communities from Yellowstone National Park, USA - YNP NP MetaG (SPAdes) (version 2) ...
AGCAGACCTCACAAAATGCGACTTTGCAGTATTGTGACTGCGATAGGCACCAAGCAGAGCTGGAAGGTGATGGAACGAGGCAGCTTTTACAAATCGAATCCACAAATCAAAATCCATGGCACCATGGTTCATACTTTTTGATGATTTCCACACTTGCATCTGTACTTCCGCCGTCTATTATAATGTACTCCAAATTTGGATACCCCTGCAAAAGGACAGACCGTATGGTTTCCTCAATAAATTCACCCTGATTATATGAAGGTGTCACAATACTGACACACGGCCAAGGCAGACCATTTTCCTGCACATCGGGAACACGAAGGCTTTCCTCCGTCCATGTCCAGCCGTTCTTATCGGGTGGAGGTGGTGGGAGTTCAGTCAGGGGTGGAGAAGGCATGGTCTAGAGAAAAAAGCGGTACCTATGCTCACACGTCTATTCCTATTCTTGCATCCTTTTTGACAGCTTTTCAACGTTCCAAATGGTCGCAAAGGCACTCGTAAATATCCTGAGCGAAAGCATAAAAGCGACCTGCTTCATCTTGACTCGGCTTTCCCTCGGGCAAGAGCCCCCTATCACCGGGATAACGCGCTTCGAGGTATACTGCCTCAAGCCGGTCAAGCATATCCATGTCGCTGATCACGGCAAAATGTGACCGAACCAGCTCGTACAGACGTGTCAAGCTGTGCGTCCGCACTAGACCAAGGTCAAGCTCCTCGATAGCGCCTTTAAGAGCTTTTTCAACCGCTTCTTGGGCATGAAATGCAACTATATTGGTGAGGTCGGGTCGGTCAAGCAAAGCCTTGGCAGCAGATAAGTCTTCAGCAGCTTTAGCTAACCATTCACGGGTGATGTCCTTCATAGAGCACAACCCCTTTCTCCTGCACTTGGCGAGCAAAAGCGCCTCCCGTAGCCATAAAACGGGCATACATGGCTCGGGTATGCACGATCAGATCTACCGAAACCTTACTACGAATGTCACGGAGCAACCGAGCCACCTGGAGGTACAAGTCTTGTTTTTCCCGATACGTAGCCGGCATCGCTTCGCTATCAAGCACCACGATGAGGTCAATATCACTTGCTTCGTCTGCGTCTCCGATGGCTTGACTCCCGAAAAGGATGATCCGATATGGCTTGAGTTGTTGTAAACGGCTAACAATGGCTTTGAGATAGTGGGATTGCCCTTCCTGCATGGTTCTGCTATCACAAGGCATGGTCTGCATAGAACCCCCCTTTGGTTTCATGATATCATAGATTGGTTACAACGAACAAATGGGTTCTTCTAAAAATTAGTCAAAAGCCAGTACCCATAAAGGAGCAAAGCTGATATGGTTTTGATTACAGAACCTATCACTAACCCTTATCACACAAGCAGCCCGTTGATGCAACCTGGATTTTTTGATTGGCAAAATCGTTTTGAAAAACGTGATAACGGAGGCGACCCGCTGCAGAAGCTGAGTAGTGCGGTGAATGGGGAGATATTTCGAGCAGAGCTTGAAGCCCTTCGGGAGAAGCAGCGCAAGAGCAATGCAGGGGCAAAGCCCTATGATGCGGTCATGATGTTCAAGATACTGATTATCCAATCCTTGTACCATCTGTCTGATGAAGCCGTTGAATACCAGATACTTGACCGAATGTCCTTTATGCGTTTTTTGGGGCTGCGGGGAGGGGACGGGTTCAAGCGGTTTGAAGGGTTTCTTGCTGAGCAGGGGTATGCGGCAAAGCGGGGGCAGATCATAGATGGCAGTATTGTCAGTGCGCCACGGCAGCGCAACAGCCGGGAGGAGAACAGCATGATAAAGCAAGGTCATACACCCCAGGAGTGGCATGAGGCAAAGAAGCGGCAAAAAGATGTTGATGCACGCTGGACTAAAAAGAATGGCACAACCTACTATGGCTATAAGAACCAGGTGCGTAGTGATGTAGAGCATAAATTCATCAGGGGCTATGACGTGACTGATGCGGCGGTACATGACAGTCAGGTGGTTGAGGAGCTTTTGGACAAGAACAACAGCTGCCCTGAGGTATATGCTGATTCTGCGTATTTGTCGGAGAGGTCGTTGCAGCGGCTTGGGGAGCTTGGGTTTGTGGAGCAGATACAGCGCAAGGGCTTTAGGGGGCGAAAGCTGAGCGAGCAGGAGCAGCAGGGGAACCGGAGACGGGCAAGGATACGGTCTCGGATTGAGCATGTGTTTGGGGTACAGGCACAGATGGCAGGCAGTCTTCTTATGGTGAGATGCATAGGAATTATGCGGGCGAGGATAAAAATAGGGCTTCGCAACCTTGCCGATAACCTGAACCGGTACGCCGTGTTGGCGACAGCGGGATAGGTGTGCCTGGAGTCTGAAAAACGCCCCATGACGGGTGCTGGGCAATGCCTGTAAGGGGATTTTAGCAATGTTTTTGTGAACTCTATCCATCACCAACTGCACTTATACTGCTAATAAATATGACCAATCAAAAACAGCTTCTCTAAAAAAGGAATTTTCGGAGGTTCTCTTGAGAATCTATCCATGTCTAAATACCACCACATCCTCCCCGCCAAGCACAAACGGCGGGAAATCATCGTTTAAGAGAAGGATTTTCAAGCCGTGAGTGTTGTGAGGAAAGGTTTTTGAAATATATACGACTAATAATAACGGGTATGCTCAAGATGGAAAAATACACGAGAACTTCATACCATTCATTTATCATCCAGTACTTTATAAAATAAAATTTTGCGATCAAAAGCAAAAGGTAGTCTATAAGTAACAGGCTTTTTAATAGTGCAGACATTTGTAACAGAGAGCTACACGCCGGCACTAAAATAAACGGGAAAAGAATAAAGATAAACCTGTCAAGAGCAGCGGCAATGCAGCATGATAAAACCGCAAAAAAAAGCAAGATGAAAAACTCAGTCTTATAATTTTTAAAACACCGTGTTTTTGGTCGCTGCATAAAAAGAGCGGTCGGAGCAATACCAAATACAGTTATAATTTGACTTAGCCAATGCGGATTGAAAAAATTTTCAATAAATAAATGGTTATTCAAAAAATAATATTCAAAAAAATTAGTTCCCGGAACAAAAGCCCTAATAGAAAAAAATACAACTAATGCTGGGAATGATATCCAAAATGTTTTTGCAATACTTTTTGTTCTTATTGCAAAGAGTGGGATAATAAATAATGTTGTTTCTCGTGCTGCTGTTGCAATGCAAAGGATACAAGCTGATAAAATAGGTTTATTAAAAAATCGGTAAACCAAAAACCATGCTGCAAAAGCTGCTGTATCTGTTTCAGGGTTGTCATAAAAACTGCTGAAACAAAACCCCGTTTGCAACCATAAAAAACAAAGATATTTTTCCCACTCGTTTCCTGTGAAAAAGGGTTCTACTAATTTTATGAGATTATAAATTATTAGTGTTGTGCAGAGTGCTGTAATACAAAGGAAATCAATCTCATTTGGAAAAGGGGAATAACGTGCAATAAGTGGAATAAGGATACGATACCCCAATGGACCTGTCGGCTGGTATCCTTCTGCCATTGCTCTATAAACAGCTGCGTCAGCCATTTACCGAATCGATATGTTTATGTTGATCACTATAAATTTTCAAAGCATAAAGCTTGTTAGCAACATAACGCTGCCGATCTGCATACCGCCCGCTTATTTCATCAACCTTTCTCAAAAACCCATGCAGCCATCGAAGAAAAAATTTCTCTATGCTCAAAGGATCTCTTCCATAATGGCGCTTGCGGACTTTAACCGTTTCCTCAATATACCGTAGTGTCTGCTGATTTGGCAGCTGTAAACCATATTGAGCAGACCTCACAAAATGCGACTTTGCAGTATTGTGACTGCGATAGGCACCAAGCAGAGCTGGAAGGTGATGGAACGAGGCAGCTTTTACAAATCGAATCCACAAATCAAAATCCATGGCAAAATGGAGTGACTCATCGAGTTCCCCAACTCTATAAAACAGGTCGCGACGCCAAAACGTTGCTTCCTGAGCAATGCCGCAGCAATATCTAAACTGCCATGGCACAAACTTTTTCCACGACCTGCTGCCTGCTTTCTTGCCTTGCTCGTTGACAACAATACGGTCTCCTGTTACTACGCCCACCTCAGGATGTTCCATTAAATATACGGCAGCAAGATAAACTGCTTGGGGGAGCAACATATCATCAGAATTCACCCAGGCAAAAATATCTCCAGTTGCTTTACGAAAGCCCTTATTAATCGCCTGCGCTTGTCCGCTGTCTTTTTTGCTCACCCAGTATGCAAGCCATGGTTCAAACTTTTTGATGATTTCCACACTTTTATCCGTGCTGCCGCCGTCAATGATGATGTACTCCAGGTTGGGATAGCCCTGCAGCAACACCGAGCGGATCGTCTCCTCGATGAACTGGGCCTGGTTGTACGACGGCGTGACGATGCTCACCCGCGGCCAGGGGCGACCGCCTGCCCTGAGCCCGGTCGAAGGGTCGGGCATGGTATCCGGCAACTGCGGGCTTTCCTCGGTCCACGGCCAGCCGGTGCGGCCCGGCGGCGGGGGCGGGAGTTCACTCAAGGTTGGGCAGCGCAGGATGGATTTCGGATTTCGGATTTCGGATTTCGGAATTGGCATTTCAGAAACGGGCGATGAACAGTGGACGACGGCCTAAGGCATTCGTTGGGCCTCTACAGTTGCCGGTTGTTCCACCTGCCGATTGGCGCGGTACCACTCGATGGTCCTCCGCAGCCCTTCCTCAAACCCGGTCTTCGCTTTGAAGCCGAACTCCCGCTCGGCCCGGCTGGTGTCCAGGCAGCGGCGGGGCTGGCCGCCCGGCTTGCTGGTGTCCCAGATGATCTCGCCCTGGAAGCCCGTCAGGTCGGCGATCAGGTGCACCAGGTCTTTGATGGAAATTTCCCATCCTGCGCCGATGTTGACCGGTTCCGGCTTGTCGTAGCGCTCGGTGGCCAGGACGATGGCCTCGGCGCAGTCCTCGACATAGAGGAACTCGCGGGTGGGGGAGCCATCGCCCCAGACGACAACCGCCGGTGGCTGACCGCCGACTGCCGCCTCTTGTGCTTCGATGAACTTGCGGATGAGGGCCGGGATGACGTGGGATGTCTCCAGGTCGAAGTTGTCGCGCGGGCCGTAGAGGTTGACCGGGAGCAGGTAGATGGCGTTAAAACCATATTGCTGGCGGTAGGCGTGGGCCTGCACCAGCAGCATCTTCTTGGCCAGACCATAGGGGGCGTTGGTCTCCTCCGGGTAGCCATCCCACAGGTTCTCTTCTTTGAAGGGCACGGGAGTGAACTTAGGGTAAGCGCAGATGGTGCCAATAGCCACGAACTTCTCCACGCCATAGAGGTGGGCATAGTGCATCACCTGGATACCCATGATGAGATTGTCGTAGAAGAACTCGGCGGGGCGAGCACGGTTGGCGCCAATGCCGCCCACCACACCGGCCAGGTGGATGACAATATCTGGCCGTGCATGCTTGTACATACGGATCACGGCCTCCTTCTCCCGCAGGTCATAGTCCCGGCTGCGAGGGACGAAGACCTCGCTTACCCAGTCTCGCTCCCGGAGTTTCTCGACCACGAAGGAGCCAAGAAAGCCGGCCCCGCCGGTGACGACGACCCGTTTACCTGCCATTCTTGGAACTCTTACTTTGCTCGTTCAAGCGTATAAGGGTTTCTCTTACGAGCGACCAATGACGAACGACGAGCGTTTTGATCCTTTGTCTTTCATCGTTGGTCATCCAAGCAGGGCCAGCCGGCGCTTTGGGCAAGCCGTGGTGGTGAGCTTGTCGAACCATCAGTGCAAGCCTTGCCCGGCGGGAGCAGGGGGGAATTCACTCAGGGTTGGACAGCGCATGGTTCAATTTCGGATTGCGGAATGCGGATTGGGGATTTCGGGTCAAAATCTCCTGATACCAGGCCAGATACTCATCTGCCTGGCGATTCAGGTCAAACTGCCTCTGCGCTATCTCGGTTGCCTGCGACCCCATCCGTCCACGGAGGTCGTGATCAGTCAGCAGCCTGACGATTCGATCAGCCATCATCTCACTATTCCCTATCGGGGTCAGAAAGCCGGTTACTCCGTCCTCAATCTGCTCGGGTATCCCTCCCACCGCCGTTGCCACCACGGGCGTGCCACAGGCTAAGGCCTCCAACACGGTGTTCGGGAAGGTATCGACTTTTGCAGCGTGAACATATACGTCCGCGGCCTGATAATAACCAGCTACCACCTTTGGATCCTTCTGATAGGGTATGAAGCGTATCTCCGCACGGCCGATTCGCTCCGAGGGGGCATCCTCACCCAAAGCGAGAAACAGGATCTGCTTTTTTCCCTGCGTTTCGGCGACTCGTGCCAGTGCCTCCCGCAACGTCGCATAGTCCTTCCAGATGTTGCGCCTTATGCCGTTGGCGGTAAAAAGCAACACGTCAACATCTTGAGGTAGCCCCAGCCTGGCTCTGGCGCCTCGTTGAGAACCAGGGCGGAATAGAGACAAATCTATGCCATACGGTATGACACGGGCCTCGACAATAGCAGTAGCCAACATGGATTGCCGGACCTTGTCCATCAGCCAACGGCATGGTGTGGCGACGTAGAGGCGGCTACGGCGGTAGATGTCCTGTTTGCGCCGCCAGTTGTAGGCGGTGGCGTCGCGCCGGATGGCAGGGTAGATGGAAAGGTCAGGGCATTGCCCACACCCGGTGCGCCAACGTTCGCAGTCAAACGAGTGAGCACAATGGCCGCTCAAAAGCCAGGCATCGTGAAGCGTAATGAAGAGCGGACACTGCCTGGAAAGCATCGGCAGCAATCTCAGATCGAAGTACCCGCCGTGGAGGTTGTGCAAATGAATAACATCTGGGAAGGGTTGAAGACTGCGAAAGAAACCACGCCAGGCAGGAAAATGAAAGTCCTCATACCCAAATTCTTTTTGTACCCCCGGCCATCCATCGGCAAGAACGTCGATGCTATGACGCAGCCTCCACACACCTCGGTATCCATCCTCGATTCTGCTGAGCCGACTGCTGATCTCTCGGAGAAAGTTCTGAACAAAGGTTTTGTTCTTTGGCTGCGCAACTGCAACGATACCTTCGTCCGCACTCCGCCGGTAGCCCACCGCAAGTCGCGAATCATGTCCTTGCAGGCGATAGGCGCGAAAAAGCTCGTACGCTACCTTTTCAGCTCCGCCGCCAATGTCCGTGGTGTTGATTTGAAGAATGTGCATTAAGATGCAAACCAGGAATTCAGACGGTGGGCAAACTCTTCTTCGTTCCAATCCCGGACAATGTATCGTGGCAAGACGAAACGCTCGGCCGAGACGGTGACAGCCGCAGGATAGTTTGCACATGCGACCTGATACCCTGCCATTTCAACTAGTGCGGGCGCTTGCGATCCAATATCCTCTTTGCCACCAAAGGGATATGAGAAGCTATAGAGCTGACGACCAACAAGCGACTCTAGTTGCTGTCTGCTAGACATGATCTCTGCCTTTTGACTGCTTTCGGACTGAAGCGACAACACAACATGGCTGGCCGAATGAGCACCAATCTCGAACAGAGAACCGGAAACGAAATTTTGAACCTCCTCCGGGGAAAGGGGGCGGTAGCCTGGCCGTGCAGTCCCGTCGTCTTCAAGTTGTTCGCGCATCTGAACCAATGCCTGTTCCCTTTGAGACGAGGGTAAGGAACGCAAGAATCTCTGGAGATCGCGATAAGCGGAATGAAGCGGCGTTGGGTCTGCTGGGGCAAGAACATTCCACTGAGGATAGAGTGCAGGCGAAGTTAGCCCTGCATTAGGCGGAAGCAGCTCCCATTCACGCTCGATGCCGTTCACCTTGAGCTCAATATGCGTCATGCGACACGGCGACGCCAACAACAGCCTCTCGATTTCATCCCACCAGAACTCACATTGCCGACCAACATAATCACTGGTAACGAAGATCGTTGCCGGAATTTCATAGCGTTCAAGAAGTGGTTTGGCGAAAGCGTAATTATCCCAGTACCCATCATCAAAGGTCACAACAACAGCGCGCTTGGGCAACCTCCCCTCACCAAGCGCCTGCGAAAGGTCAGTGAGGCTGATTGGATTGTAATACTTCCGTAGATGCTTTAAGTGCGACTCGAACCTCGAAGGACTCACACACAACAACTGCGGATCGCTGGACGACTCGAACACGCGGTGATAAAGGAGAATCACCGCTTTCTTTGAGAGAGACCCCCACATGCTCTGCATCAGTATGCGAAACCTCTCTCTGAAAAATCGAGATTGCTTCATCACAGTTAGTCGGTGTTCCATTTGGTCGCCCTTACCGTAATGACGACTTGGTACTCAGGATCTGCAAAGTCAAGCTCTGAGGCGGATAATTCGTTTGCAGCTAAGCCGTGGAGAAAGGCGCAGGCAACAAGCACGTTGCCGTACGTTTGGATGGTTACATTATCGGGGCCGAAGACCTCGGCGAAAAGCCGCCGGGTTGAAGCGTCGGTGAAGCGCCAGTAGTCGCCCCAGCGGTCCATATCGTAGCGGCTGATCTGGCTGATGCCGGGGAAGGTGGCTAGAAGCACACCGCCGGGCTTGAGGATGCGGTGAAGATGCCGGATTGCCGCTCGCATATCATAGATAAGTTGAAGCGTCTGTGTGAGGATGATGCAGTCAAAAGTATCCGAGGGGATCTGGTCTGCACAGGTCAAATCTGCCACGATGGTCGCTTTTGGGTTTCCCTCTGCCACGTGAAGCACATCGGACCTGGTCACGCGCTCGCCGCCGAACTTTCTCGTGTAGGCATCATCGCCGATTTCCAGCACCCGACCCTGGATGTCGTCAGCATGATGAGCGAGAAAGTTCTCGATGTAGTAACGATCAATGCACAGGCCCCGGTCAAAGCCAAAGACACGACTGACCGGCGTGAGACGACGCAGGGTGCCCCAACGCACCGGGCGGGACCGTCGCCACCAATTCGCAATCGGCCGGTACACCACCGGCGGCACGACCCATTTGATGGCCTGCCTCAACCTTTGCGAAACCATAAGAAACCCATTCACCGACGAGAGAAATGCCATCAAGCGCCTCCGCCACCTGATCCCACGCTTGAGACCGGACCGATGTCATGGTCCAGCCTCCGGGCGTAGACCAGGCAGAACCAAGTGGTCTGGGGCGTCAGGCGGAAGGGCGGCTTGCTGGCGCCGCAGGTTTCGGCGTCGAAGTCGTGAACCAGGTAGCGGTAGCCGTGGCGGTCGAGCAGGTTCAGGATGTCGCCCAGGTGCTGCTCGCCATCGGGCCAGCCGTGGTATTCCAGCACCATCTCCCGCACGTTGCCCAGTTTGCCGCTGCCGGCCGCCTCCTGCAAGACCGGCAGTTCCTCGCCCTCGATGTTGAGCTTGAGGAAGTCCACCGGCTCGTCCAGGTAGTCGGAGAGCCGTTCCATACGCACCTCGATGCTGCCCTGCCCCCCCCCGATGTGGCCGCCGGCGCTGCCGTCCGGCGTGAAGGCGACCGTGCCGGCCTGGGCGCTCAGGGCGGCGTTAACAAGCGTGACATCGGTCAGGCCGTTACGGGTCACGTTTTCCTGCAAGATGCGGAAGATGGCCGGGTCCGGCTCAAAGCCGATGATGCGAGCCTGCGGGTAGACGTGCTTGAAGTAGAGAATGGACATACCCATGTTGCTGCCGCCGTCGATGATCAACGGGTCGGGCCGGACGGCGTCGAAGTGGTAGATGCGTCGAATGAATTCGTACTTGTATTGCATGTAGAAGTTGGGACCGTCGGTGATGCGGACAGTGTAGTTCAAGAACCGCACCAGTGAGCCAGCCTTCTGCATCCAGACTTTTCTCCGCATCCGAGCGAGGTGCCAGCGTGTCTTCCATTCGGCTGCCCCACTCACGGTATGCCACAGAACCCGCCGCACGCCAGCGGGCAAGACCTTGCGGGAAATAAGGTTCCAACATGAGCTCAAAGCGGCTCTATTTCCTAGCATCTATTGCATTCCCGGGAAAAGGAGAGAATATTCGATACGTTCAAATACATCTAAAATCCCTCCTTCAGTGGCATTGTATATTTTAACCCCTCGCTGCTCCGCAAAGCTTTTCAGCTTCTCGTATTGCTCCCAAAGAGCCCACTGAGAATAAAACAGTGTCTTCCAATTCTTAAGGTAGTAACCCCAATAAATTGGTCCTCTTCGCTCGACAGGGCTATTTTCAGGTTTATAAAAATGCAACGGGAGCTGCTCTGCATATCTGACTATCCAATCATGATCTAGGCCAAGCAAATAAATCTCCCTGAAGCCCATGTAAAGAGCTATCTGGAGAGTAATCACTGCTACATTGTGTGAATCATATATAGGTTTTGTAAGGTCGATACCCTTTCGAGGAAGGTCATCCCAACGCCAATCCCCTCGCATTTGCCAGTAGTATACCTTGGTGTTTTGGAATAGGCTATGCTCCTGCACGAACTGACGGTCAGCAAGTTCAAGAAACAAGAAGGAATTGTTGGCAACTTTTTCTAAATCATGGAACCATTGTAATCCTGCCTGATATGTAATATCCGGATGACTCAGTAATCCTCCTGTTACATAGTAAAGTGGCTGGATCTCGGAAAAATCCTTATGAAGGTAAAAAAAGTTTAGCGCAAAACAGATCTCATGCTTCAGAGGTTTTAAATCTTGTTTATTAATGGAAGGACCTGTTCCTAAGATAAAGCACCGCTCCCCTAAATGACAGTTCTGGAACACCTTATTAGCTGCTAATATAGACCGAAGTTTAGGGTCAAGCTTTGGTTCTCCTCGTAAACGCGATAGCATAACTTCCTGAATCCCAGGGGGAATGGTCCATTTAGCTATTCTTTTCATGATTTGCTTCCAATTCATTTGCTGTCCCCTTATGCCTTACAAGAGCAACTCCCAGCCTAAAGGCGTTCCTTCCTTAATATCCTGAGCTGCCCTGCGCCCTAAAACATCACTCAGGTGGCGAGGATGCAATCCATACCCTGGCCGAATAGACCGCACATTTTCATCCGTAAACACCT
>Ga0209162_1004183_pt1 | contig 10992 bp, 8 predicted proteins | sample YNPNPMetaG_FD_187121 | JGI IMG/M metagenome (GOLD analysis project Ga0209162, IMG submission 187121) | Anoxygenic and chlorotrophic microbial mat microbial communities from Yellowstone National Park, USA - YNP NP MetaG (SPAdes) (version 2) ...
CCGGCACGTGCTCTGCGGCCAGCAGCTCATCCTCGTGGTAGAGGATGTTATCGCGCAAGAACTTGAGGCACGCGCCGGCCGTCTCTTGCTCGTTGCCGATGAGGTAGCGGCCGGGGATGGCCGAGGGGATGGTGGCCATGTTGTGGGCGATGTCGGTCTTTTTGAAGGGCACATGACAGGTGAGCCAGGCCGAGGTGCCCACGTACAGGTGGCCTTCATAGTCGCGCACGGCCCCAGACCCGATGGCCGCCGATTGCACGTCTGGCGTGCCCATGACCACCGGCAGGCCGGCCGGCAGGCCCAGGTCGGCAGCAGCCTGAGGCGTGAGCGGGCCGAGGACGTCCACAGCCTGTTTGAGGTCTGGTAATTGATCCCGCTCCAGCGTCGCCAGCCTGAGCAGCCGCTCGTCATAGTCCACCTGGGCCAGGTTTCGGTTGTCCGTGACCCAGTGCAGGGTGATGGAATCATAGGAGGCGGCGAACTGGCCGGTGAGGCGCAGGTTCAAGTAATCCTTTGGTTCCAGGAACTTGTAGGTGGCCCGGTAGACCTCTGGATGCTGGTGGCGGAGGTAGAGGATATGGGCGATGGGGTCCTTGCCCGAATGACCGGGGATGCCGCCGGTGAGCCGCAGCCAGGTGAGCAGTTTGGTCACGGCATAGCCTTCGATGTTGATGAGGCCACCGGTGATGGCCTTAACATAAGGTGCGCCACGGGCATCCATCCAGATGATGGCGTTCATCAGGTGGCGGCCGTCTCGGTCCACCGGCACGGTGCCTGACCACTGGCTGGTGCAGCAGACGCCCACAATATCGTCCACCGGGGCCAGGTTGCGGGCCAGCAGCCGCCGCGATGCCGTCGCGATAGTGCACCACCACTCGTTCGGGTCCTGTTCCGCCCCGCCGCCGGGCAACAGGATGACCCGATTCTCCTCGAACTCGTAACCCACCAACTCGCCGTGGGTGGAGACCAGGGCCACCTTGGGGCCGTTCGTGCCCAGGTCTATCGCCAGGATGTATTTGCTGTTATCCATAGACATTTTTCACCTTGTCTACTGAACGTACCCAGAAAATTGTTCTATGACCCCAGCACTACAGCGAATTAGGAATGGAACGAATTTCTGTAGGCTTGACTCGAACCGGCGTTATCACTAGCGTTGGGCAACCGTTCATCTTCGAGGGAAGGGCCACCGTAGTTGACGACGATTGCCAGATCGGCATCGGTGACTTTATACGTTGAGCAGCACGCCGCGCGTCTTGTAACTGAGTTCGGGGTGTATGAGTTGGGTCACAGTTCTCGGCTATACCAAGAAACACTTTTTCGTGTTTCTTTCTGAAAGAATTGTGCGGAGCACAGTGGAAAGGCTATTCACTTGGTTTGTGTGATATTCTCCACAGTACTACAACGAATTGGGAATCTAGCGAATGTCCTCGCTGGCGTGAACCCGGCCTTCGTTCTATTCCCAATTCGTTGTTGTGTCCCCCTGCGGCCAAAGCCCTATCCTGAGAAATACCGCCTCAATTGCTCCAGCCGCAGCACGCCGTCATAGTCTAGTCCCTCGCCGCCGTGCCTGAGTTGCCCTCGCTCACCGTCCACATCTCCCAGGCAGGTGACGACGATGTCTGCATCGCTAAGGTCTTCTCGTTCGGTGTAGACATTGGTGGTGGCCACCACGTGCATACCGGCGGCCCTGGCTGCCAGGACACCGTTGCGCGAGTCCTCGATGACCAGGCACTCCTCCGGGCGCAGGCCCGTCTTTTGCAGGGCCAAAAGATAGATCTCCGGGTCTGGTTTCTTCTTGCTCACCACATCCCCGGCCAGGACAAAGTCGAACCGGATGTCCCGGAGGATGTTATACGCCACGGCGCGGGCGGCCCGCTCGTTGGATGTGGTGCAGATGCCGATGATGAGGCCAGCGTCCATCGCTTCCTTCATCAGCCGGCGAACGCCGGGCCGGACCGGGAGCGCGCCGCTCTCCACCAGCTCGATAAAGACCTCGGTCTTGCGCTGGTGCAGCCGCCTGATCAGGGCGTCTTCCTCCTCCGGCGTGTCCGCCAGGCGCAGGCCCTCTTCGCGGAAATAGTGCTTCATCCGCTCCTTGCCCCCGGCGATCTGGAGCAGCTCGTGGTATCTCTCTACATCCCATTCAAAATCGTAGCCGAACTCCTTGAAGGTGCGGTTAAAGGCCACCCGGTGGCCGTCCCGCTCCGTGTCAATGATCACGCCGTCCTGATCGAATATCAACGCTTTGATCTCGGTCATGCTCCCTCCTGCACACGCTCGCGTGGGGTGTGTCACCCCGCGCCTGGAGCGGCGGGTGGCACACCCGCCGCGAGCCGGGCTTAACTGGCAAAAAAGTCTTTGATGATGTGTACCGCCAGCCGGTTCTCCTCTTCCGTACCCACGGTGACCCGGAAGAACCCGTTGCGGCCATACATCTCGGCCTGGGGCCGGAACAGCACACCCCGCTTAAGGGCATAGTCCACCATGTCCCGCCCGCTCTTGCCGGCGTCTGTGCCATCCATCAGGATATAGCTCCCCCGCGAGGGGAACACGGTGAGGCCGGGGACATCTCGCAACTCGTCCTGGATGTACTGGATCCAGCGGTTATTGAACTCGATCCGTTGCCGCAATCCCTCCGTATCCTCCAGGGCGGCCAGGGCGGCCCACATGGGGATGGTCCCCACATTCCAGAAGACGAGCATGGCGGCGATCTGGGCGATGACGTCCCTGTTCCCCAGGGCGTAACCGAAGCGCAGGCCAGCCAGTCCATACGCCTTGGACAGGGTACGGGTGATGAGGACGTTGGGATATTGCCGGATCAGCTTCATCTGGGACCAGTCCAGCCCGGCAAAGTCAATATACGCCTCGTCCACGACAAAGGGGATGCCGGTCTCGGCCAGGCGGACGAAATCAGCGCTGTCCATGAAATTGCCGGTGGGGTTGTTCGGGTTGGCGATGACGATGATTTTGCTCCTGGGAGTGATGGCGGCCAGGATCGCGTCCACATCGAACAAGAACTGGCGGTTCGGGAGATCATAGATCATCGGCACCGACACGATCTGCCCGCCCAGGACCCGGCAGCGTTGCGCATAGATCTCAAAGCAGGGCGTGTGCTGGATGACCTCATCGCCGGGCTGGACAAAGCTCCGAAAGATCATGTCGAACACCTCGCACGACCCGTTGCCGATCATCACGTTCTCCGGGCCTTCGAACCCGTTGATCTCGGCGATCTTGCGCCGGACCACAAGGCCCTGGTCCGGGTAGCGATTCGCCAGCCGCGCGTACTCGTTGATGGCCGCCAGCACCCGAGGCGAAGGCTCGCAGGGGTTCTCGTTGGACATCATGCGGTGCAGGCTCCGGTCCCGCCAGGCCAGCTCCAGGTGATTGGACACGTACATCTTTTGCCCGCGAATCCAGGGCACGAAATACTCATCTATTGGTTTCATATATCCTCCAGTGTGCAAATAGGCAAATGGGCAAATAGGCAAATGGAGACGGCTAGATTTGCCTATTTGCCCATTTGTTAATTTCCTATGCCTTACCCGCGCTGCCCAGGATGTCAATCCAGTGGGCCACCACGCGCCGGATGGCGTCTTTGACGGCTTTGTCAATCTTGCCGGGGTTGTATTCGTCCCGATGTGCTGAGATGTACTCGAATGTGGTGTCAATGAGCGTGTGTTTCAACTCCGTGGAGACGTTGAACTTGGCCCCGCCCACGGCGATGAGTCGTTGGACTGTTTCCACCGGTAGCCCGGTGCCACCGTGGACCACCAGGGGCACGCGCATCCCACGCCCGTTGAGCAGCTCGTTGATGCGCCGCAGCCGCTCGAAATCCACCTTGGGGTCCGCCGTCTTGTAGACCCCGTGGGCCGTGCCGATGGCCGGGGCCAGCAGGTCCACGCCGGTCCGCTCCACGAACTCGACGGCCTGGGCCGGGTTGCACAGGGCCGCCTCGTCCTCCACCACCTTGATCTGGTCTTCCACCCCGGAGACCGTGCCAAGCTCCCCTTCCACGGAGATGCCACCCCGGGCGTGGCAATAGTCGCAGACCTCTTTGGTGAGCCGGACGTTCTCCTCAAAGTCTTGTTTGGAGGCGTCAATCATGATATTGGTATAGCCGGCATCGGCGCACTGTTTGCAGTAGGCCACTTCCTCGCAGTGGTCCAGGTGCAGGGCGATGGGGATGGGCGCGGATTCCGCCAGCGTCCGGTAGACTGCCACCAGCACGTGCGGTCCCAGAAACCGGGCCGGGGCCACCGAGGTCTGGATGATGAGGGGCGCCCGCTTTTCGATGGCTGCCTCCACCACCGCCTCCATCTGGATGAGGTTGGTCACATTGAAGGCACCGACGGCATAGCCGTTCTGGGCCGCCGGCAAAAGGATCTCTTTGGCAGTTGCGATGGTCATTTTACCTCCTCGTATTATGTGCTCACGCGGGGTCTGCGACCCTGCGCCCGGCGGCTGGTGACACACCCGGAGCATGAACATCGCACACCTGGCTGTGACGATCTAACTCCTGGAGCATAGCCCAGACGAAGGTCTCGGTGCGGGCCACCACGTCCGGGTCCAGGTTTGCCACCACGTCCGTGGGCCGGTGCCACTCCGGCAGCGCACCGTCACGTCGGTGGTTGACCAGAGTAAAGACCCGGAACCCATATCGGCCGCCGATGGCCCCCTCGGTGTAAGCCCCTTTGAAGGCGTGGCTGTATGCTCCCAGCTCGGGCTGATCGGCAGCAATACGGTCAGCCAGGGCCAGCAGGTCCGGGTCGCTGCGGATGGGGAGCAGAAAAGTCTCCTGGGTCAGGTAGGCCGGGGCTGAGCCGGCCCCGCCCACCGAGTCCAGGGTCAGCCAGACGGGGCGGCCCAACTCTTCCCGGTGCCTCTGGGCAAAGGCCTCTGCCCCGTAGCAGCCCACCTCTTCACAGCCGGAGAGCACTGCCCACACAGTCGTATGGGTCAATGGTGTCTGCGCCAGTCGTTGCGCCAGGCTCAGCACGACGCCGGCCCCCGTGGCATTGTCGTTGGCCCCGGCGGTGTAGGGAGAGCGGTCCGCCTGGAGGGTGATGAGGAGGATGAGCAGCACGACCAGGGCCAGAGGCAGCGAGAGCAATCGCCATAGCCAGCCCCCGGGGTCGAATATCCCGATTGCAAACAGGATGGTCAGGAACACGCTGGAGACCAGCCCCACTGGCACCAGGGAGTTGAACAGCTTGAGCCAGCCCGGGCTGGAGAAGACCAGCGGCGTGCGGTGAGTGTCCAGGTGACCCAACAGGACAACCCTTTCCCGGACCTCGCCGGTGGGCGGAATGCGCGCCCACACGTTCTGGCTACGCCCCTTGGGCAGCAGCCAGCGCAGGGGATTGGGCCGAAAGGCCAGCTCCAACAGCACCGAGACCAGGGCCAGCAGCGTCAACCCCAGGGCGATGAGCGATCCCCATGCTCCACCGATCCAGAACAATAATTCCCCGACCAGTACCAGCCCGGCGAACAGGGCATAAGGATACCAGGCGGAACGGGCACTGATAAATGTCTCGGTGACTGGCTCCAGGCCGGCTTCTTGCAAGACCCGGGCCGCATAGCTGGCCGCCTCCGCCTCCTGCGGCGTGGTGGAGCCGCGCGGCCCGATAGTCTCGGCCAGGTAGCGAACGTGATTCATGGCGGTCATGGTCTCTCCTCCTCATAAATATGTGCTCGGTGATCGGGGGATGGTCTGGTATCATTCCCCCCACAGTGGCTTCACCTCCGCCACCCAGGCAGCGAAACTGGCCGGGTCGTCCGGGAAGCGTTGGTAGAGTGCCTTCATCCTGGCCGCCCTGGCGGAAACCTTCAGCAACCGCTGGAAGCTGGCCCACGAGAACCCGCCGCTCAGCACGCCCCCCAACAGCTTCAGGCCCATCGTGATCGTCTGGCCCAGGCTCATCTTGGTCTCGTAGTACAGGTTCATCTGGCGAAAGTCCTCGCCGGAGAAGATGAGATCGTGGTGGAAGAGGTAATCCACTTCGCGGCGCGATAGCCCGGCGGCGCAGGCCAGCTCGCAGGTATGGCAGCCCAGACAGCGTTCGGGGTTGACCAGGATGAACGGACCTTCCACGGGCATAATCTTCACCTCCCTTATGCGGAAATCGTCGTGGTGCGATTGCTGATCGTCGGTTGCGGTTCACCTCCTTTCATAGTTGACGTCTTCCCAAAAAAGCAGCCGACCGGCTACTATCCAGGTCAGCTGCCAAATGAGCATGATTACACCATGGTCTTCACTTGTAGGCGATTACCAGCACGTCGAATGATTTGGTCCTGGCCGCATCAGAGGATATGATGTTGTATGTGAATCCCATGGTGCCGCCGGGTGCCAACTTTTCGCTACCCACACTGACACCATAGTGGACGCCGATCAGGTCACCGGCCGCATCATAGAGGGTGACCAGGAAAGACCGAGCTGGTGGTGTAAGTGGTATCGTTAGTGATGTCGCCGGTAATGGTGTTGCCGGAGCGGTTCACGTTGCTCACGGTCAGTTCTATCGCGTAAGCGTTATGGCCGTCCGGTGCCGGGCGTACCTCCGGCTCAAGCTGGCTCACCTGCGCCAGGTCAAAGCCGTATTCCGTGGCCGCAAAGAAATGGCGAAAACAGGATTTTTGCCCCGGCTGCACGATGGGCCGTTGCAGCCTCGTGGTCAGGTCTTTGGTGGTGGGGATAACCTTGCCGCTCTTGTCTTTGAGCGTCACGTAGACCAGGTACCAGCCGGTATCCACGGCCTGGTCTGATGTGTTCTCCACCTCGCCCATGATCTCCACCGCGCTGTTGCCCAGGGCATCAGTGCTTTGCACATAGCTGACGATCCGGAATGGCATTTCGCCTGGTACTGGCGTCTGGGGAGTCGCCCGTGGCTCAGGTGACGAGGGCACAGGGGACCTGGGTACTACGGTGAATCCGGGACTGGCCGTGCCCTGGCTGGCGATCTCGGTGGCTGGCGGCGTGAGTGCCGCTTGCGGGGGTGTTGGCGTAGTCTCAAGGGGGATACTGCAAATGCCCACCAGTCCGCAAAGAGCCAGGCACAGGCAGCAAACCACAGCCAGGGCGACTATGCCGATGATGATGGGGATGACCGGCCGGCTACGCTGGCGGGGCGCCGGTGCCGGGGAGGGGGGCATGGCCGGTTGCAGGCGTGTTCCGCAATGACCGCAGAACACCTCATCTGGCATCACCTCACCGCCACAATTGGGACAGTGCATGTTCCACCTCCGTCGTAGATCGGCGTTCATAGGGGCGATATTAGCTTACCACATCGTGCTCTGGTTGTCAAACCCCGGCGATTGACATGCGAGCGTAATTTAAACGCATGAGGACGCTGATCCACTCCCCATTTCGTGTCCCTTCGGGGGAGGGAAAAGAATGCCTCATAGGGGTTTTTGCGGCGGCAAAGCCACCACAAAAACCCCAGAAAGGCTTTCTCTACCCTTGTTCCCTCCCTAACAGGAGTTATGCACGGAGTCAACCGGCGAAAACGGTCGGTTCTTGTCAGGAGCGGGAGAATATGGTATACTTATTCCGGGCGGGAGTAGCTCAGTTGGCAGAGCCCCTGCCTTCCAAGCAGGCTGTCGCGGGTTCGAACCCCGTCTCCCGCTCCAACCACCCGGATCAGAAAAGGCCGTTGCGTCAACAACGGCCTTTCTCATAGGCCCCGGCTCACCTTACCCCAGTTTCGCCAGCCGCTCGTCCACTTGCTTTTGCAGCCGCTTATTCTCCTCTTCCAGCTCGGCGATATGCCGGGCGATGGCTTGTAGCTCCTCCTCGGTAGCTGCCAGCCTGTCCACGTATTGGGCGCGCAACGCGCCTTCCTTGCCGGTGGTGCCCAAAGCCTGCATGTTGCCCTGGATCTGGGTCTGGGCCGCGTAAATTTCCTGGCGTCGGGCCTCTTCTTTCTTGATGAGTTGCTCGTTGGCTCCGATCTGCTGCCAGAGCTTGAGCAAGCCCTGTAGCTCGCCAGAGAGGTCCTCTCGTAGCCAGCCCCGGCTCACATAGTTCTTGAGTTGATCCACCGTCTGGTTGCGGATCTCCTCGTGGCGGTAGGTCAGACGTCGCTCCTGCACGCGGAACCGGGTCTCCTGGCGCGCCGGAATCTTTACGGCATAGCGCCGATGCTCAGCGGTGGTCTCTTGCGGCTCCGGTGTCTCAAATGGCTCGTACCCCTCACGACGCGGGTGCTCCACCAGCACGGTGACATCCTTGCCCAGCGAGTTGTTCACCTGGTAGATACGCTGCTGGACGTCCCATTCCTCGACGACCAGGTAGGCTTTTTGGACGCGCAGGCCCCGTATCTCGCGTTTGCTATCGGCCTCTTCGCGGATGCGGACACCCAGCTCGACCGAGTAGGGGACCACCATCTCCGCGCCGTCCGCAGTGAAGGGCAGCACGGCCTCGCCCACGTATTCACCGGCCTCCAGCACCGTGACCGGACCACGCTCCAGGGTGAGACCGGTGGCATTGTTCAGGCGCAAGGTGGCCACGGGGTGCGCCGGGAGTTTGGCCCCGTTGTAAATGAGTTCCTTACGATAGGGCAAGTCAGCCGCCACGATGGGCACCATGGCCGACTGTCCCCGGCCCACCGTCACCGGCGTGCCGATGACATACTGGAACAGCTCGCCCAAGGCTTTGCCGGTCGCAGTCGGCTGGACGGTAGCGAGCATCTTCTCGCGGGAGATCTCGGCTCTGGGGGGAGCGGCCGGCGCGCGCAGGGCCATCATGTCATCCATCCCTCTCACGGCGGCGCCCAGACTCACCGGCGCTGGCGGTGCCGCCTCAGCGAACTCGACTGGAGCAGCGGCCACACGCTTTTCTTCCTCCACCACCGGCCGCTCTGGGGTGAACGGCGTGTACAGGTCGTAAACGAAGGAGATGGGCATCCCGGCCACCAGATTGAGGGAGATGCCGGTGAGGTCTTCTTCCAGCCGGTTGTCAAAGATGCCCCAGCCTTGCAGCAAGGCGCGGGGGCCGGCCGGCGTCTCCTCGGCCACCAGCCGGTAGCTCACGCGCCACGTGGGGGCCGGGGCGATGTAGCTCACCTCCAACAGGTGCTTGCCCGGCGAGAGCCGGATCGTCACCTGGCGATAGTCCTCCTGGGTCAGGGCCGTGTCCAGGAAGAACCGCAGGTCTCTGGCCCCCCGCTCGTCCTGGATCTCGATGCCGCGCAACCGGCCCAGGGGCAACGTCGCCACCGTCTGCCCATCTTCGCGCAAGAGCGAGACCAACGACGTGTCCAGGGGTTGGCGTTCGGGCACCTCGTCCAGGCCCAACAAGGTCCCGGCTTCCGTTTCGGCCTGGTCCAGCAGCAGGCGGACCCGCCGCCCGCGCAGGCTCACCAGCAGGTCCCGCAGGCTGCGGGCGTCGGCCAGGCGCACGGTGCAGCCGGCCAGGCGTTCCTCCCGGCTCTGGGGTGTGGCATAATCCACGCCATACACCTGCCCGCCCCCCCGGTCAATGACGGTGAGGCTCTTGAGGATGTCGTTCATCTCCTCGACGCGAAAAGAGAGTTGTACTTGCTCGCCGCTCAGTTGGGCCCGGCGTTGGAAGAATCCCACGCCGTGCTTGTATAAGGTCATGTGAACGATGGGGATCTCGGTCATTATCTGCTCCTTTGGATAGCAGGGGATCACCCTCATTATACCACGCCCGCTCCAGAACGCAAATGCCGGTAGGCCCCCAACGTGATACACCCACGGAACTTGCGGACGGGAGCAAAAGGAGTATAATGGGGTATAAAACCGGGGCTTTCAGAACAGCCAGGTATGAGATGTCCATGCTCGCGGCGGGTGTACCTGGCCCACCTGCCGCGAGCGAGAGCATATTATACGAGGGAGGTATGGTCGTGCCTGACAAGATGCCGGTCCTTGCCGTGCATGGCGGGGCCTGGAATATACCGGATGACCTGGTGGACGCCCACGCGGCTGGCTGCCGGGCCGCGTTGGAGGCTGGCTGGGCCGTGCTGATGGCCGGTAGACCGGCCACTGACGCCGTGGTGGCCGCCATCCGCGTCCTGGAGGACGATCCCACGTTCGATGCCGGGATCGGTTCGTTCCTGAACGCCGATGGGGTGGTAGAAATGGACGCCGGGATCATGGCCGGCGATGGATTGCACGTGGGCGCAGTGGCAGCCGTGCGTGATGTGCGACACCCCATCGAGCTGGCCCGCGCGGTACTGTCCGGCCCCCACGTGTTACTGGTGGGCGAGGGGGCCAGCCGCTTTGCCGGGGCTGCTGGCATCCCCCGCTGTGACCCGACCGAACTGGTCATCCCCAGGGAGCGAAGGGTCTGGGAGCGGATCCGGGCCGGGGAGATCGGCCTGGTGCGTGCACAGTTTGGCCCGTCGGATACGGTGGGGGCCGTGGCACGAGATGCGGCCGGGCATCTGGCGGCCGGCGTCAGCACCGGTGGCAGCCTGTACAAGCACCCCGGCCGTGTGGGTGACGTAGCAGTGCCCGGCGCCGGCTTTTACGCAGATGATGCCCTGGGCGCGGTGGCCTGCACCGGTCATGGCGAGCGGACGCTGCGGGTAGTCTGGGCCAAATGGGCCGTGGATCAGCTATCTGGAGACCGGGACCCCCAGGTTGTGGCCGAGGCCGCCGTGCATTATCTGTTGGATCGCGTGGACGGTCGGGCCGGTTTGATCATCGTGGACCCCCAGGGCCGCGTGGGTTGCGCTTTCAGCACGCCGCGCATGGCCCGGGGTTGGGTGGGGCCGGGAGGGATGTTCGTGGCGGTATAGGCTCCAGCCGATAGGGCATCAGGTTAAGCGACTCCGCCTCAAGGGCTTCCAGCCGGGCGTCCACCGGCATAGACGCCTCCGTCCGCGCCGACTCGCAGACCACAAGGAGGAGCTACCCACGCGCGGGGCGCACCCCGTGGCACGAAAATACGCCGGTGTGCTCGCGCGGGGTCTGCGACCCCGCGTGCTTCGCACGGCGGGTTACACTCCCGGTGGTCGCCGCCGCGAGCCAGGC
>Ga0209162_1004186_pt1 | contig 10985 bp, 8 predicted proteins | sample YNPNPMetaG_FD_187121 | JGI IMG/M metagenome (GOLD analysis project Ga0209162, IMG submission 187121) | Anoxygenic and chlorotrophic microbial mat microbial communities from Yellowstone National Park, USA - YNP NP MetaG (SPAdes) (version 2) ...
CAGCGTGGGAGCGGAAGGGGGCTAGGGGGAAGGTGAGGGCCGCCCTCACCCCCAGCCCCTCTCCCGCAGCGTGGGAGAGGGGTGATCTGGTGCGCAAACGCGGTATCGTTGCCAGCCGCAGGATCGCCCCTGCTCCGCTCATCTCTCCCCCTTCCTCTCCCGCAGCGTGGGAGAGGAAGGGGGCTAGGGGGAAGGTGAGGGCCTCTCCCGCAGCGTGGGAGCGGAAGGGGGCCAGGGGAGAAGGTGAGGGCCGCCCTCACCCCCAGCCCCTTTCCCGCCCTGCGGGAGAGGGGGGATCTGGTGCGCAAACGCGGTATCGTTGCCAGCCGCAGGATCGCCCCTGCTCCGCTCATCTCTCCCCCTTCCGCTCCCGCAGCGTGGGAGCGGAAGGGGGCTGGGGGGAAGGTGAGGGCCTCTCCCGCAGCGTGGGAGCGGAAGGGGGCCAGGGGAGAAGGTGAGGGCCGCCCTCACCCCCAGCCCCTTTCCCGCCCTGCGGGAGAGGGGGGATCTGGTGCGCAAACGCGGTATCGTTGCCAGCCGCAGGATCGCCCCTGCTCCGCTCATCTCTCCCCCTTCCGCTCCCGCAGCGTGGGAGCGGAAGGGGGCTGGGGGGAAGGTGAGGGCCTCTCCCGCAGCGTGGGAGAGGAAGGGGGCCAGGGGGGAAGGTAAGGGTGGCGCTTGCACCATCCATGCACTCGCGTTGCACAATTACCGGCTTGCGTTTACAATCGATAAGCACAAGAGCATTGGCTATCCACACGGGGGGCGTATGCGCATCGTAGCAATGATTATGGCAGGTGGCGAAGGCACCCGTCTCAGTGTCCTCTCCGAAAAGCGAGCAAAACCTTCAGTACCTTTCGCCGGTAAGTTTCGGATCATAGATTTTACGCTATCCAACTGTGTCAACTCTGGTATCTTCGATGTCGCAGTTCTGACTCAGTACCGACCTCATTCTCTCAACGAGCACATCGGTATCGGAAAGCCGTGGGATCTCGACCGTGCTCGTGGTGGTGTGCGCTTACTTCAGCCGTACCAGGGTCGTCGTGATGAGTCGTGGTATCGCGGGACGGCTGATGCCGTCTACCAGAATCTGGCCTACATCCAGGAGCGACGCGCCGATCTGGTACTTATCCTGTCTGGTGATCATATCTACAAGATGAACTACAACGATATTATTAACACGCATCTACAAAAACGGGCTGATCTGACAGTGGCGGTGATGGAGGTACCACTCGAAGAGACCGAACGCTTCGGTATCATGACCATCGACGAAAACGACCGGGTGATCGAATTTACCGAGAAGCCGAAGGGGCGAGATAAGGGGAATCTGGCCTCGATGGGAATCTACGTCTTTAACACTGACATCCTGATCCGGCGTCTTTCCGAGGGTGGGCCGGAGAAACCCCGCATCGATTTCGGTAAGGATGTGATTCCGGCGATGGTCGCTGAAGATCGAGTCTTTGCCCACCGCTTCAAGGGGTATTGGGTCGATGTCGGTACGATCCAGTCGTACTGGGAGACGAGTATGCAGTTGCTCGACCCATCACTTGATTTCGATCTCTTCGATCCAAACTGGTTGATCCGCACCCGTAGCGAAGAGCGACCACCGGCTAAGATCGGGCCGCAGGCAAAGGTGACCCAATCGATTATCTGCAACGGCTGTACTATTCGCGGAACGGTCATTCATTCAGTGTTGTCGCCAGGCGTCTACGTTTCGCCAGGAGCGGTTGTGCGCGATAGTGTGGTTATGAACGATACCTGGATTGGCCCCGGCGCGGTGCTAGATCGGGTGATTATCGATAAAAAGGTCGTGGTCGGCGCCGGTGCTCGGGTCGGTTTTGGTGACGATTTGACGGTGCCGAACCGCAAACAACCTGATAAACTTAACTGCGGGGTGACCGTTGTTGGCAAAGCGGCCCATATTCCAGCCGGAGTTACTATCGGTCGGAATGTCATCATTAATGCAGACCGTGAAGCAGAAGATTTTCCAGCCAGTGATGTACCGTCGGGAGAAACGATCTGAGTTCCCAGTTTGTCGGCCATACCGGCGGGAAACGCTCTTGCTGTATTGACGTTACAAACGGAGTCGATATGCTACGCACTCTTGTGATGATACTGGCTGGTGGTGACTCACCGGCACTCAGTGTCCTTACCGCCGAACGCACTGAAGCGGCGGTACCGTTTGGTGGTAAGTACCGCATTATTGATTTTGCACTCTCAAACTGTGTTAATTCGGGTCTGTACAATGTAGCCGTGCTGACTCAGTATCGTCCACGTTCGCTCCATGCTCACCTTGGCGTTGGGCGACCCTGGGATCTCGACCGTGCACAAGGTGGCTTACGGCTGCTGCACCCTTCACCGACTCCCGATGGCGGTGGTTGGCAGCGTGGGACGGCAGATGCGGTACGCTACAATCTTGACGTGGTTGAAGAACAGCCGGTCGATGCGGTGCTCCTGCTGGCCGGTGACCACATTTACAAGATGGATTATACGCCCCTGCTCAAACTGCACGAAGAGCGGCAAGCTGATTTGACTATGGCTGTACGGAGTGTAAGTCCTCACGATGCCCATCGTTACGGTATTGTGTCGGTTGGGAGCGAAGGACGGGTGGATCGTTTCGTTGAAAAACCACGCCGGGCCGATTCAAACCTTGCTTCAATGGGTATCTACGTCTTCCGTAAGCAGTATCTGATCGATCTGCTTCGTTCGACCGATGCCGTCGATTTTGGTCGTCATCTGCTGCCCTGCATTGTCACCAGTGCGCGTGCGTTCGCGTACTACTTCCAGGGCTATTGGGCCGATGTCGGTACGGTACAGGCGTACTACGAGGCGAATCTGGCGTTGCTGGCTGAAACCCCAGCACTTGATCTGTACGACCCCGAATGGGTGATCCATACGGTCAGTTCTGATCGACCGGGCGCTGAGATTGGCGTGCAAGCACGGGTTGAAAATAGTCTGCTCAGCGATGGCTGCCGGGTATACGGTACGGTTATCGGATCGGTGCTTTCGCCAGGGGTGATCGTTGCTCCTGGTGCAGTCGTGCGTGACTCCATCGTCATGGGAGATGCTATCATCGAAGCCGGTGCTGTCCTTGATCGCTGCATTATTGATGAAGGTGTTCGTATTGGCGAGGGGGCGCGAGTCGGTGATGGCGATGATAATACGCCAAACACTGAAGCACCAGAACGCTTGAACACTGGGCTAACCATTGTTGGTTTAAAGGCTCAGATACCGGCAGGCGTGCGCATTGGGCGCAACGTTGCGATCAGACCACGTACACCGGCTAGTGCCTTTCCGGCAGATGGTAACGTGCCGAGTGGAGCGACTATTTAGCGGAACAATATGACATCTCCTGGCGACCTGGTAATTGATCCTTCTATCCGTTCCCGCCTTCAGCAGGGACACCCCTGGGTTTACCGGAATCACCTAATCGGCGGTGAACGATTGCGTACCGGCCAATGGGTATGTGCGCGCTGTGGTGGTTTGACGGTCTATGGCCTGTACGATGCTCGGAGTCCAATCGGTCTACGCATTTACAGTCGGCATGATTTCCCGAATCAGCAATGGTTTCGCGAACGAGTCTGGGAAGCCTGGGAACTGCGGGCGCCAATACGGGCCAGTGGTCAGACAACGGCCTACCGTTGGATCTATGGCGAAGGTGATTATCTGCCCGGTCTGGTCGTTGATCGTTACGGCGATTATGCTGTTATCCAAACCTACGCCGATAGTGTACAAACGATTGTGCCCATCGTCGCGAATGCCCTCCGTGCCGTTGATCCGGAGCTGCGCGGTGTGATACAGCGACCACGCCAGCACGATGATGATGACCAGGCACAACCGATATTGCTGTGGGGAGAGTGGCCGCCACGCAATCTGGTTGTACAGGAAAACGGTCTTTTTTTTCAGGTTGATATGCTCTACGGTCAGAAAACCGGTCTATTTCTCGACCAGCGTGAGAACCGGCGCACGCTGGAGGGGATGGTTGCCGGCGCCAGTGTGCTGAACTGTTTTGCGTACACTGGAGGTTTTTCCCTCTATGCCTTACGCGGTAATGCAGCCGAAGTCGTGAGTTGCGACGTTGGGCATGGGCTGGCCGAGGCGACAGCCACTAATATCGCTCTCAACCATTTGCCAGCAGACCGTCATCGCTTTGTGACCGACGATTGTTTCGCGCTGCTTGACCAGTATGCTAGGCGAGGACAGATGTTCGATGTTGTCATTCTTGATCCGCCTAGCTTTGCCCGCACACGTAGCAGTCAGCACGCTGCCATGCGCGCCTACGTGCGAATCAATGCACTGGGATTGCGTTGTGTCACGCCTGGCGGTCTGCTGGTAACTGCCAGTTGTACGGCACAAATTGGGCCAGAGCAGTTCCGTGAGTTGCTCGGTGAAGCGGCTGCCCAGGCCCATTGCCGAATGCAAATCATTCACGAGGCTGGTCACCCGCTCGATCATCCCGTGCCCGCCGGTTTTCCTGAAGGACGGTATCTAAAGTATGTGATTGCCCGTGTACAGACCCTGGTGTAGATGTGTACCTGGAGAGGTGCCACGACATCGTAGTGCATCCGTTTCCCGGCATGAGAATTCGTTTCAATCCTCACAGATACAGGGATTGTTCGGCTATGCTATAATCTGGCTATGCACGTTCTCCAAATCTCGTGGGAATATCCACCACATATCGTCGGTGGTCTTGGTCGCCATGTAGCTGATCTGGCGCCAGCCCTAACTGAGCACGATGTGATCGTTACCGTCCTTACCCCCCAACTACGTGGCGGGGAAGCGTTTGAACGTCATCAAAATCTCACCATCTGTCGTGTCTCAGTTCCAACGCTCGATACCGACGACTTTCCCGGTTTTGTCTATCATACCGGTCGCCATCTTGAGCAGGCAGCTCACGCGCTTTTCCCTGGCGGACGACCTGATCTGATTCACGTTCACGACTGGCTTACCGCTGAAGTTGGGATTGCCCTCAAACATCACTGGCGCATCCCGCTGATTGCTACCATTCATGCAACCGAACGTGGTCGTGGGCGGGGCACCATCAACGGTCAGCGTGCCCAATATATTAACGATCTCGAATGGCGTCTGACCTACGAAGCCTGGCGGGTGATTGTCTGTTCGCATTTTATGGCTCGTCAGATCCGAGAATACTTTACCACACCGGCGGATAAGATCGATGTGATCTCGAATGGTGTACACTTGCCCTCCCAACCGTTTGCCAATCCGGCCGAATGGGTGTCATTCCGCCGCCGGTTTGCTGCCGATAACGAAGCACTCGTCATCTTTGTCGGACGGTTAGTGTACGAGAAGGGGGTACATATTTTGTTAGAGGCCTGGCCACGAGTGGTAGCCGACATACCGGCGCGTCTGGTTATTGCCGGTACCGGCAGTATGCTCGACGAACTGAGACGGCGTGCAACCGAACTCGGTATTGCGGTAGAGTTTCTGGGCTTTATCAGCGATGAAGACCGCAACCGGCTATACGCAGTTGGTGATGTTGCCGTCTTTCCCTCCCTCTATGAACCGTTTGGCATTGTCGCGTTGGAAGCCTTTGCCGCCGGGTGTCCGGTGATTGTCTCTGATGCTGGTGGATTAGCCGAAGTTGTGCAACACGAACTCAACGGCCTCGTTGTGCCAGCAGGAGATGTAGAGGGGCTGGTTCAGGCACTGCTTGCCAGCCTGCATGCACCCGCCGATTCACGGCTACGTGCGGCACGCGGTGCTGCGCTGGCCCGTGCCTACTACACTTGGACACGCATTGCCGGTGAAGTCAAAGCAGTGTACGATCGTGTCTGGATGGAGTGGAAAGCTGGTGCTTGGGGTAAAGAGATTATGCGCCGCGCTTGAGGCAGATGAACAGGGAATGACACTATGCCCGGAAACACCTTTGGTCACGTCTTTCGCTTAACAACGTGGGGCGAGTCGCACGGGCCGGCAGTTGGTTGTACCGTCGATGGTTGCCCCGCCGGTTTGCCGCTTGATGTTGCCGATATTCAGCGTGAACTTGATCGCCGACGTGTCGGTCAGAGTCGGGTCAGTTCGCAGCGTCGTGAGGCCGATGAAGTTCAGATTCTCTCTGGCGTTTTCGAGGGGCGCACAACCGGTACCCCGATTACAATGATCGTGTACAACACCGACGCCAAATCGCACCACTACGAAAATATTAAAGATACCTATCGCCCCGGTCATGCCGACTATACCTGGGATGTCAAGTACGGCTTTCGCGACTGGCGTGGTGGTGGCCGCTCATCGGCGCGTGAGACCATCGGGCGGGTGGCAGGTGGTGCTGTGGCCCGACGCCTCCTGGCAACCTACGGTGTAAGTATTATCGGTTACACCCTGCAACTGGCCGATCTGCGCGCCGAAGTGTTTGATGAAGCAGAAATTGAGCGGAATATTATGCGCTGCCCTGATGCCCGCATCGCAGCACTCATGGTCGAACGAGTTGATCAGGCGCGTCGTGAACTCGACTCGCTGGGTGGTATTGTTGAAGTGCGTGCCCGAGGAGTTCCTCCCGGCTTGGGCGAGCCGGTTTTTGATAAACTTCAGGCTGATATAGGCAAGGCTATGTTCTCCATTCCGGCTATCAAAGGGGTTGAGATTGGCGAAGGCTTCGGTGTAGCTATGCTCCGTGGGTCGCAGAATAACGATCCCTTCATTCGCCGGGATGATGGCACCATTGGGACGCTTTCCAATCATCATGGCGGCATTCTCGGCGGTATTTCAACCGGAGAAGAAATTGTGGTACGTCTGGCAGCCAAGCCTCCGGCTAGCATCGCTCGCCCCCAACAGACGGTTGATCGCGAAGGAAATCCGGTTACGATTGAAGTGCATGGCCGCCACGATCCAACAGTTCTGCCGCGCCTGGTACCGGTAGCCGAAGCGATGCTGGCATTGGTGTTGGCCGACCATCTCCTTCGTCAGCGGCTAGCTCGCGTGACGTGGGAGGATCATTATGGCGAAGCATGATGAACTACCGAAGAGAAGCCGCTGGTTGCCATTGCTGGCATTACTAGCTGTCTTAAGCTGGTTCCTGGTCATTGCTATGCTGATCCGTCTCAATTTGACCGACGGCTCAGCAATTAGATGGCGTCTGCTTTTCGCTGTTGTAGCTTTTATCACCGGTATTACCACCTTTGGGTCTCTCGAACGATGGCTTGAGTTGCCCGGTCTGACCGTAGAAGGGACGCTAGGAGTCTGGCTTTTTCTGGTTACGGTGGCAATGATACCGGCGCCGACCGGTACTTTACTCGACCCACCTGATATACCGGTGTACACATTGATGTTGTTTGCCGTCTTTCTGTGTGTTGCTGCAATCTGTCGGCCAATTATTGCTGTTCTGAGTCGGCGCTGGATTACACTGCGGGCCTGGGCACTCGACAACCGTAGGGTGCGTCGTGAAGCATACGAATGTGGCATATTCGTTGCCACTGTTTTGGCGTTGGCCGCGTTGCGCACGCTTGACCCGATTAAATTTATTGCGCTGGCCGTGATCCTGGTGCTGATTGAAATTCTCTTCTTATCGTTGATCGGGTTAGAAAGAGCATAATGCGGTAAAGGAATACGCACTATGATCCGTATTGCTATCATCGGTCTGGGGCTGATCGGAACGTCATTGGGTATGGCCCTCCGTAATGCTGATCCGAAGGAGTCACCCATCGGCCACATTACGATCACCGGTTTTGATCGCGACCTCAAGGTTACTCGTGAAGCACGTGGACGATTAGCAATTGATCGTGAAGCCCGCACGTTAGCCGATGCAGTCCACGACGCGCAAATCGTGGTTGTCGCAACGCCGGTACGTGCCATTCGCGATGTGTTCGGCGAACTGGCTTCACGTTTACCCAATGGGGCCATCGTCACTGATGTTGCCAGTACGAAAGCGATGGTCTGCCACTGGGCAAGCGAACTTCTCCCGTCAACCGTTACCTTCATCGGTGGCCATCCAATGGCCGGTCGTGAACAATCGGGGCCAGGCGCAGCCGATCCTGACCTCTTCCGTGGTGCGATCTACTGTCTTACGACCATCAGCACCACAACGCCGCAGGCTGTTGAAGCGGTAGAAGCGATGGTGCGCACAATCGGCGCCAAGCCGTACTACATCGATCCAGAAGAGCATGATGCCTACGTAGCCGGTATCTCGCATCTCCCCCTTCTGCTCTCCGTTGGTTTGGTCACTGCAACCGGGAATAGTCCGGCCTGGAAAGAAATGGCACCGCTGGCTGCTACCGGCTTCCGCGATGTATCGCGTCTGGCCTCCGGTGATCCCGCCATGCAGCGTGATATTCTGCTGACCAATCCGCATGGCTTAAGCCGCTGGATCGACGAAGTGATTCGCTTCCTCATAACGGTCCGTGATCAGATTACTGCCGGTGATGCGGAAGCTATCGAACAACTCCTGCAACAAGCCAAGGCTACTCGTGATGCATGGCTTGCCAGTAAGCCGCACCTACGTCCTGGTGAAGCGGATTTCACCAGCATGCCTACCGTCGAACGACCGAGTCTGCTCGGCTTGCGCTGGCCGAAACGAAATGAATGATGTGATGGTAGTCTGCTGCAACTTCCAACCCTGCCGCATAAACGAGGTGCTATCGTGCTCAGAGTCGTCGGTGGTGCAGATCAGCACTGTCGTTGGTTGACATCACTTGACCTGATGAAAAAAACGTATACACTTGTCTGGGCGGTAATAAGTACGTATTCCCGGCAAAAGGATCAGCATCATGACACATCTACTCAATTGGCTCCTGCACATCGATTCGCCTGATCCTGAAGTTCAACGCCGAGGAAAGATTCTCGTTACCTTAAGTTCTGGGATCGTAGCTGTTTTGCTGACGGTCGGGCTCACCCTGACCCTCTTCCAACCGACGGTTGGGCGCCTGGTGAATCTGACCCTGGCAGTGCTGGTTTTTGGTACCGCAGCCGTTCTCGGCAAAAAAGGGTTGGTAACGGTTGGCGGCTACGTCTTGATCATTCTGACCTCCCTCGGTGCGATAAGTGGTGTATTTCTTAATCCAACCTCACCATTTAACACCTTCTATCTTATTGTCAGCCTCCTACTTGCCAGTATTTTGCTTAAACCCTATCAGATTTGGATCGTGCTTGGGCTGTGTCTCCTGAGTATTTTTGGGGTCAGTCAACTACTTCCAGCAGACGTTCGGGTCAGCGGCAACTTCACTCCCGCATTGAGTCATCTTGCCGTGCTTCTCATCGTGAGCGCGTTTATCTCGTTCATTGGCGCGCAAAGCCTCGTTTCGGCGCTCAGAACCGCCACCGAAGCACGTCTGCAAGCTGAAAAAGCCTATCAGCAGCTTGCCGAACTCAATGCGTCGTTAGAAGAACGGGTTGCCGAACGGACAGCAGCACTACAGCGCCTCAGTGAAGAGCAGCGAGCGACACTGATCAAATTAGAGCAAAGTCTGGCTGCTCAACAGCAACTCCAGCACACCATTGCCGAACTTTCTGTCCCGGTCATTCCGGTACGCGATGATACGCTGGTGATCCCCCTAGTTGGCACGGCTACCCCTGAATTGCTTGAACGTTTGAACCATCATGCATTACAGGCCATTGAGCAATACCATGCGCGTACCTTAATTATTGATTTGACCGGCATCGCCCTCCTCGATACCCACGCAGCCGCACAACTCATGCAAACGGCGATAGCAGCCCGTCTGCTTGGCGCCGAGACGGTGGTCGTCGGCATTCGCCCGGAGATAGCACAGACGCTGGTTAGCCTTGGTACGCCGCTGACCTATCTGCGCACTGCTGCCACGTTACAGGCGGCGTTATTTGGTCAGCAGTCGCGGCTTCGCGGCTAGATGGCGGGAAAGCAAACTTTTCATAATAGCTTACTCAGACTCGAAATGACGTATTCGTATTCCTGGATCAGGAAGCATTCTTCATCGTCTGAGCTACCGGAGTAAAAGTGTGCAAGTGTTACCCGAAAGTGCGTTTGATCATTTCATCGGTGCTTACAGTGCTGTGAAGAAAACGTTTGAAACTGTCCATTCGTCGACAGGACAGAAGTTTCGTTCTCCACTAGTTTCGATTCGCTGGCATTTCTATCTGGTACTGTTGTTTACATTCCTCTCCTGGTTTTTTGTCAGTCAGCCTCTTGTCAGTATGATCACAGCGGATTTTCGTTTTATTGTTAGTGTTTTTGGGTCTGCATTGTGGATTATTCTCATTGCTCTCATTATTCGTCCGATTTACCTTTATATTAATAACAAGCCGTTCTTGCTGTTGTTGTGTAGCGTCTTGTTTCTGCCAGCCTTACCACTATTATTATTTGCAATCATTACAAACAATGTTGCCAATGCGATCATCTATTATCTGTTCTGGTTCACAATATCGTTTGTGGCCTGGCTCATGTTATTCGGTATGATCACGATGATCGGTGGAAATATCCCTTTCATTGCATTACTACTCTTTTCATCGGTTAAAAACAACCAGGGAGAGAAAGACCTGATTCCAGGTTATATCGACATCGTGCGCCAGGCAGCCAGCAACATTCAGAGTGATGACAGGTTCAAAAAGTTAGATATAAACGACTGGCGCCATATCGAGCATATCGCACGTTGGAAGTTTGATGGTATGAATGGCCGTCTACAGGCATTCTCATTTGGTATTGGTGGATTGGCATTTCTGAGCATCTTTGCCCTGATATTTTCCCCAGAAGAAGTTCGCCAAATGCAGGAACAGTTTTGGCAAATGATCGGTCAATTTTTGGGGATAGTACCGGAGGAAGATGGGCAGACAGGTATCCTGTTGTTGATCGTCTTTGGGATCGTGTTTCTGGCGATACGATATTTTTATCGCTCCTACGCTGAACTACGGTATCTCGAAGCAATTGGCATCATCTGCGGTTTAGTCCAGCAGTCGCAGCTGGCCGACGGTTCGGTAAGCAAGCCACTCTCGGAAACTAGCCCTGTATCTGCGAATACGGGTGATGGGGCTACGACAGTGGTCGCAGTTGAAGCTAGTTCTCA
>Ga0209162_1004187_pt1 | contig 10982 bp, 10 predicted proteins | sample YNPNPMetaG_FD_187121 | JGI IMG/M metagenome (GOLD analysis project Ga0209162, IMG submission 187121) | Anoxygenic and chlorotrophic microbial mat microbial communities from Yellowstone National Park, USA - YNP NP MetaG (SPAdes) (version 2) ...
GTCTGCGGTCTGCCATCCACACTCGTTGATTCGTTCCCCCATTCGTTGACGGTCTGCTTCCCCCGACAGGCTGGAAAGCCTGTCCTACGCCGTCCGCCGTCTGCGGTCTGCCATCCACACTCGTTGATTCGTTCCCCCATTCGTTGACGGTCTGCTCCCCCCGACAGGCTGGAAAGCCTGTCCTACACCGTCCGCCGTCTGCGGTCCGCCGTCTATTCCCCCACCACCCCGATCACCGCGTCGTCCTTCCCCACCTCTACCACCACATCGCCCCGCACGGCGCTGCGCTTGCGCAAGGGCACCTCGTCCAGGCGCAAGGCGTGAGCCGACCCTTTGCGCAGCAAAATCCCAAGGCTTGTACCTTTCTCACCCAGCACACTGTCTACCAGGCGTGCCCCTTTTGGTAACTCCCAGGCGATCACCCCCTTACCATATCGTCCTTGACGCGGGAATTCCTCTATAGAAAGGCGTTTTGCTCGACCTTCCGAGGTCAGCAGAAGCAGCGTTGTTCCCGGTCGCAGGATGTGTGCGCCGATCACTTCATCGCCGCTCTCCAGCTTGATCCCGCTCACCCCTGCTGCCACCCATCCCATTGGGCGTACCTCTCGGACTGCGAAGCGGATAGCCATGCCTTTGGCCGTGATCAAGAGCACCTCATCCTCCTCCCGCGCCCAGAGCACCCGCAGCAGCGCGTCCCCCTCCTGGATTCGCGCCAGCGTAAACGCCTGCGCCGAAGGCCCCGGCAATTCCTCCACAGCTGTTCGCTTAACCATCCCTTGACGAGTTACGCTCATCACGTAAAGATCGGAGGGCATCTCCTTTCGCTGCAGCGAGAGGGCGAAGATCGCTTGTACGCTCTGTGTCTCGCGTAGCGGCGAAACCTTGTACCATAGAATCCCCTGTTTCCATGCCTCGACCTGTGGTAACACCTGCACCGGGATCGCCGCTGCCCGGCCATCCTGAGCCACCAGGTACAGCGTGTCGTTGGTGGAGACTTTAAGCAGAAGGCGCGGCGCCCCGCTTCCGCTCAGTGAGGGCATCCTCTCATCAGCCGTGCGTCCTATCTGCCCCTCTCTCCCTATCCCCACCCAGACCTTCTGTGCCGGCAGAGCCTGTGCCATGACCCCGGATACCCTCTTCTGTTCTTCTCCCCAACGCACGATCTGCGTGCGACGGCGATCGGCATACCTGGCTTTGACCTGTTGCAGTTCGGCCGCCACGGCTTGACGCATCTTCTTGGGAGATTTCAGCAGTGTCTCCAGCTCCTTAATTTGCGCCAGCGTCTCCTTGTACTCTGTTTCGATTTTCTTGCGCTCCAGTGCCGCCAGCCGGCGCAATTGCATTTCCAGAATGGCATTGGCCTGTAACTCGCTGAGCTTGAAACGCCGGATCAGGCGCGTGCGCGCCGTCTCCGCGTCCGGGGCGTTGCGGATCAGCGTGATGATCTCATCCAGGTTCTGGAGCGCAATGCGCAGCCCCTCCAGGATATGCGCCCGCTGACGGGCCTTCTCCAGATCGAACGTGGCGCGGCGGCGCGTCACCGTCAGCCGATGCTCCAGGTAGACGCGTAGCGCCTGCTTCAGAGTGAGCAGGCGTGGCTCCCCATCCACCAGCGCCAGCAAGATCAGGCTGAACGTGGTGCGCATCGGCGTATGGTGGAAGAGCGCTTCCAGCGTCTTTTCGGCATCCGCGTTCTTGCTCAATTCGATGACAATGCGCATCCCGTGCCGATCCGATTCATCCCGCAGATCGCTGATCCCCTCGATCTGCCCCTCGCGCGCCAGCGAAGCGATGTTCTCGATCAGGCTCGCCTTGTTGACCTGGTAGGGAATCTCCGTGATCAGGATACGGCTGCGCCCGCGTTCCATCTCCTCAATATGCGCGCGTGCCTGCACCAGAATGCGCCCCCGACCGCTTCCATAGGCGCTCTGCAGGCTTCCATCCCCCGCCTGATCGATCACCAGCCCGCCGGTTGGGAAATCCGGCCCCTGGATGAAACGCATCAACTGCTCGGTGGTAATCTCCTCGAGCTTCTCCCAGGATTCCAGCATGAACACCAGCGCATCAATCACCTCGCCCAGATTGTGCGGCGGGATCGAAGTCGCCATCCCGACGGCAATCCCACTGCTCCCGTTCACCAGCAGGTTGGGGATGGCTGCCGGCAGCACCGCCGGCTCCGTCAGGGTATCGTCGAAATTGGGCACAAAATCCACCGTGTTCTTCTCGATGTCCCTCAGCATCTCCATAGCGAGACCGGTCAGGCGCGCCTCGGTATAGCGCATGGCCGCCGGCGGATCGCCATCCACGGAGCCGAAATTCCCCTGGCCCTCGATCAACGGATAGCGCATGGTGAAATCCTGCGCCAGGCGCGCCATCGCTTCATAGACAGCCGCATCCCCGTGCGGATGATATTTTCCCAGAACTTCACCCACAATACGCGCAGATTTCTTAAAAGCAGCATTGGGGTACAGGCCCATGTCATACATGGCGTACAGAATGCGCCGCTGCACCGGCTTCAGCCCGTCGCGCGCATCGGGCAGGGCCCGCGCCACGATCACGGACATGGCGTAATCCAGGTAGGCCTGCTGCATCTCTTTGTCAATATCTACCTTTCGCAACAATCCCAGCTCCATCGGGAAGTCTCCTTCAAGGGTATCTACTCGCGAGGACGAAAGCGCTCATATTCCTGGGGAGTATCTATATCCTGCAAAATCGAATCTGTCTCCACCGCCACCTCCTGGATTTGTGCTGCATGGGCGCGCAGAAAATGGCGCGCCGTCTGGGGCGGTTGTAGCTCCAGGAGCGCAGCCCATAGCGGCCTGGCGATCAGCCACGGATGCCCGCGTCGCCCCTGATAGCTGGGGACGAGCAGCGGTGCGCGCAGCGCTTCCCATTCCTGGAGCAGGCGACGCACCACCTGCGCTTCGATCTGCGGTTGATCGCCCAGGCAGATCAGCGCCGCCTGGATGTGCGGCTCCCCTTCCAGTGCCCGCAATCCAAGCTGGATCGAAAGGAGCATCTCGCCCTCGGCATACTGCGCATTATACAGGCATTCTGCGCCCGCTTGATGGGCAATCTCCGCGATGCGCTCATACGCAGCGCCGCCGATCACCCATCGCTGACGCACGCCGGCCGCCTCCAGCACGTACAAAACCTGTCCCAGCACCGTGCGCGACCCCCAGGGCAAAAGCATCTTCGGCTGCCCCATACGGCGCGAAAGCCCGGCTGCCAGCACCAGCGCCGCTACCTCGTCCATGCCCGCCATCGCTCCAGGTCTTGCGGAGTATCCAGATCGATCAGCAAGCGTTCATCATGCCAGGGAAGATAGACAGGCGGATAGCGCGTGAACAAAGCCCGTCCTCCCTGATCGCCTTCCAGATGCTCCAGATCGTCGAAGGTCTGACGATCAAACAGCACGGGGTTGGCGCGCCGATCCCCGACGCGCGGCGCCACCACCGGCGGCAGGTCGGCTGCGTGGCGCTCAACCAGCGACCGCAGCAGCAGCACGCTCACGCCTGGCTGATCGGCCAGCAAAAAGATCGCCGCCCCGGCCTGAGGATCGAGCGCGCGCAGCATCTCGATTCCCCGCCGCACCGAAGAGGCCTGCCCCCTTTCCCAATGCGGATTGAACGCGAGCTTCACCTGCAGCCCGTGCAACGCCGCTTCCACCGCCTCCCGCGCCCAGCCCGTGACCACGATCACCGGGCGCAGGTCGGCCTGCAGCGCGCGCTCGGCCAGATGGCGCACCAGCGGTCGGCCCTCCCATTCCAGCACCTGTTTGGGGCGGCCAAAACGCCGTGCGCCCCCGGCGGCCAGCACAATCGCCGCCACCCGCTCATGCACCGCGAACACCTCCCCCTGCTGCAGGCTGGCGATCACCACCGCATCCCAGAAAGGCAAAAGCCTCTCCACCAGCCCCCTCCCCAGCGACTGGCGCCGCTCATCATCCGCCTGATTCAAGAGCACCACGCGCCGCGCCGCGGACGGAATGTTTTTCAGGCCTCCCTGGGGATGATTGAGCACGCGCGCCAGCGCCTCTACATTCACCACTTCGCCCCTTTGCAATCCCGCCAGCCGCCCGAAGATTTCCGGGCGATGCACAAAAGCCTCCTCCAGCGGCTGCCCCACGCCGCTCAGGCCGGCCACCAGCACCACCTGATCCACAAAATCCGGGATTGGCGGCTCATGCGCTGCCGGCGCTTTGAGCGGCCTGCCACGGCTACCATCACATTCAAGGAGAAAGGGGATACGGCGGCGCTGCGCCTCGGTGTAGAGTTCCCTTAGCCGGCCTTCATCCAGGCCGGTGAGCTTCCCCTGCGCCTCCTCCACGCGACCTGTGGCCAGGATCACTCCACCCTGGGGCAAATCCCCGGCCTGCGGCAGGATGTGATGGCTATCGGCCAGGGCAGCCTGTTCGATGGCCAGGTGAGTGGTGGTGCTCAAGAGAACGGGCGGCGGGAACTGGCGCGCCAGTTCAAAGAGCGCCGTGCTCTTCCCCCCGGCCCCCACCAGCGCCAGACAAGGCGCCTGAGAGAGTCGCAGCGCCTGGCGCAACTTCATCCCCTCGCTCCCCATGGCCAGGCTGGAGATTTCTCACTCACGCCCATAACTTTGCCCGCACCTCCGGGCGCGTCAGCAGCGCCTCCAGCACGCCCCCGCCAATCGCCAGAGACTTCTCCGAGATCAAAGAGCAATAGCCGGGATTATCGCGCGGGTCAATATCGCCCACCTTCATCCCGGCCTCCACCCCCAGGCCCTCATAAAGCAACCCGCGCAGCACACCGCGAAACGGGCTGTAGATCGGATGCCGCTGCCCCTGCGCGTCCTCCACCCAGGCCACGAGATCACCCTCCTCGCAATGCTCTCCCAGGCTGCGCGCAGCATGGAAAACGCCTGCCGCCGGGGCGCGCAGCACCCGCCGCGGGTCGCCTTCTGGCAGGCGAGTATCCGCCTGAGGCCCTCCCTGCCAGTACACGCGGCCCAGCGTATGCCCGCGATTGGTCTCGATCACAGCATCACAATTCTGCCCGGCCACAAATCCCGGCCCCAGCCCGATGTACAGCATCGCCCGGTGGTAGAGCGTCTCCGGCGGCTGCTTGGTCATGCGCGCGTCCACGATAGCCAGCGGAAACAGCTTGAGCGCCTCGCGCGCTTCGGGATCGATCAACACCGGAATCTGCCGCCGCGAAAGGATTTGCATGATCCGCAAGCGGTCGCTCGGATCGTCCACGCGGCGGGCGGTGATCCCCTCCACCGTGACCTGCCCCTCATAGACCGCCTGGGCGAAGCTCACCAGTCGGCGCACAGCGAGCGGTTGCGGCAGCTCGGTGATCACCACATTCAGCCCGGCCCTGTGCAGGCGGTAAGCCACGCCGCTCGCCAGATCGCCCCCGCCACGGATCAAAATCAGCGCCGTCATACGCCTTCCTGCCTGCCCGTGAACTTCTGCCCTTCCTGCAGAATATGCCCGAACGCGTACAGCGTCAGGTAGATGAACAGGAAAAACAACGTATAGAGCGAAACGAACCCCACCGACGAGAGACTGGGGTCCGCCAGCCATCCCCAGATCGCCTCCACGACCTCCTGCGGCGCCCGGAACAAGTCCCACGAATTCAGGCGGATAAAGCGCCCCAGGTACAATCCCAACCCGGTGGCCGCAGAAACGCTCAAGACGAAGAGCCACCCGACCAGTCGCCCGAAATGGCGGAGCAAAATCTCCTGCATCAGGTAAAGCGAAACCACGCCTAACAGCGCGCCGCTCCAGGAAAACCAGTTGAGCAGGATCACGTCGTACCAGATCGCCACCTCATGGGGACTACGCACCAAGTCTTGAAGATCAGTGAGCACGTAGGGAGCATTCGGGAAGAAAAGCAGCCACAGGAAGAGAAACCCTGGCACGATCAGGTACACCATCCAGCGGCGCCAGGAAAACACGTAGGCCATATAGGCCAGCAGGAAGGGAATCCAGGCCAGAAACAGATTCCAGATCAGGGAAACGTGACGTCGCGAATCGGTATAGAGCACCCGCACGATCACCAGGCTGACGGCGATCATGGAAGCGGTGAGCAGAAGCAAAAAGATGCCAATCTTGTACTTATGCTTTGACCAGAGTTCCCACATACACACCTTTCAGCGAAGAAACGTAACTGCCTACCCTAAGCGATGAAGAACTCTCTAACTCTTGTCATTGCGAGCGTAGCGCATGTCCCGAGCACAGCGTGGGGAAAGCAATCTCCTGGCTGATAGGGGGATTGCTTCGCCGCCTGCGGCGGCTCGCAATGACAAAGATGAGAGTGGATGGGCAGTTGGTAGGTAATTACGAAGAAACTGAATCAAAATCGGGTTTACCTGTTCAGGTTTCTCGTAATGGGGAATATGCCCACACTGCTCGATAGTCACCCGATGCGCCTGGGGGATCAACCGCTGTAGCTCCAGAGCATGGGCATAGGGCACGGTGGTATCCTCTCGCCCCCACAGGATGAGCACCGGCAGGCCCCGCTCACCCACCTGGCGATAGAAAGCGCTGAAATCTCCCAACATTCCACTGCGCAGGGTGGAAAGCAAAGCGCGCAAAAAGCCGCGATAACGCATTTGCTGGCGATAGCGCTCCTGGAATGCTTCCACCAGCCTGGGATCGAAGAAATCCGAGGCGGCCCCGCGCACCAGACGCTCCCCGCCCATCAGCCACAGCAGGGATTCGCCCACGCCGGGCAACATGCCCAGGCGCAGATACCAGGGCAGGTGGAGGGAGCGCACCCCGGCCACATCTATCAGCACCAGCCGCTGCACCTGTTCAGGGAAACGCGCCGTAAACGCGGCGACGATGGGGCCGCCCATCGAAAGCCCGACCAGCGACACCGATGGCAGATGCAGCGCACGGAGCAGTTCCGCAAGCTGGCGCACAAACCGCTCCAGGTCATAGCGGCCGCGCGGCCGATCCGATAACCCTCGTCCAAACAGATCATAGCGCAGCACTCGAAACCCGGCCTGTTTCAACGCCTCAAAGGTCGGATCCCAGATAAACGAGGGCACTGAAAAGCCATGCACGAGCACGACGGTCGTTTCGCCCGTTGCTCCGGCCAGCTCGTAATGGGTCACGCCCTCGGAAAGCGTCACATACTGTCCCCCTGATGCGGCGCGCCGTTCCGCAGTCAGTTCCATCGTTTCCCCGCGAAACCTGAACATGGCTCAATTATAGCCTGGAAAAACCCCATCCAGGCCGTTGTGCCGCGCAAGAGCGAAGGCGCCCCCTTGCCAGAAAACCCTGCGCCCCGCCGCCCCGGCGATTCTCGTGCGGCTCGCCATCCCCATTCGTTTATTCGTTCCCCCATTCGTTGACAGTCTGCTCCCCCCGACAGGCTACGCCGTCTGCCGTCCGCCGTCCGCCGGTCCTCATTCGTTTATTCGTGCCTCCATTCGTTGACGGTCACCCCCCGCCATCCCCATTCGTTTATTCGTTCTTCCATTCGTTGACGGTCACCCACCCCGCCATCCACCGTCCCTCCTCCCATCCCCAACTCCGGCCAACAAAGGTATAATATCCCCCGTCTCTCCTCCAGAGAGCACCCTTCATCACCTTATCCAAAGGGAGAACCCATGTCGCGTCTCAACCAACTCAAAGAGCTCTTCGGTGAAATTGCCGATCTGAACGCCGCCGTGGCCGTGCTTGGCTGGGATCAAAACACCTACATGCCCCCCGGCGGCGCCGAAGCCCGCGGCCATCAACTGGCCACCCTGAGCAAGATCGCCCATCTCAAATTCACCGCCCCGGAAACCGGCAAACTCATCGAAGAAATCCAGAAAGAAGGCCTGGACCCGGAAAGCGATGATGCCGCCCTGGTGCGCGTCGTCGCCCGCGACTATGAAAAAGCCACCCGCGTCCCCCCGGAATTTGTCGCCGAATTTGCCCAGGTCACCTCGCGCGCCCATGAAGCCTGGGTGGAGGCCAAAGGCAAATCCGAATTCTCCATCTTCCGCCCCCATCTGGAAAAGATCGTCGAACTCACCCGCCAGTACATCACCTTCTTCCCCCCTGCCGATCATCCCTACGATACCCTGCTTGACAACTACGAACCCGGCATGAAAACCGCCGAGGTGAAAGAAATCTTCGATCAGCTTCGCCCGCGCCAGGTCGAACTGATCCGCGCCATCAGCGAGCGCCCGCAGGTCGAAGATAGCTTCCTGCGCCTCGACTATGAAAAGCAAAAACAATGGGATTTCGGCGTCGAAGTGATCACCCGCTTCGGCTACGACTGGAAACGTGGCCGCCAGGACGAATCCCCCCACCCCTTCACCACCAGCTTCAGCATCCACGACGTGCGCATCACCACCCGCTTCCTGCCCAATGATGGCGTCTCGGCCCTCTTCAGCACCATGCACGAGGCCGGCCATGCCCTCTACGAACAGGGAATTGACCCCGCCTTTGAACGCACGCCCCTGGCCTCTGGCGCCTCCCTGGCCATTCACGAATCCCAATCCCGCATGTGGGAAAACCTGGTTGGCCGCTCCCTGCCCTTCTGGGAACACTTCTACCCCCGCTTCCGTGAACTCTTCCCGGCCCAACTCGGCAACGTGGACCTGATGACCTTCTACAAGGGCATCAACAAAGTCCAGCCCTCCCTGATTCGCGTCGAAGCCGATGAAGCCACCTACAACCTGCACATCATGCTGCGCCTGGAGATCGAAATTGCCCTGGTCGAAGGCAACCTGCAAGTCAAAGACCTGCCCGAATACTGGAATACCAAAATGCAGGAATACCTGGGCCTCACCCCGCCGAACGACGCCCAGGGCGTCCTGCAGGATATTCACTGGTCCATGGGCTCCATCGGCTACTTCTCCACCTACGCCCTGGGCAACCTGATCTCCGTTCAACTCTGGGAAAAAATCCATCAGGATATTCCCGATCTCGAAGACCAGATTCGCCGCGGCGAATTCGGCGCCCTGCTCTCCTGGTTACGCGAAAAAGTCCATCGCTACGGGCGCAAATACGAGCCGCAGCAGCTCGTCCAGCGCATCACGGGCAGCAAAATCACCCCGGAACCCTACCTGCGCTACCTGCAGCAGAAATTCGGCGCCATCTACCAGCTCTGATCCCTGCCGCCTCCAACCTTCTGCGACGACAGTCACCGCTGGAGGTGACTGTCGTTTTATAAATTTTTATGGAAAAGACAGGCCAGCCTGCCCCTCTTGCGCCTTCCCCGTTGCGGAACGGGCTCCCCATCCTGCTTGTCCTCCTGTGCGCCTTCCTGACGGGACCCCTGGCCGCGTGCGCCTCCCTGGAGCCCTCTGCCGCCCCGGAGCTAATCCCCACCGCGCTCCTCCCCACCGTGATCGCCCAGACCGCGGAGGCCGCCTTACGCGCCTCCTGGACCCCCACCCCGACCATCACCCCCACCCCCTCGCCGACCCCCACCGCCACCCCGGTACCGCTTCCGACCCCCACGCCCACCCTGCCGCCGCCCTTCCCCACCGCCCAGATTCAAATCCTCTCTCCTGGCCCGATGTCTCGCATCAGCTCCCCGCTCACCGTGCGCCTGCGCATCTTCCCCGCCGATTCCATGAGCGTCGAACTCAACCTCTATGGCGAAAACGGGCGCCTCCTCTCCCAAAGTCGAGAGCGCTTTTACACCTTTTCCCCGCGCAGCGGCGCTCTGAAAACGGTGCGCCTCCCCTTTCAGCTCAACCTGGTCGCCGAACGCGCCACCCTGCAAATCCATACAGACACCCGTCAGGGCATCATCCGCTCCCTGATCACCCAACCCCTGCTGCTGCTCTCGCTGGGCGATTCCGTACTCACCCCACCCATGCCGCCCTTCGAGCGACTCTTCCTGGCCTCCCCGGCGCCCGAAGCGCAAATCCTCGGAGGCCTGCTGGCGATCCAGGGCGTCTACTATCCGCTGAATGCGAACCCGTTACGAATCGAACTGCTCACGCAAAACAACGAACTCCTCTCATCCCAGGAGCTACCCATCCCCACCCTCGACCTGTGGTCTTTTTCCCTCGTCCTCCCCTACCAGGTGATCGAAAGCACGCCTGCCTGGATCAGCTTTTCCCAGGCCGATGATCGCCTGCCGATCCCAGCCTACATCTACAGCCATCCGATCCTCCTGTTCCCATGATCCATCCCCTCACGCTGGAGTCCCCATGAGTCGCATCATTCACACCGAAGGCGCCGGCAAAGATCGCCCGCGCCTGCTCAAAAGCATCAGCCTGGCCATCCGTGAACTGGGCAAACAAACATCCCTCGACGAACAAACCCTCGACCTGCTGGCCTATCTCGTCTTCGCCCTGGAAGCGATTGCCGCCGGCATCGAAGAATCGGTGATCGCCTGGGAAAAGCGCGGCTACTGGATCAAAGCCGACCGTTTCCGCATGGAATGGCAATGGGCGGGTCAACTGGCCGCCCGTCTCCGAACAGCCCTGCTGCAGGGAAACTGGGCAGAAGCCAGCCAGCTCACCGCCCAGATTGCCCAAAAAATCTCCCACATCACCGTCCCGGAGCACCATCGCCTCGGAAAACCCTGGGTCGGCGCATGGAAACGCCTGACCGGGAGCGAATAACCCGCCCCGCTCTCCCTTCCCTCGCCCTCCGTTGCACCTCACGGTCTGCCGTCCGCGGTCTACCCTCGCCGTCCTCATTCGTTCATTCGTTCCTCCCTTCGTTGACGGTCACCCCCCGCCGTCTGCCGTCCGTCTACCGCCCACCGCCCATTACGCCGTCCGCGGTCTACCCTCGCCATCCTCATTCGTTTATTCGTTCCCCTATTCGTTGACGGTCACCCCCGCCATCCAATTCTGCCGTCTGCCGTCTATCGTCCACCGTCCATCTCCATCGCGCCGTCTGCCGTCCGCAGTCTATCCCCGCCGTCGGCATTTGTTTATTCGTTCCTCCATTCGTTGACGGTCTGCTCCCCCGACAGGCTGGAAAGCCTGTCCTACGCCGTCTGCCGTCCGCCATCCCCATTCGTTCATTCGTTCCTCCA
>Ga0209162_1004191_pt1 | contig 10973 bp, 10 predicted proteins | sample YNPNPMetaG_FD_187121 | JGI IMG/M metagenome (GOLD analysis project Ga0209162, IMG submission 187121) | Anoxygenic and chlorotrophic microbial mat microbial communities from Yellowstone National Park, USA - YNP NP MetaG (SPAdes) (version 2) ...
ACGATGAAGGTGGCTCTCGTTGGGCCGGTGTACCCGTATCGGGGTGGAATTGCACATTACACAACAATGCTATATCGCGCTTTGCGAGAGCAGGGCCACGATGTGCTGATGGTCTCTTTCAAACGCCAGTACCCACGCTGGCTTTATCCTGGTCGGAGTGATAAGGACCCAAGCAAGAGGCCGCTCATTGTTGAGGATGCCAAGTACTGGATTGATTCACTTAATCCCATTACTTGGTTCACCACTTTCTGGCGTATCCGTGGCTATCGGCCAGATGTGCTGGTTTTGCAATGGTGGACAACATTTTGGACACCGGTATGGTTTACATTGGGAGTATTGAACCGTCTTTTTTTGCGGCGGCCATTGGTCTTCATTTGCCATAACGTGTTGCCTCACGAATTGCGAAGGTGGGATCCGTGGCTGGCGCGGATGGTGTTGCGCTGGGGGACACGATTCATTGTGCAATCAGAGGAAGAGCGGGGACGGCTTTTGACATTGATGCCGGGGGCACAGATAGCCCTTGTTTCTCACCCAGTATACGATATGTTTGCTGACCAGAGGATTCCGAAAGATGAAGCGCGTGGACGCTTGGGGTTGCCGCTAAATGTTCCGGTTTTGCTTTTCTTTGGAGTCGTCAGGGAGTACAAGGGGTTGAAAGATTTGCTGACTGCGATTCCAGAAGTCCAAGCACGGCTGGGAAAGGTCGTACTTTTGATAGCGGGGGAATTCTGGGAAGATAAACGACCTTATCTTGAGATGATTGAGCGTCTAGGGCTTGGGGGCTCGGTAGTCATTGAGGACCGCTACATCCCGAACGAAGAAGTGGGGCTTTATTTCTCGGCGGCTGATGCACTTGTGGCGTCGCACCGGCGAGTGACGGGAAGCGGAGCGATACAGATGGCAAGTGGGTTTCAGTTACCAGTAATTAGAATACAGGGGAGTATTAAGAGCATTGCAAATGAGACTATCTGTTTATTGAAGGGAGAGCGAGTACTAAATGCAGACCACCACGTTGACGCTGAACAGGTGTCTTGGGGTTATCTGGTAAGCCAAATTGTTGGAGGGAATGTTTGAAACTGGACTGTGGACTAACTTGCCAAGCTGGATTTTATAGAATTGTTTGGGTGTGCATAGGGGTGATTTATGCTCATCCAAACCTATATGTGGGGTATCCCCTGGCCATTTCCGGTTTGCCCAAACTCCAATTGTCTAAACTTGATTTGTATGACACTCTTTGAATGACAAGGCAACGTTTTGCTAACCAATAAAAGCGGTGTAATCGTTATGAAGCGTAGCGAGCTGCCCTTAGTTTATGTGATAGTACTTGCTTGGAATAACTATCCAGAAACAGTAGCCTGCTTAGCCTCACTGATTAAGTTGAATTATCCCAATAAACGCTTTCTATTAGTGGATAATGGTTCTCAAGATGGAACGCCTCAAGTTGTTGCTGCGTTGTTTCCCAATGTCGAAATTATTATTAACAAAAAAAATCTGGGTTTTGCGGCAGGCTGCAATGTGGGGCTGCAATATGCGCTGGAACAAGGAGCTGAGTTCATTTTTCTTGTTAACAATGATACTGAGGTTGCCCCTGATGCACTTGACCATTTGGTCGCGTCAATGGGGCCTGGTATAGGTATGACTGCCCCGAAGATTTATTATGCTCATGCTTCACAACCCACAATTTGGTCAATTGGTGGTAAATGCCATCCTTTAACTTTGGAGAAAATAGGTGATGCTCGTGGTCAAATAGACCAAGGACAATGGAACCAAATTTTAGAACGTGACTATCTAGTTGGATGTGCGCTGTTAATTTCCCGACAATTGTTAGAGACTATTGGTTTGTTTGATGAGCGTTTCTTTATGTATTACGAGGATTCAGATTTATCATTACGAGCAAGACAACAGGGATTCAAGCTACTGCTTGTTCCGGCTGCGCGGGTTTGGCACAAAGTAGCTCTAAGCAGTGGGGGTATTGATACCCCGAACGAAAGATATTGGATGGCCCGGAGCAGTGTTTTGTTCTTTTACAAGCATGTTAAAGGGCTTCGTTCACTGATTGTGTTGCCTTATCGAACTGGTAGTGCTATTAAGACTATGTTCTGGCTTCTCTGGCGAAGGCGAGCAGCGTCTGCCCGTGCTTATTTCCAAGGATTGTGGGATGGGCTAATGGATATTAGGAGGGCTTCTTAATGCACTTCTTGTTTATAGTCTACAATGTGGTTGGTAAAGGTACTTACTGGCGTGCTCTATATTTAGCGAGAGAACTGGCTCGAAAGGGGCATGAAATAACCATTGTAGCCACTTCGCGGGGCAATCGTTTTAAGTTTAAATCTTCTTATGATATCCAAGCCGGGGTAAGGATTTTAGAATCTCCGGATTTATTTAAAGGGCCTCTGCGATCGGGGTGGGATTTGTGGAATTCAGTATCACGAATTATGCGGACTTATAAGCTGAAAGTCGATTTAGTGCATGCTTTTGAATCCAGGCCAGTGGTTATTTTCCCTGCAATCTATTGGCAACGCTGGCGAAAGGTACCTTTAGTTATGGATTGGTGCGATTGGTTTGGGCGTGGTGGTGCGGTAGAAGAGCGTCCCAATCATCTACTGCGTGCCCTCCTAAGGCCTGTAGAAACTTTCTTTGAAGAGCATTTCCGAGTATGGGCCGACGGGACAACAGTAATCAACAGCTTTTTGCGCAAACGAGCCGTTGATTTGGGTGTTGATCCTGATCACATCCTTGTTTTGCCCAATGGTTGTAACGTTGAAGAAATTTATCCTTTACCTCAGTCAGAGGCGCGCAAGATTTTAGGATGGTCAGAAGATATTTTTATCGTTGGATATATAGGTGCTATCTTTCCAAGTGATGCCGAGCTAATGGCACAAGCATTTGAGAAACTGCATAGGAGGGAGCCACGGGCTCGTCTATTGGTAATCGGATATTGCAACATAGATATAGAGACTATGGTAAAGGCTTCTGGGATCGTTTGGCGGACCGGACAGATCAACTATCGGGATATTAACATCTATCTGGGGGCTTGTGACGTGTGCTGGCTCCCGATGAGAAACACCGGGGCCAATATGGGACGTTCACCGCTCAAACTTAACGACTACATGTCAGCTGGGCGTCCTGTCGTGATCACTAATGTAGGGGATGTGGCCAAACTGGTAGCGAGGGGAAACTTTGGCTTGGTCGTCAACGATGACCCGGAAGTCTTAGCCCAAACAGTTTTCCATCTATTTAAAGAACCTGCTCTGCGCCAGGAAATGGGTCGACGTGCTCGCTATTTAGCTGAATCTGAGTTTGCATGGGACTCTATTGCCAAAAGGCTCATGTCTTTTTATTACGAGGTGATAAAGGAGGTATCATGGATTTAGCGCGTAAGAGAATTATGGTCACCGGCGGTTCAGGTTTTTTAGGACAATATGTGGTTAGAGAATTGCATGCAAGAGGATGTTCAGACATCTTTGTCCCTCGTAGTATCGAGTACGACCTGCGGACGCCTGATGGTGTAAGGCGTGCCTTCGAGCATTCAAGGGCGGAAGTGGTTTTCCACTTAGCTGCTGTCGTTGGAGGTATTGGAGCCAACCGCGCCCGGCCCGGTACCTTTTTCTACGATAATCTGATAATGGGGGTTCTATTGATGGAAGAGGCACGGCAGAGAGGGGTAGAAAAATTCATAACGGTTGGTACTGTCTGTTCTTACCCCAAGTTTACTCCCGTTCCTTTCCGGGAGGAAGATCTTTGGAATGGTTACCCCGAGGAAACTAATGCTCCTTATGGCTTAGCGAAAAAAATGCTGTTGGTGCAAGGCCAAGCATATAGAGCTCAATATGGTTTCAATGCTATTTATTTGATACCAACAAACCTATACGGGCCCGGAGATAAATTCGATTTGGAAACATCCCATGTTATCCCCGCTCTCATCCGCAAATGTGTTGATGCGAAAGAAGCAGGCGATGACGAAATCGTTGTATGGGGGGATGGCTCTCCAACAAGAGAGTTTCTATACGTCGCTGATGCTGCCGAGGGAATAGTGTTGGCTGCTGAGCGATATGACAGCGGAGAGCCAGTAAACTTAGGCTCTGGTTTTGAGATTAGTATTAAGGATTTAGTAGAGATTATCAAAGAGTTAACAGGCTTCAATGGTCGAGTGAGATGGGATACCAGTAAACCTAACGGACAGCCAAGGCGTAAAGTAGACACTTCAAAAGCGGAAAGGTTGTTTGGCTTCCGGGCCAAGACAGATTTCTTTGAAGGCCTACATAGAACGATTTCTTGGTATTTGTCATTAAAACAAAAGGGGATGGAAAATGGTCAAAAGTAAAGAGCAACTCACAGACAGGAATAAGGCCCAGAACGTAATCGGCTTTTGTGAGTTCATGCGTATGGGAAGTTTCCAATGGCGTGGACAGAGATCGATTGCAAAAGCGACTTTTTTTCTACTTTTTGGAACACCTGACGTTCATACCCGTTTAAGATCTGCTTATGTGTTAAATGAAATCGAAAGATTAGATATGCCAGTCGGGGCTAAAGTGGTAGAGGGAGGATTTGGACGAGGAATTGTGCTTTTAGGACTGGCAAAACGTCATCCAGATTGGCATTTGATAGGTTTCGAGTTGGATCCCATTATGGCAGAAAGTGCCCGCCGGATAGTTGAGCGAGGCAAAAGGGTGACTAATGTCGTGATTGTAGAAGGTGCAATAGAGGAGTTGGATGCCAGCAATTCTTATGACTTGATAATTCTTGTGGATGTTTTAGAGCATATAAATGACGACGTAAGATTGATAAAGGGTCTGATACGCGCCCTTAGGCCCGGAGGGTATTTAGTACTTCATGTTCCTAAACCGCGTCATGAGCATTGGCGGTTTCTGCCCGTATTTCGGTCCCACGATGTGCAGGACATACTCCGGAGTGGTGAAGGTGTGCGTCAAACAAGAATATGCGGCCATGTGCGCGAAGGATATGGATATGAAGATTTATGTCAATTAGCAGACACGGTGGGGGCAAGGATTGTAAATCTCCAAGAAACCATAGGGGTGTGGGGTGAGGTTTCTTTTGAGTTGAATCAAATTTTTTGGAAGCATCCGATTTTGCGCTATCTCTGGGCGCTCTTTACTTATCCGATTGCCGTGATAATTGGCTATTTAGAGATTCTGAGCAACCCCTCTTCGGGCAATTCATTTTTAGTGACGCTTCAAAAAACACAGCCTGAGAAGGGCTTTATCTCAGGAAACATATAGGCGGCCAAACGTTTGGGGGTGTCTGCACCCACTATGGTGGCAATTACGGACCACAAAACAAAACTTGACTAACTACTACAGTGAAATCTGAAATATGGCTATAGGTATTCAGTTAGAAACGGTAAATTGTGATTTGTGTGGTTCAGATAATTCGAGAACTATATACACTTTAAGGGATATATTGTACCAGATACCCGGTGAATTTACCTTTTGTCGTTGTATGGACTGCGGCTTGATATATCTTAACCCTCGCCCCTCTTCAAAATCTATAGAGGCTCTTTATCCTCATGCTTATAGTTCCTTTCGCTTGCCAATTGACCAGGAGAATGTGCCTATTATACGCTGGATACGCCAGCGCAAGATGACTAAACGGCGTCGTCTCATAGAACATTATAGTGGTTTAAAAAAGGGCGCTTTGTTGGATGTGGGTTGTTCAACCGGCCTTTTCTTAAAAGAGATGTCTAGAGCGGGCTGGGAAGTAAGAGGAGTAGAGCCTGTTAAATTTGCGGTCAATCTTGCCCGTCAATATTTTGGTCTCAACGTCTTCAATGGTCTTTTAGAAGAGGCTCCCTTTACGCCGGAATCCTTTGATGTAATAACTTTTTGGGATGTGTTAGAACACACATTCTCGCCCAAAAGCACCTTAACAAGGGCATCTGTTCTTTTGCGAGGTAATGGTTTGTTAGCCATAAGTATACCTAACTGGGATAGTTTGGAGCGAAGACTTTTTGGCCCTTATTGGCAAGGATTAGATCCTCCAAGGCACTTTTTTGTCTTCACACGCAAGACGCTTAGCGACTTGTTGAACCAGACAGGCTTTCACATTGCGGGCTGGAGGTGCGAGGTTTCGGGATACTTTTCTTTAGTACTTAGCATAGAAAGAGTGATAGCATCTAAAAATCGGCATCTTGCATATGTTTTTAGAAAAGTGGCCAACGTGCCAGGTATGCGCTTGCCTTTTGAGCCTATGTTTATGCTGCTCAATTGGCTCAAGAAAGGTTCTACCATTTTCATATTTGCGCGAAAGAAGGGAATTTGAAGGCATAGAATGAAGCGGGATCTTCTTTTTTTGACAAGAAAAAGTGGTGAAAGATCGCCCTCATTTATCCCTCAATGGGTTAGAAGGCGAATTGAACCAGATACATTCGCGATCTATGATTTCGTTAAGCAAGCCGCCAAAATGCTTGCCCCGGGCTCCTGGGTGTTGGATGCTGGAGCCGGTCAAGAACGGTTTAAGCCGGAATTCTTGCATACACACTACGTGGGTGTTGATCTCGCTGTTGGTGATCCTACTTGGGACTATAGTAAACTTGATGCTATTTGTGACTTAAAGCATCTGCCCTTTCCTTCAAAGGTGTTTAATGCCATCTTGTGCATTCAAGTATTAGAGCATATCCAAGACCCTTTGGAAGTTTTAAGGGAATTGGAGCGCGTTCTTCAACCGGATGGGCTATTGTTTCTCTCAGCGCCTCAAAGCTGGCCACAGCATCAAAAGCCCTTTGATTTTTATCGCTACACATCGTTCGGCTTACGGTATTTGTTGGAAAAAGCGGGTTTTCACATTTACTCTATAAGGCCAATTGGAGGATATTTCTGGTTTCTTTCTTTTCAATTGCAAAATATCAATTACTGGATTTTCTCAAAGGATATAAAAAAACATCTATTGACTTGGCCGATCAGGGCTTTTCTCGGCCTGCTTTTCCAAATCGTGTTTCCGATTGTTCTATACCATTTAGACCAACTGGATCGGGTTCGGGACGAAACTATAGGGTATCTCTGTATCGCGAGCAAGCAAGTGCTGTAAATATGCCACTTCAATTCTTGCAAAATATAGCACTCTCAGCCGTATGCCAGCTGGCCCCGAGGTTGGCCAACGTATTTGTTTTCGTGTTGGTCGGGCGTTTGACCAGCCCATTTGAGGCAGGCACTTTGGCGCTGGCTCTTGCGTACTTAACCTTTTCCACAGCCCTTGTGCAAGGTGTAGATGATTTGGTTGTTCGTCAAGTAGCACGTGAACCGGATATTGCTGGGCGATATCTATGTAGTTTCCTTGTCTTGCGGCTCGGGTTTGCTGTGATATCTTATGGAGCAGTAGTACTGATTGTAAGTTTAATTGAATATAACCCCTATACTACCTCAGTTATCCTTGTCCTGAGCTTAAGTTTAATCCCCGAGGGATTAATGTACGTTGTGCAATCGGTTTTGTTAGGTCAACAGCAGTACTTAATACCAGCTGTGGTAGTGACAAGCACGAATCTGTTTAAATTCATAGCTGGGATGCTCATTGAGGTGATGACAAAAGATTTGCGGCTATTATCATGGTGCTGGTTCTTAGGGAGCATTCTAGGTCTATTAATTCTGCTGCAAGTTTCCTTTACGAAGAACAGACACTTGGTCCGGACAGCCCAATTTGATTTGCGTCTTTTGGCCATTAATAAGCATCCTATTATTGTCTTCCTAACATTTACAATGATTCTTGTGATTCAGACCCAGGCAGGAATTCTCATACTGAGTGGCTTCCGAAACGAAACAGAGGTGGGATGGTATAATGCTGCCACGACAATCATGTCTGCTTTCCTTTTGCTTTTACAGGCTTATCGGCTTGCTATCTATCCTCCGATGACTCGCTATGCAATTTCTCTGCCAAGTAGACTTTTGGCAGTTTATACGCAATCTCTACGCTATTTAGGAATCTTCGTTTGGGGCGCAGCGGCTGGTATAATGTTCTTGGCTCCCCAAATCATTAACCTATTATTTGGACCTCCCTTTGCCCCGGCAATAAAGGTACTGCAGATTCTTGCATGGGCATTACCTTTCCTTTTTTTAAATGAACCCAGCTCTCGGATTATGTTAGTTTATGACCGTTACAATCAGTTATTGTTAGCATTAACAGGAAGTACTTTAATAAGCGTATTTCTTGACTTTTTGCTCGTCCGCTCAATGGGAGCTAAAGGTATAGCTATTGCATATGTTATTTCTACAGGTATTTTATTTGCCTGGATTCACTTTTATGCTACTCAGTGTCTGCCTCGCGCGAATTTTTTACGAGTATTAATTCAGCCTCCCGTAGCGGCGTTTGTTTTCCTACCCCTATTCGTGTTTAAATTTTTATCCCCTTGGGGTAGTTTAATTATTAGTGTTTTTCTCTACATATTCGCTTTAATCGCGTTTAAAGCGATTCCACTCGAAGAATTGGTACTGTTATATCAAGGCCTTCTTCGTTACGTTTGCCCTAAATAGGCGGCACTTTGGAATGAATCACTCTTATGGGTTATTGCTTGGAGGGTATCTTGGGGTTATAATTTACATGAAAATTGTCACCAATCAATTTGATAAGGAGGCAGCAGATAAGCGGACAAATCACTAAGTCACCAAATATACCAAAGCCATAGATCATCTTCTATTTTAAATTAATTCAAATTACAGGAGGTTAGAGATGAAAAAGTTAACCATTACGTTAATCGCTTTCCTTGTTATGGCCCTGGCAATCAATGTGGCATTAGCTCAAGGTACCTTGCCCGGCAGCGGCTGGTGGACGGGTGAGCAGGTGCAAAATGTAGGCAATGCCAGGGCCAATGTGGTGATTACAGTGTATGATAAAAACACATCGCAGACTTGGACGGTAACCAAGCAGATTGATCCGGGTGCCTCTTATACATTTACTCCCTTTGACCCAGAGTTGAGCAACTCGGCTACTCAGGGGTCGGCTATCGTTAGTGCTGATCAGCCAATTAAGGCTATCGTGAACGTAACGAATGTCAAAGCTGGCTCGTTTGGACAGGATGGAGGTAAAGCTGCGGCTCAGTATCAGGGTGTTGATGCTTCTGCCACAGCCACTACGCTTCTTTTCCCGCTGGTCAAAGGGGATTATTACGGTAACACTACCAGCTTCTATGTCCAGAATGCCGGTAGTGCAGCGGCAACAGCCCAGGCTGTCTTTAAGATGCGCACTGGTGCTGTTTATACTTATACAACCCCCTCTATCGGCCCTGGGCAAATGGTTGTTTTCAGCATCTACGATGCAGGGTATACTCCTCCCACCAATCCAGACGGGCGGGTCGGTAGTTTGATTGTTACGTCTGCCCAACCCTTGGCTGGAGTTTCACTGGAGCACAAGACTGTTGAGAATCCAGCAACACTCCTGCAAGGTACTCGGGGCTTTACTGCGGCGGATTATGATACCAAAGCATATGCTCCGGTGATCAAACACCAATGGTACGGGCGCTTTACCGGTATTCAGGTACAGAACCCAGGTACGAGCGACATAACCGTTACTGTGACCTATAAAGGGACTAATGGCGCCTGCAGTGGAAGAACTTATACGGAGTCCCATGCCGTTCCTGGTGGTGGTGCCTACACTTTTGTACAATTTGCTGGTTACACGCCTTTGGACTCCCCTTGTCTGGCTTCGGCAACCATAGAGGGAACGGGGGAGTTTGTGGCGCTTGTCAATGAGGGAGCGCTGTCTGGATATACACCTGCTGGTATTACCTATTCGGCGATTCCTAACAAATTGGCTACTACCAAAGTAAGTGCTCCGCTCTTCAAGGACAATTATTATAACAATACAAGTGGTCTACAGATCCAGAATGTGGGTACAGCCCGAGCTACAAATGTTGTAGCCACCTTTAAGTGTACAACCACAAGTGGTTCGTCTTTCACAGCTGTTTCAAACCCCCGGACAATTGACCCTGGCTCTGCGTATTTGTTCTTTAGGCCTTCCACTATGACAGGTGTGTTTACAACTGGTAATCCTTTCGTGAGCGACCGGGCAAATTGCGCTGTAACTGTGACTGGCGATCAGCCCATCGTGGTGATTGTTAACGAAATGGGCTGGGGAGTGTCAATGGATGATAACAACTACGAGGGTTTCAATCTAACACCCTAAAACTCTAGCATTGCAAAGGCAAAATAGGGCCACCCCCCAAAAGGGGTGGCCCTATTTTCGGAGGTAAATGGAATGCATTTCAAAATGAGCCTGGTTTTGCTGGTGATGGCAGTATTCTTAACTTGCTGCCGTTCGAGCCCTATTCCTTCTGTAAGTCCTTTGGCCAGTACTCCCTACAGTCCATTAGTTACTCCACCATGGGCTGATCAAGTATCTGCTTTCCGATTTGATAAACCAATTCGTTCGGGGACTACACGTATTACCGGGAGTGGGCCTGCTGGAGTACCTATCATAATTGTGGATGTCACTTTTGGGGGGCTTGTTTTGGCCGCGGGCAATATAGACCAGAGTGGCCGCTTTGTCTTGGATCTAGATCAACCGCTTGAGGCTAACCACCGAATAGGGCTGGCATTAGGAAACTTGTCAGGTACTCCTTGGGAATCCTTAGAGTTTGACAGCAAGTTTTATGGTGAGGAGCCTATGAGTGTACCGCAGGTGGGGTTTTTCTTTGATACCTGTTTGGTAGGCGAGTGACGTGCATAAGGCAACTTGATAAACGCATGGTGCAACGGCTTTTCCGCTGCGCCGCCTGTGGTTTCCCCTCAGCCCCGCCCCACCGGGGATTCGTGCACTTCCCGCTTCAGCGCCGCGATGTAGGGGAGGGTGCGGAACAGGTCGGCGTAGTCCAGGCCGTAGCCCACCGCTTTCCCGGCGACCCGCCCCAGATGGCTGAACGGGCCGCCTCTCTGTTTCACGCGGTGGAGCGGGGAGAACCTCAGTTACAGAACTTACGCGGTTGGCGGATAAACTTCGGAATTCGCCACGAATTTCACGAATTGGCACGA
>Ga0209162_1004192_pt1 | contig 10971 bp, 9 predicted proteins | sample YNPNPMetaG_FD_187121 | JGI IMG/M metagenome (GOLD analysis project Ga0209162, IMG submission 187121) | Anoxygenic and chlorotrophic microbial mat microbial communities from Yellowstone National Park, USA - YNP NP MetaG (SPAdes) (version 2) ...
GTTTCAGTGCTCTTCAGCGAGCCGAAAATTCCTCAACGCAGCGTGAATTTGCTGGGCGTCGAGACGACTGCGACGTTTCAGTGCTCTTCAGCGAGCCGAAAATTCCTCAACTTACGGTTTGCGCGGCGTGGCGACGCGCACGCGCAACTGGTTTCAGTGCTCTTCAGCGAGCCGAAAATTCCTCAACAGCGCCGCCGGCATATCCAACAGTTTGCTTTTCATCGTTTCAGTGCTCTTCAGCGAGCCGAAAATTCCTCAACATGCAAGCAGTCAGTAAATGTGACATTTTTGGTCACGTTTCAGTGCTCTTCAGCGAGCCGAAAATTCCTCAACGCTATGGGCGATTTGCGGCTCTATGACGCCTCGGAACGTTTCAGTGCTCTTCAGCGAGCCGAAAATTCCTCAACTTCCGGCGCTTGCTGATGCGCTATCCCCCTCGTCAATGTTTCAGTGCTCTTCAGCGAGCCGAAAATTCCTCAACCACCTGGGCTCAGGTTGCCGCGTTGCAGGCGCTGGGTTTCAGTGCTCTTCAGCGAGCCGAAAATTCCTCAACGTGACAGCATCCGACGCCGCGTCGCCGCGCGCGGTGTTTCAGTGCTCTTCAGCGAGCCGAAAATTCCTCAACCGACACATACCCAAAACCGTCGTTCTCAGTGTAACAGAGTTTCAGTGCTCTTCAGCGAGCCGAAAATTCCTCAACTCTGCCAGTGCGACCACTGACGGTACAACTCGAAGAACGTTTCAGTGCTCTTCAGCGAGCCGAAAATTCCTCAACGTAGTGGTCTTCGCGTGGGCGCTGCGTGAGTTTGCGGTTTCAGTGCTCTTCAGCGAGCCGAAAATTCCTCAACTCTTCGTCTTCTTCGATCTCGTCACCGACCACGCCGGTTTCAGTGCTCTTCAGCGAGCCGAAAATTCCTCAACACAACGACGAACTGATAGTGGTGGACGTCAAAACCGTGTTTCAGTGCTCTTCAGCGAGCCGAAAATTCCTCAACTGTATATGCTGCCGGCGCTGGACGCGGGCGCGGCGGTTTCAGTGCTCTTCAGCGAGCCGAAAATTCCTCAACCTTGCTGCATCGTCGCAGCCGCCGCGGCGGCGCCGCGTTTCAGTGCTCTTCAGCGAGCCGAAAATTCCTCAACGCAGCCGGATCGATCCCCGCCGCGACCGCTTCCCGCGGTTTCAGTGCTCTTCAGCGAGCCGAAAATTCCTCAACTGTTCCGCGCCGGCGGCGACAACCACAGCGTCACTGGTTTCAGTGCTCTTCAGCGAGCCGAAAATTCCTCAACTCAGACGAATTTCCAGAAGAGCGCCGATGCGGGGAGTTTCAGTGCTCTTCAGCGAGCCGAAAATTCCTCAACGCTTTCGGTGCTGCTGCTGAGCGCGCCTTCCGCGCTGTTTCAGTGCTCTTCAGCGAGCCGAAAATTCCTCAACACGATGCTTGAGAGCCAGTCAACCACCCAGCGCAACTGTTTCAGTGCTCTTCAGCGAGCCGAAAATTCCTCAACGATGCAGTACGTCATTGCGTTTGTGTACGTTCTGTTCGTTTCAGTGCTCTTCAGCGAGCCGAAAATTCCTCAACCGTGTGGACGACGTTCTACCGGCGCGCGGACGGCTGTTTCAGTGCTCTTCAGCGAGCCGAAAATTCCTCAACGAAGTGGGTGCGGAAACCGACGCGGTTGACGCATCCGTTTCAGTGCTCTTCAGCGAGCCGAAAATTCCTCAACTGATTATGAGAACGTAATCTTCGAAGGTCGGGAAATGTTTCAGTGCTCTTCAGCGAGCCGAAAATTCCTCAACTTGCTGCCGTCGGCTGAGGATGTGTTGCAGAAATCGCGTTTCAGTGCTCTTCAGCGAGCCGAAAATTCCTCAACGCTGACCCGCACGCCGACGCTCACGCTCACGCCGTGTTTCAGTGCTCTTCAGCGAGCCGAAAATTCCTCAACCGGCGTCTCCGTCGGCGTCGGCGTGCGCGTGCGCGGTTTCAGTGCTCTTCAGCGAGCCGAAAATTCCTCAACCCGTACCGCGCGCGCGCCGTCCGCTGCGCGTGTCGGTTTCAGTGCTCTTCAGCGAGCCGAAAATTCCTCAACTTGCCCGCGCGTCTCCAGTTCCTGAGGGATTCGACGTTTCAGTGCTCTTCAGCGAGCCGAAAATTCCTCAACCACAGCGATAAGAGATTGCGCGTTTACAACAAGAGCGGTTTCAGTGCTCTTCAGCGAGCCGAAAATTCCTCAACTTTGTTTCTGGGGGTGCCTATGCGTGAGGTTTTGGAGGTTTCAGTGCTCTTCAGCGAGCCGAAAATTCCTCAACCGGTTGCCCTGCTCATTGATGGGGTACGAGACAAACCGTTTCAGTGCTCTTCAGCGAGCCGAAAATTCCTCAACGTTGCAGGCGCTGGTGGTGCAGATTCTGAGTCTCGGTTTCAGTGCTCTTCAGCGAGCCGAAAATTCCTCAACCAGCATGACATACGCAGCGGCGAGTTGCACCAGTGCGACGTTTCAGTGCTCTTCAGCGAGCCGAAAATTCCTCAACATGCGGCTGACCCCGACTCGGTTGCGCTTGCGCGCCGTTTCAGTGCTCTTCAGCGAGCCGAAAATTCCTCAACCGTGGCGCGCGCACCGGCACCTGTCCACGCCCGCAACGGTTTCAGTGCTCTTCAGCGAGCCGAAAATTCCTCAACCGACACTGCCGACGGCGCGTCTGTTCGAATGCGCTGGTTTCAGTGCTCTTCAGCGAGCCGAAAATTCCTCAACTCCCCACCCGCTTATCCGACCGCTGGCAACGGTGCGCCGTTTCAGTGCTCTTCAGCGAGCCGAAAATTCCTCAACTATTCCGCGCGGGGGGAGACAACCACAGCGTCACTGGTTTCAGTGCTCTTCAGCGAGCCGAAAATTCCTCAACAGCGAGAATGGTGATACAGCGGCGTTGCTGGTCGGGTTTCAGTGCTCTTCAGCGAGCCGAAAATTCCTCAACCATCATCGAATCCTGCTCGAATGACGTAATCGCGAGTTTCAGTGCTCTTCAGCGAGCCGAAAATTCCTCAACTGTGGCGAACGACGAACAACCCGCGCTCGCCTGGCGGGTTTCAGTGCTCTTCAGCGAGCCGAAAATTCCTCAACTCATCCGAATCTTCGTCACGCTCCCCCATATCCAGAAGTTTCAGTGCTCTTCAGCGAGCCGAAAATTCCTCAACCCAGCGCGGGACGGCGAACGATCCCGATCGCCCGAGTTTCAGTGCTCTTCAGCGAGCCGAAAATTCCTCAACCTCATCGCCGAAGCCCGCGCCGGTTCGCGCGGCGGAGTTTCAGTGCTCTTCAGCGAGCCGAAAATTCCTCAACACCGCGCGCTTGATTTTCTCGTGTTGCTTCACTCAGGTTTCAGTGCTCTTCAGCGAGCCGAAAATTCCTCAACCCCGGAAATCAGCCTCCAACGCGCGCAGTTTTGCCGTTTCAGTGCTCTTCAGCGAGCCGAAAATTCCTCAACACCGAACCGCGCGAGGGCGAGGTCGAAGCGACGCTGTTTCAGTGCTCTTCAGCGAGCCGAAAATTCCTCAACAAATCGCAGCAGGGAGAAGTGCGCGTACAGCGACGGTTTCAGTGCTCTTCAGCGAGCCGAAAATTCCTCAACTGGATAAGCAGCAGATGGGGGGTGTGCGTACTGGAGTTTCAGTGCTCTTCAGCGAGCCGAAAATTCCTCAACCATGACCGAAGGGGTTGCAATGACCTTGTTCCAAACAGTTTCAGTGCTCTTCAGCGAGCCGAAAATTCCTCAACCTAACGCCAACGTCGACATCCGAACGTCCTTTGGCGTGTTTCAGTGCTCTTCAGCGAGCCGAAAATTCCTCAACACCGCGAGACTGCGCAAAGCGCAGTCCAGACGCTGCGTTTCAGTGCTCTTCAGCGAGCCGAAAATTCCTCAACTCGCCGGCTTCGGCAGCGTGAACCAGCGGCGTAGCCGTTTCAGTGCTCTTCAGCGAGCCGAAAATTCCTCAACGCCGCTGCAGACAGCCGCGCAATCTCCGATTCGGTCGTTTCAGTGCTCTTCAGCGAGCCGAAAATTCCTCAACTCGACGCCTTCTGCTGCATATGCGCCGACGAGGTTGTCGGTTTCAGTGCTCTTCAGCGAGCCGAAAATTCCTCAACCGTTCTTCTCCCGATCTTTGAGCGCGTTCCGCTCGTGTTTCAGTGCTCTTCAGCGAGCCGAAAATTCCTCAACGAGGTGTGGCGATAGACGAATGGATTGCTGAGATCGGGTTTCAGTGCTCTTCAGCGAGCCGAAAATTCCTCAACCGAGAGTACGTTGTAGCAGAAAGGATGGTACGGTGTGGTTTCAGTGCTCTTCAGCGAGCCGAAAATTCCTCAACCCACCGGCTTCTTGCCGTCAAGCAGCAGATAGTCCAGGTTTCAGTGCTCTTCAGCGAGCCGAAAATTCCTCAACCGAACCGTGGTACTGACCGGACCAATATAGTGAGCGTTTCAGTGCTCTTCAGCGAGCCGAAAATTCCTCAACGCACACGGATGCTCGGTCGCATTGTTAACCTGTTCTGGTTTCAGTGCTCTTCAGCGAGCCGAAAATTCCTCAACAGCTCGTATTGCACGACGAGCAAACGCGTCGTGAAGGTTTCAGTGCTCTTCAGCGAGCCGAAAATTCCTCAACTCGCCTGAGCGTGCCCTGTTGCCCAGCTCGAAGATGTTTCAGTGCTCTTCAGCGAGCCGAAAATTCCTCAACCATGACGTATGCAGCCGACAACTGGACGAGTGCGACGTTTCAGTGCTCTTCAGCGAGCCGAAAATTCCTCAACGTTCGACGTCCGCGACCCGGTCGCACGCGCCGTCGCGTTTCAGTGCTCTTCAGCGAGCCGAAAATTCCTCAACTGAGCAATTCTTCCGCGATTTCCGCGCCGCGTATCGTTTCAGTGCTCTTCAGCGAGCCGAAAATTCCTCAACTCGGTGTAGCAGACGGTGATCCCGCCTGCCGCGTTGGTTTCAGTGCTCTTCAGCGAGCCGAAAATTCCTCAACCGAGATGCGCGCCGAGATCGGCGTTGCGATCAACGGTTTCAGTGCTCTTCAGCGAGCCGAAAATTCCTCAACTAATATCTGTGGCGAGTACAACCAGCAGCGGCAACGTTTCAGTGCTCTTCAGCGAGCCGAAAATTCCTCAACCTCAATGTGCTTGCAGACTACGCCGCGCGCATCCCGTTTCAGTGCTCTTCAGCGAGCCGAAAATTCCTCAACCCCGCGCACAGCGCAGATTGAAGCCGCGCTTGATGCGTTTCAGTGCTCTTCAGCGAGCCGAAAATTCCTCAACATTGTGATGAATCAATCGGAACTCGCTGCCGAGATCGGTTTCAGTGCTCTTCAGCGAGCCGAAAATTCCTCAACCCTCAGCACCACAATCGCATCTTTGCCCCGCTCTCGCGTTTCAGTGCTCTTCAGCGAGCCGAAAATTCCTCAACGGTGAGGTGCACACATTCGCATCGCTGGAAGATGCGCGTTTCAGTGCTCTTCAGCGAGCCGAAAATTCCTCAACCGCGCGCCTGCGGCATTCCGTAAACGTATCGCGCGTGTTTCAGTGCTCTTCAGCGAGCCGAAAATTCCTCAACCCGGCGGGCTGTTCACGCCGCTGCCGGACGCGCTTGAGTTTCAGTGCTCTTCAGCGAGCCGAAAATTCCTCAACAGTATCTGACGGAACCCCGCGTTCGCCGCGTCGTCAGTTTCAGTGCTCTTCAGCGAGCCGAAAATTCCTCAACGCTCTACCGCGATCTCAGGCGCGCGTTTCAGCAGTTGGTTTCAGTGCTCTTCAGCGAGCCGAAAATTCCTCAACACAACCGCGCCGACGCGCGGTATACTGAAAGCGTAAGTTTCAGTGCTCTTCAGCGAGCCGAAAATTCCTCAACGCTACACCGCGCACGACGGGATTGAGTATGTGACCGTTTCAGTGCTCTTCAGCGAGCCGAAAATTCCTCAACCCCGCGCCGAAACCGTCGCTATCACTGCGGCGACCGGTTTCAGTGCTCTTCAGCGAGCCGAAAATTCCTCAACCAGATTGCCGGTGCGCCGATAGCGCGATCCGACAGGGTTTCAGTGCTCTTCAGCGAGCCGAAAATTCCTCAACGTTCAGCATCTGGCACGGCGAGCGCAGTTTCATCAGGTTTCAGTGCTCTTCAGCGAGCCGAAAATTCCTCAACGTAATCGCGCGTATACGGATAGAGCAACTCTTCGACCGTTTCAGTGCTCTTCAGCGAGCCGAAAATTCCTCAACTGAACCATCCTTGCCAAGGTGGAAATGCTGTAGTGAGTTTCAGTGCTCTTCAGCGAGCCGAAAATTCCTCAACACAGCCCGCCGCTTCGCCAGACGTTGACGAGCGCGAGTTTCAGTGCTCTTCAGCGAGCCGAAAATTCCTCAACGGTTGCGGCGGCGAACGGAGTCTTCCTTCTCGCGCTTGTTTCAGTGCTCTTCAGCGAGCCGAAAATTCCTCAACCGCCGCAGCATAAACGATCCGTCCGCAGCGCGCCAGTTTCAGTGCTCTTCAGCGAGCCGAAAATTCCTCAACCGACGCGCCGCATATTGAAGCAGTAAGAATCGCCGTTGTTTCAGTGCTCTTCAGCGAGCCGAAAATTCCTCAACTCGCCGCCGAACGCGCCCGGCGGCAGAAACTCGTCGGTTTCAGTGCTCTTCAGCGAGCCGAAAATTCCTCAACTCGACAGCGAAGCGTATCTCTTCCATCTCGCCGGTGTCGGTTTCAGTGCTCTTCAGCGAGCCGAAAATTCCTCAACCGCCGGTGTACGCCGCCTTCAACGCCGCGCCAGGCGGTTTCAGTGCTCTTCAGCGAGCCGAAAATTCCTCAACCTTGAGCGTGAGGCGAACGTCTACATTGAGAACAAGGTTTCAGTGCTCTTCAGCGAGCCGAAAATTCCTCAACCGAACGGTACGGACAGAACCAGCACGAAGACTTCGGGTTTCAGTGCTCTTCAGCGAGCCGAAAATTCCTCAACCCCGCAACTTTGGGTACTGTTTGACGAGATCGCGCGTTTCAGTGCTCTTCAGCGAGCCGAAAATTCCTCAACGTTGATGTTCTCCAGCGTCTCGTTGTTGCTGCCGCGTTTCAGTGCTCTTCAGCGAGCCGAAAATTCCTCAACTTATCGAACTCGTCGAGCGCAACCGGCTGCTTATTCAGGGTTTCAGTGCTCTTCAGCGAGCCGAAAATTCCTCAACGGGCGAGTGCGACCGGATCGCCGACGTAGAACGCGCGTTTCAGTGCTCTTCAGCGAGCCGAAAATTCCTCAACAAGAGCGTTGCGCTCAACGATGTCCAGCGACTGCGCGGTTTCAGTGCTCTTCAGCGAGCCGAAAATTCCTCAACCAGGTCGGGAAGGCGGCGCACATCAAACGCTGGCTGCTGTTTCAGTGCTCTTCAGCGAGCCGAAAATTCCTCAACCAGCCCGCCGCCCCGCCAGACGTTGACGAGCGCGAGTTTCAGTGCTCTTCAGCGAGCCGAAAATTCCTCAACTCACAAACCGCACCGTCGTCTGCGCGTCCCAGCCCGCGTTTCAGTGCTCTTCAGCGAGCCGAAAATTCCTCAACTGACACGCAAAGCGACCGTCCGCAAGTTTGACGCTGAGTTTCAGTGCTCTTCAGCGAGCCGAAAATTCCTCAACCGGTCGGAACGAGAATGATCGGCATCACGAGCGTCCGTTTCAGTGCTCTTCAGCGAGCCGAAAATTCCTCAACGTTGCGCGGCTCGGCGGCGATCCGGAGTACTGCGATCGTTTCAGTGCTCTTCAGCGAGCCGAAAATTCCTCAACGTTGCGTAGTTGCTCGCGCTGGAGAATACCAGCGACAGTTTCAGTGCTCTTCAGCGAGCCGAAAATTCCTCAACACAGTATATGAACCGAACGCAAACGTTCTGAGAGCGGTTTCAGTGCTCTTCAGCGAGCCGAAAATTCCTCAACTCGTATCAATCCGCCGTTCCGCCTTATACTCTTCCGCAACGTTTCAGTGCTCTTCAGCGAGCCGAAAATTCCTCAACCGAAGCGCTGCGCGGATCGTGTCTGCGGGCGTGTAGTTTCAGTGCTCTTCAGCGAGCCGAAAATTCCTCAACGAGAAGACCTTGCCGCAAACGTTGACGATGATATTGTTTCAGTGCTCTTCAGCGAGCCGAAAATTCCTCAACCTCGACAAGAAGTGCTTCGGTCTCTTCCGTGATTGCGCGTTTCAGTGCTCTTCAGCGAGCCGAAAATTCCTCAACCGGGCATCCCGCGTCGATCAGCGTTGCGCGCGCGACGTTTCAGTGCTCTTCAGCGAGCCGAAAATTCCTCAACGGATCGGCGTGCTCGTCAACCTCGCCCGCGAGCGCGTTTCAGTGCTCTTCAGCGAGCCGAAAATTCCTCAACTTTCCTATGGTTTCCTACACAATTGAAATCGAGCGCTGTTTCAGTGCTCTTCAGCGAGCCGAAAATTCCTCAACTCGTATGGCAGCCCGAACGCCGCCTGTTCTTCAAGTTTCAGTGCTCTTCAGCGAGCCGAAAATTCCTCAACGAAGCGGCGCGGAAGGAAGCGGAACGGGTGCTGAAGTTTCAGTGCTCTTCAGCGAGCCGAAAATTCCTCAACGGTCAAGCCCCAGCGGGACGGCGAACCGCGCCGGGCGGTTTCAGTGCTCTTCAGCGAGCCGAAAATTCCTCAACTCAGAACGGGTTGTCCCGCCAGCCGCTGAATCGCTTGTTTCAGTGCTCTTCAGCGAGCCGAAAATTCCTCAACGCGGTATACTGAAAGCGTAACGGACGGTACTGAGAAGTTTCAGTGCTCTTCAGCGAGCCGAAAATTCCTCAACCGAGTTGCGGACGGGAGGGGAGTCCACGTCGCCGAGTTTCAGTGCTCTTCAGCGAGCCGAAAATTCCTCAACCTGAAGGCGGAGTACGGTCTGGAGTACGTGATGGTCTGTTTCAGTGCTCTTCAGCGAGCCGAAAATTCCTCAACTCGCACCAGCGCCACAACGAAATCCGCGTAGCGCAAGTTTCAGTGCTCTTCAGCGAGCCGAAAATTCCTCAACCGTCATCTTCGCGCTGGTCAACAGCAACGCTGCGGAGTTTCAGTGCTCTTCAGCGAGCCGAAAATTCCTCAACCGAGGCGGCGGCTGCTGGAGTGCGCGCGTATCGGGACGTTTCAGTGCTCTTCAGCGAGCCGAAAATTCCTCAACCCATCGCCTGCGCCATCACCACTGCGTTGCCGCCCGTTTCAGTGCTCTTCAGCGAGCCGAAAATTCCTCAACATTTCTATGCAGTGTTGTGACAGCAGCGACGCGGCGTTTCAGTGCTCTTCAGCGAGCCGAAAATTCCTCAACCAATGCGTGGCGTGATGTGCTGGGCGCGCAGTACATGTTTCAGTGCTCTTCAGCGAGCCGAAAATTCCTCAACGAGTTGGTGCTGGTGAGCAGCAGGATTTTTGTGAGGCTGTTTCAGTGCTCTTCAGCGAGCCGAAAATTCCTCAACCCGCCCTACTCCGGCATTCGCTGCACCGGCGGTCTGCGTTTCAGTGCTCTTCAGCGAGCCGAAAATTCCTCAACACGTTGATATCCAGTACCGAATTTACGAGACGGAGGAAGTTTCAGTGCTCTTCAGCGAGCCGAAAATTCCTCAACGCGCTCGGCGTCCAGCGCGCGCTTGCGCCGACGCGGTTTCAGTGCTCTTCAGCGAGCCGAAAATTCCTCAACTTTGACGTTTGATGTGCAGTTTGTGCTGCACAACGCGTTTCAGTGCTCTTCAGCGAGCCGAAAATTCCTCAACATCGTAGACGCCGACGCGCAAGACGCGCCCGGCGTCGTTTCAGTGCTCTTCAGCGAGCCGAAAATTCCTCAACCAAGCGCTTCCAGCGCGCGCTCCAGATCGTCGATGGTTTCAGTGCTCTTCAGCGAGCCGAAAATTCCTCAACGGCGACGTATACGAATTCCCGTCGTTGGAAGCCGCCGGTTTCAGTGCTCTTCAGCGAGCCGAAAATTCCTCAACACTGTACGCGAAACTAAACAGTCCCTCCCTCGCCTGTTTCAGTGCTCTTCAGCGAGCCGAAAATTCCTCAACCGAATTTGATGCACCACAATCCCGCCGTCTGCGCGCGTTTCAGTGCTCTTCAGCGAGCCGAAAATTCCTCAACCGACCGATCTCGAAAACGAGTTTTTCACACAGAAGAGTTTCAGTGCTCTTCAGCGAGCCGAAAATTCCTCAACTTTGTCCGTACAGAAGCGCGCGCAGCCAGGCGGAACGTTTCAGTGCTCTTCAGCGAGCCGAAAATTCCTCAACCAAACGGAACTATGTTCGTAGCCTGGAACGCAAGCGTTTCAGTGCTCTTCAGCGAGCCGAAAATTCCTCAACCCCTCATCGTTCCGTCCCAGCGCTTGCTGATGCGCTGTTTCAGTGCTCTTCAGCGAGCCGAAAATTCCTCAACCGCCGCTGCCCGTCGTCGCCGTAGCCGCCGGCAGGCGTTTCAGTGCTCTTCAGCGAGCCGAAAATTCCTCAACAGCGCCGTCGCTGAGGTTGGTCAAAGACGCCGGCGCGAGTTTCAGTGCTCTTCAGCGAGCCGAAAATTCCTCAACGGTGGAGCGCCAGATCGAGCAGCGCGGCTGGCTGCCGAGTTTCAGTGCTCTTCAGCGAGCCGAAAATTCCTCAACCCCCGCACGTTCGATGATCGCGCGGCAGTCGTTGCGTTTCAGTGCTCTTCAGCGAGCCGAAAATTCCTCAACAATTCCCGTCGCCGGAAGCCGCTGAGGCGGCGTTCGTTTCAGTGCTCTTCAGCGAGCCGAAAATTCCTCAACTTTGAGACTCGTTCCAGCGTCGGATTTGAATTGTGCGTTTCAGTGCTCTTCAGCGAGCCGAAAATTCCTCAACCGCGCGAAAGCGCGGCTGGTCGTCAGTCGAAGCCGCGAGTTTCAGTGCTCTTCAGCGAGCCGAAAATTCCTCAACGCGCGCTTGCGGCGGCGGTGG
>Ga0209162_1004193_pt1 | contig 10971 bp, 9 predicted proteins | sample YNPNPMetaG_FD_187121 | JGI IMG/M metagenome (GOLD analysis project Ga0209162, IMG submission 187121) | Anoxygenic and chlorotrophic microbial mat microbial communities from Yellowstone National Park, USA - YNP NP MetaG (SPAdes) (version 2) ...
GCCGCAGCAGGCGTCTCCTCCGCAACCGTCCCCTTCAGCCAGTCGGGGACCTGCTCCGAGCGCTCCTCCGGACGGGTCAACAGTTCCTCGGGATTGGCTCCCTGCTTCGCCGCCAGGCTCTCCAGCCATGCCAGCGTGTCATCGCTAATGTCGAGCGGCTTCGCCTCGCCCTCAGCAACCGGCGGGATCGCAGGCGCAGCCTCGGGCTCCCACCCGGCCACAGGTTCCTCCTCCGCAACCGGTTCAGCCGCCTCCGCAGCAGGCGTCTCCTCCGCAACCGTCCCCTTCAGCCAGTCGGGAATCTCCTCCGGGTGTTCCTCTTCCACAACCTGAGCAGACGGCTGTGCAAATTCTTCACCACCGCCAAGATCTTTTAACCAATCTGGAACATGCTCTTCTGATTCTTCGTTCAGTCCAGACGCGCCCGCCGCAGAAATGCCTGACCAGGACAAATTGTCCTCTTCTAAGGGCAGTTTGTCGCCCCTTTCAGCCGCGAGGGATGCTTCTGGCCCTGCTACATCGCCCAAAGCACCTTCGTCGAATACATTGTCCGCCCCTTTCAAGGCATCCAAGCCAGCAAACATTTTATCGAACTCAACGCTCTCTTCTTCGCCCTCTGTCGTTTCTGGGGAAAGTTGGGGCGGAGCCATCGATTTAAGCCAATCGGGAATCTCGGCTTTGGCAATCTCATCTTCAGCAGGCAGTTCTTCAACAGCCGCAGAAGAGATAGACGAATCCAGCGGTCTCCAACCAGCCTCACGCAAGAAATCGGGGATTTGCTCTGCCGGCGCTGGCGCAGGCTCCTCAGAGATAGAGGCGCCGAGAGATTGCTCTGGCATTTGCTCGCCCGAGAAAGCGAGCGGGGAGGCCGGCTTTTCCTCATCAAGGAGTTTAATGCCCAACGACGCTGCCCAGGCAGGTTGAGAAGCAGACCCTTGCAGGGGAGGCTGTCCGGGTTGATACTCTAAACGCTCCAGACTCACGGCAGCATCGGCCACTTTGTCCGATTCGAACACAGATCCGGTAACAAAAGCCGAATACGGGTCAAGCATGCGCAGACGCTGGCGATATGTCTGGGTCTCTTCGGCACGAGCGGTTCCAGGCAACACTTCCACCAGCACCCGTAGCGCGTCCACGCAGTAAGAGTATCGTTTCAGGAGTTGCGCAGCGACTTCTGCCGCTTCTACTTTATGGCCCGCACGCAAATAACAGCGCGCGAGCAGAACTTGCAGGTCAGGGCGACGGGGATCATCGGCCAGAATAGAGCGGATCTCGGCGATGGCCTGAGAGTAGAGTTCTCCTTGCGCGTACATATTGGCCAGGGCCTCGCGGCTCAGGCGAATTTTGGGCGGTTCCACCCCATCCCGGCGCCCATATAACCGGCGCAATTCAGCCTGAATCGCAGCGTTCGAAGGCTGCACCTGGAAAGCGCGTTCCATGTGCCAGATCGCATCATCCAACCGGCCTTCATCGTCACGAATAATGCTCATTCCGACATGGGAGACAAAATCATCTGGGACAGCATTCAATACCCGCTGAAAAATATCAGCAGAATCAGCATATCGCCGTCCTTCCAGATAGGCTTTGCCCAGGAGACGGTACGTCTCAACATACATGGGAAAAGTCATCAAAATGTGCTGACAATGGGCAACAGCCTCGTCTAATTGTCCCGCCTCGATCATGCCTTCGATATCGCGGTTATATACACGCAAGGATATTTTGGCCATGGCAATCTCCTGCTTCTATTATGCACCAAACCTGCCAATTATGCAATTGTCACACAGGGAGTAGATGCGCCAAAGGCAGTGCAGGGGACATCATAAAACCCTGCCCCGGCACCTTGGCACATTTGAAGTCAGTGCTCTTTTAGCGCTCCCATTCTGCCGCTCTGGCGAGGAGGAAGAAGAAGCCTACTCCTCATAAAACAGAGGCAAAGGAGGAACCGGTGTCTCACTCCAGCCAATGGCGGTACGCAAATGCTGCCGGGCCTCTTCCAGGCGAGCCGAATCATTGGCATAAATCGTATATAACGGCTGACCAGCAACCACTCGCTGCCCGACCTTGACATGCGTTACCAGACCGACAGCATGATCAATCGGATCACCTTTTTTGGCGCGTCCGCCTCCCAGGAGTACCACGGCCTCGCCAAACAGGCGAGCATGAACCTGCGCAATATACCCGTCCTGCTCTGCCGTCACCACTTCTACCAAACGGGCCTTCGGAAGCCTGGAGGGATCATCTACATAAGCGAGGTCTCCCCCCTGGGCATGAACCAGGAGGCGGAATTTCTCAAAAGCCGTCCCGGCAGCCAGGGCCTGCTCTGCCATCTGGCGCGCCGCCTGAAGGTCCGCAGCACGACGGCCCAGGAGCAAAAGATGCGCAGAAACATGCAGACAGTGTTCGCGAAAATCAGCGGGGCCTCCCCCTTGCAACGTATCAATGGCTTCGCGGACTTCCAAAGCATTGCCCACCGCCCAGCCAAGGGGTTGATTCATGTCAGAAAGCAGGGCAACGGTCTCACGCCCAGCCAGACGGCCAATTTGCACCATCAGATTCGCCAGCGTGCGGGCATCATCAAGCGTCTGCATGAACGCCCCCAGGCCGACTTTGACATCCAGCACAATTGCTTGGGCGCCAGCAGCAATTTTCTTCGACATAATCGAAGAGGCAATCAGCGGGATAGAAGGCACAGTCCCGGTCACGTCGCGCAGGGCATACAGTTTCCCATCTGCAGGGGCCAGGTCGAGGCTCTGGCCGGTCAGCACGATGCCCGCCTCTTTCAACTGACGTTTGAATTCCTCCGTCGTCAGGTCGCAGCGATAGCCGGGGATGGATTCCATTTTGTCGAGGGTGCCGCCGCTGAAGCCGAGGCCGCGCCCCGACATTTTTCCCACCGGCAAGCCGCACGCCGCGACGACCGGCAGGACAACCAGGGTGGTCTTATCGCCCACCCCACCAGAAGAATGCTTATCTACAGCCAGGTCAACCACGTCCGACAGGTCGAGGAAAGCCCCAGAATTTGCCATTGCCAGGGTCAGGTCGGTGGTCTCGCGCGGGGTCATACCGTTCAGCAATACCGCCATCGCCCAGGCTGCGGCCTGGTAATCGGGAATTTCGCCGCGCGTGAATCCACCGATGAAAAAATTGATTTCCTCCGTGCTCAGTTCCTGTTTGTCGCGTTTTTTGATAATGATGTCAACAGCACGCATAGGAATCTCCTCGCAAAAAGATGTTTGCCAGACAAAATCGGATAGCGAGGCTATTTTATCGCATTTTGTCTGACAAACTGAAACTACGCAACCATGTCATTATGGCTTTCTCAAGAAAATGTATATATCACGAAATGTTGTAACTATTTTGACAATGTCATCTTTTCGTATAGTTGTCATTGCGAGGAGCGTTTTTTGCGACGAAGCAATCCCCTCGCAAACCAGGAGACTGCTTCGCTTTGCTCGCAGTGACAAAATGCGTAGAGTTTATAGAACAAGAGTTTAACTTGACATTGTCAAACTATTCAGGCTGTCATTGCGAGGGCGTTTTTTGCCCGAAGCAATCCCCTGGTAATTGGGAGATTGCTTACCTTAGACTCGCAAGGAGATTGCTTCGGCGGCTATTGCCGCCTCGCAATGACATCGCCATTTGGTCAAGCATTCATGAGAAAACCGCCGCTATGTCATGCAAGCCGTTTTTTGGCGAAACTATCTGCCATTTATCAGGCGAAATTGACCGCGCAGTTACTTTCTCTGGGAGGAAAATCAGGGAGTGATTTTGACCAGTTTTTGCCCTTCAGGCGTATCCTGAACCTGCCAGCCCAGGGCGGCGATTTGTTCTCGCAGAATATCGGAGGTGGCAAAATCGCGTCGGGCGCGGGCAGCGCGGCGCTCCTCCAGCAAGGCCATTACTTTGGCGGAGGGAGATGCTTCGTCTTCTGCGGGTTGAATCGCCTGAAGCACCATTTGCCAGACTTCTGGCGGGATACCACGTCCCAGGGGTTGAGGTCGCCGGTATTGCTCAACCTGACCGGCTGATTGAGCAGTGGTTGCAAAGAACTGATCTTCCTACTGACCAATATGTCCAGTCCTTATCAGTCCTGCCGCTTTTATCAACGCCGCTTGCAAAGCGAAACCTTCTTCTCTGAGCAGAAAAGCCGCGGCTTCCACATTCACAAAAGCCACCTTTCTAACCCTGCTCGCCTTGCCCACACGCTGGTGACTGCTTGTCTGGCCTACATCTGGACGATTTGCCAGGCCTCTGGGTGATCGCTTCCAGCAATACAGGCCTGATTGACCGACCGATCGAACGGACAAAAACGTTTTTCGCCTGGGCTTGAACTGGCGTGTCATTCGTGGCAAAGGTTGAGACTGCCAAATCATCTCTTGACAAAGCACGCCATGTAATTCATGTCTTCTCGACCGTGAGCCACTTTGAATCTTCTGGTGAGCGGATTGTATTGCAAACTGGCGATTTGCTCGAACCGTAAACCGGCTTGCTGTGACCAGGCCTTGAGTTCGCCCGGGCGAATCAGTTTGCGGTACTGGTGGGTGCCGCGTGGCAACAAATGCAGGACATACTCGCCAACCAGAATGACAGCCAGCAGCGAGGTCAAGGTGCGGTTGACGGTGGAGAAGAAGACCCGTCCGCCTGGCTGAACGGCCCTGGCACAGGCGGCCACCACCTTTTGGGGGTCGGGGACGTGTTCGAGCATCTCCATACAGGTCACAGCATCGAACGATTCGGGCTGTTCTTCGGCCAGTGCTTCGGCAGCGATGAGACGGTACTCAATCTCCAGTCCCCCGGCCTGGGCATGCTGACGGGCTGCTTCGAGGGCGAGCGGCGACAGGTCAATGCCGGTCACCCGCGCCCCGGCTTGGGCCAGCGCCTCGGCGAGAATCCCGGCCCCGCAGCCAACGTCCAAAATGCGCGGGGCGGGCGTGTCAATCTGCTCCAGGATGAAGCGGGTGCGCAGCGGGTTGATGGCGTGCAGCGTGCCCATCTCCCCATGCGGGTCCCACCAGACCCGGGCCAGGTGATCGAACTTGTTGATTTCGCGTTGGTCGGCATTGGGGGAGGAAGACATGGAAACATCCTCAGATAAGTTTTTTCAGGGCAGGCAGTTATCCCGTTTTAGCCATCCGCCTGCCAGGAAAAGACCCGGCAGGCGGAGAGCAGAAGAGACACATTCCAGGATACTCAATACACCAGCGTCTTCTTTTCGGTCGTCACCCGTTTGCGGAAGACCCAATAAGTATAGCCCTGATAAGCCAACACGATGGGGACAAAAATCAGCGCCACGACGGTCATCACGCGGAGGGTATAGGGCGAAGAGGCCGCGTTCCAAATGTCGAGGCTGAAGGCCGGGTCAATGCTCGAAATCATGACGCGCGGGAAGAGGATGATGAAGAAACTGATTTGCGTCAGGACAAGATGCAACCCGGTCATGGCAAAGGCCCAGCCGCTCTGCTTGCGGTTGACGAACCAGCCCGCCAGCAGGATGGTGACCACTGCCCCCAGCGGGAAGACGCCCGGATCAATGCCGCGCCGCGCCACCAGATCCGTGTAGAAGAACGTCGCCACAGCCAGCAGGACGACGATGACAGTCGCCGGCAGCCAGAGTTTCTTTGCCCATGCTTCGGCGCGGGCTTTGATTTCGCCATCGGCTTTGAGGGCCAGGAAGATGGCCCCATGCAGCAGGAAGACCGAGACGGAGGTCAGGCCGCCGAGCAGGCCGTAGGGGTTGAGCAGGGTGAGCAGGTTGCCGGTGAACATCATGTTCCCGTCAATCGGCAGCCCCTTTGCCAGGTTGGCGAAAGCCACCCCCACCAGTAGAGCAGGGACGAGCGAACCGCCGAAAATGGCCCAGTCCCAAAAAGTGCGCCACTTCGGGTTGTAGTCCTTCGAGCGAAACTCGAAGGCCACGCCGCGCACGATGAGGCCAAGCAGGAGCAGGAAGAAGGCCAGGTAGAAGCCGCTGAACAACGTGGCGTACCACTGCGGGAAGGCGGCGAAGGTCGCCCCGCCCGCGGTCAACAGCCATACCTCATTCCCGTCCCAGTGTGGGCCGATGGTGTTGATAACGGCGCGGCGCTCCTCGTCTTTCTTGCCGATAAAGGGAAGGAGCATGCCCACGCCAAAGTCAAAGCCTTCAAGGAAGAAAAAGCCAATCCACAGAACGGCAATCAGGATGAACCAGAGGGTATTGAGGTCAAACATTTCAGCCTCCTACTTTTCCACCAGAACCGGCTCGCCGATGACGCCCCGATCGGTTGCATCCGGCCCGGCTTTGGCAAAGCGGGTAAGCAGATAGACATCAGCCACCATCAAGGCTGCATATACCACCACAAAACCAATCAAGGTGAACAAAACCATGCCCGAGGTCAGGTTGGGCGACATAGCGTCCTGCGTTTTTAGCAGGCCCTGCACAATCCAGGGTTGACGTCCCATCTCGGTCACAATCCAGCCGCCGGTATTGGCCAGATACGGCAGGACGATCGCCAGGGGGAACCACTTGAGCAGTTTCATCTGCTCAACCCGGTTGCGCATCACCGCCAGCACGCCCAGACCCGCCAGGCCCAACATCAGCAGCGCTGAATAGAACATGAAGCGGAAGCCCCAGTAGGTGAATACCATCAGCGGAATGTAATCGCCGGGACCGTACAACTTCTCATACTCGGCTTGCACCTGATAGACGCCCGGCACCTCGCAATCGAGGTTGTTGCACGAAATCAGGCTGAGCAGGCGCGGGATTTCCAGCGCCCAAACTTTTTGCTTGCCGGTCAGGTCGCCGATGGTAAGAATGGAAAACGGCGAGCCGGGATCGTTGGGGTCGTTTTCCCAAATCGCTTCGATGGAGGCCATCTTCATCGGCTGGGTTTCCATGACCTCGATGCCCTGCGAGTGGCCAATGAGACCGGTCAGTGTGACCGAGATCAGGCCCAGGACGACAGCAATCTGGAAGGATTTTTTGAAGATTTCCACGTATTGTTTGCGCACCAAATGCCAGGCGCTGATGCCCGCCATGAAGAAGGCAGCGGTCGTTAGGCCCGCCAGAATCGTGTGCGGGAAGGCCAGCCAGGCTTTGCGGTTGAAGATGAGCGCACCAAAATCGTTCAGTACCAGGCGACCGGTCTCCACGCTGGCCGGGTCATAGCCCACCGGATGCTGCATGAACGAGTTGGCGATCAAGATCCATAGGGCCGAAAGGTTGGAGCCAATCGCCACCAGCCAGATGGACGCCAGGTGTAATTTCTTCGGGGCGCGCTCCCAGCCAAAGATCCAGATGCCCAGAAAAGTGGATTCCATGAAAAAGGCCAGCAGTGCTTCGACAGCCAGCGGCGCACCGAAGATGTCGCCCACGAAACGGCTGTACTCGGACCAGTTCATGCCAAACTGGAACTCCTGGACAATGCCGGTGACTACGCCCATGGCGAAGTTGATGAGGAAGAGTTTGCCCCAGAATTTGGTCATGCGCTTCCACTTCTCCTCGCCGGTGCGGTAGTACATGGTGTGCATCACAGCAACCACCCACGAAAGCCCCAGCGTGAGCGGGACAAAGAAAAAGTGATAGATGGTTGTGGCAGCAAACTGCCAGCGGGAAAGAATGATGGGATCCATAAGCCTCCTGGTGTGAAAGAAGACACAGAGTGATGAAATTATACCTCTTACTTGAAATTGTCTGCGCAGATACGCCTTGCTCCGCGTATAATTGTCTCGAGGTGACCATGATTCCCATTCGAGACGAAAACCCGACCCGCCGCGTGCCGTTCGTCAATTACGGCCTCATCACGCTGAACGTCCTGGTCTTTTTGTGGCAAATCAGCCTGGGGCCGCAGGGCGAAGCGGCGCTCTATCGCCTGGCGATGATTCCGCTCAACCTGACGAGCGGACTCGACCTGGGCGATGTGCGCGCCATTTTTACCAGCATGTTCATGCACGCCGGCCTGACGCATCTGCTCGGCAACATGCTCTACCTGTGGATTTTCGGCGATAACGTCGAAGACGCCCTCGGGCATGGGCGTTACCTGTTCTTCTACCTGGCAGGCGGCGTGGTCGCTTCGCTGACCCATGCCCTGCTCTACCCCTTCTCGCAGATTCCCACCGTGGGCGCGAGCGGGGCGATTGCCGCCACCCTGGGCGCTTATCTCATCCTTTACCCTCGTCGGCGGGTGGTGACCGTGATTCCGTTCGGCTTCTTCCTGCAGGTGGCCTCGCTGCCGGCGGCCCTGGTGCTGGGCATGTGGTTCCTGCTGCAATTGCTCGAAGGGACGCTTTCGTTGGGCATGGACATGCTCGGCGGGGTGGCCTTTTGGGCACACATCGGCGGCTTCGTCTTCGGGATGTTGGTGGGGCCGCGCCTGCGTCTGCGCCCCCGACCGGTGATTTACTGGCAGGAATGGGGACGCTGGGAGTAATGCAGATGGCCGGGGAAAACCCCGGCCATCTTCTTTGCGCAATTCGGTTATTCGATGCCCTGGCGCTCACAAACGCTTGGTGAAGACGCTCACCAAATGGTTTCCAAGCCACTCAAAACAATTTTTCGGTCACGGCTAATTAACGGCAGGTTCAGAGCCAGTGCGGTTGCGGCAATGATGCGGTCTGGCAGGTCAGGAATATCATCGCGCATGACGTTGGCGATTTGGTCCACGACTTCCATGTTCAGGTCTGCCAGCACAAGCCCACTTTCACCCGCCTTCAATACCTCGTCAAGCATAGATTTCATTTCGGGGGAAACGCGTCCCTTTTCCATCAGGTAAACGATTTCAACCAGACAAATTGTCGGTACATAAACTTGAATCTCACCTCGGTCGCAGGCCTCGAAGGCAGCGCGGGCTTGTGAACCCAGGCGAGGACTGTTTTCCAGGTACCAGATCAGAGCATGGGTATCGGTGACGTAATCGGTCATCAAATATCATTCCGTGGGAAGCGGCGCATCATTTCCTTGCGCACTTCGGAAATATCCGTAGAAGTTATGTCAGCGCCAGCCCATAACCCGCGCAGGGATTTGCGCGGGCGGACTTGCTTCTCGCTAAGACTTTTCTCGATCTCAGGCAGGACAAGCGAAATGACCTTCAACTGCTCGCTTGGCGGAAGTTGACGGAGCATTTTCAATACCGTTTCGGGATTAACACTGGTCATTTGATATACCTTGTCTCCAAGCACTTCTTCTCAGGCCAACTTCTGCACCGGATAACGGCGGCAAAAATCGGCCAGTTCCTTTTTGGGAATCTTGACTTTCACGCGGGAAGGATTGGGAGTTGCCATGCTTATATTATACAGCAACGTGCAAGGCGACAATTTGCCGAAGCCCAGAATCCGCTTGCCTGGCAACAATACGTTCCCTAGCCAACGCTGCGAGGAATGCAGAGGGCCGGGGCTTTCCCCGACCCTCTTTTTTGTGTAATTCGTGTTATTCGATGCCTGGCGCTCACGAGCGCTTGCTGTGATCTACTGCCTTGAGGATCTTGAGATTCAAGACAATGAAGCGCCATAACTGATACAGTTTGAAATTCATCCAGAAACGGTCACGAGGGGTGATTTTCATCGCAGCCTCCTTATTCGGGGATGAGCCGCCACAGCGGCCAACCGTGGAACTTGTACATGAAGGTATAGTGAATGAGCATCTTCATCCACGCTCCGCTGAGGCCGACCTCCATGTGGGTAGAGAACAGATCGCGCCCGGCCTCGTTGGGGTAACGCCGTCGGTCGGGGACGACCGGCTGGACGACGATGACTGCCGCCTGCCCATCCCAGAGCGAATCGCCCATCGAGGCGATGCAGGCCGCAAACATCTCCGACATGCGCTCCGAGTGCGTCATCCGTCCTTTTTTCACCAGGTCTACGATGTTGAGCGCCACCAGCCGCCCCATGATGCCCGAGACCATGCCGGTCCGTGGCGGCGCTGGTGTGATGTTGGTGCCGTTGGGCGTAACCATCGGTTGAGAAATCGGGCCCGGCGGAGCGAAGGCGATACCCGCAGCAAAAATGTTGGGATAATCGGGGTTCTGATACACCGACGGCCAGGCATCCGGGTTGCGCTTGAGTACGTCATACGACAGGCCGTAAATGCCATCTACCAGCACGAAACCGGCCGGATTGGTCAATTTCGAGGCCAGGTCTTCGCCGTTCTTGCCCACGTAGCGAATCGGTTGGCCGCGGAACTGCGGGATGAGCATGGCAAAGTCGAAGGGCGTTTCCCCCTCCTGACCTTCGGCGTTCTCCCACAAAATCTTGCCGGGCTCGACCTTCTTGACTGCTGTCTGCACCTGCCAGCGGATGCCAAAATCCTCGAACAGGGCAGACATGAATTCCTCGCTCGGGAGCATTTGCCCCTTGTACCGCGCCTGCACGCCGCCGATGCCAAAATCGCCCAGAGCCGGCTCATTGGAAAGGTAGAGCAGGTCGGCGCGCTGACGGAGACCGCGCTTGACCAGGTCTTTGTGGACGTTGGAGATGTACTCCACCGCCGCGCCCTGACAGGTCGCTCCCGGATGGCCGGTCCCGATCACGATTTTGACTTGCTCGCCTTTCTCCATGCGTTCGACCAGTTCCAGGTAGGCGTCGCGGGCCTGAATGGCATGGGGCAGGGAACAAATCGAGTGGGTGTAGCCGCCGTGAGGTCCCAGCCCGGGCGTGGCCTCGTAGTTCAGTTTTGGCCCGGTAGCGATGACCAGGTAATCGTAGTCCAGGCGCAGCGTCTCTTTCTTTTCACCTTCGCCTTGTTCCACCAGCACATATTGTTCGCCGGCATCGGGATGCACCTCCGTCATTGCTCCCTGCACGAAGCGCACATGCTTACGCCGATAGACCGGCTCCAGCGGAATGGTGGTTTTTTCCGGCTTCATGCGTCCTACCCCCACCCACACCCACGAAGGGATGAAGCCGAAATAAGGGTATCGGTTGACTACCGTAATTTCGTGCTCTTTACCGAGATAATGTCCCAGATACAGGGCCGCCGTGTGACCGGCAAAGCCTGCT
>Ga0209162_1004196_pt1 | contig 10964 bp, 8 predicted proteins | sample YNPNPMetaG_FD_187121 | JGI IMG/M metagenome (GOLD analysis project Ga0209162, IMG submission 187121) | Anoxygenic and chlorotrophic microbial mat microbial communities from Yellowstone National Park, USA - YNP NP MetaG (SPAdes) (version 2) ...
CTCCGCCCGGGAAGCCTTGGCATGGGGGTTGGTGAACAAAGTGGTTTCCAGAGAAGAGCTGGCCCAGGCCACTCTGGAACTGGCTCGAAGTATCGCCCAATACAGCCGTTATACGCTGGCCTTCGGGAAGGACGCCTTCTACCGGCAGGTGGATCTGGATGAAGGGGCTGCCTACAGCTTCGCCAAGGAAGCCATCGCCGTCAATTGCCTTGCCGATGACGCGCAGGAAGGCATGCGCGCTTTCGTAGAAAAACGAACGCCTGTGTGGCGTCATCGGTAACCATTGCGGGGGGCAACCGCGCCTCTATGCGCTTTAAAAGATCGCTTCAAGTGTCCTTGAGCATTGAGGAGCTTGTCCGAGAACGCATTTTGCGTCCTTTCGCCAAACGATGTCAGCCCAAGGTATGGCCTTGGGAGGGAACCCCCTCGCCCCGAAGGGGCACAGGATATCAGCCCAGGGCGTAGCCCTGGGATGGGCAGATCGGTCCCATTTTTACCAATTCTTAAGCCCCGAAGGGGCGTAACCCAAACCCCCATGAGCCATCCCTTGCGATGGGTACATTCTCAAGCCATATGTTTCGCCCCTTTGGGGCTTATATTTTCATTTCAATGGCCGCTCAGACCCGGGGCTACGCCCCGGGCTCTGATCTTTCGCCCCTTTGAAGCGACCGCCCCGCACGCAAGCCGTCACATGCGGCTGTCGAAAGGACATCGCATTTTCCGAAAGCGGCTTTAGCCGCGACCTTGCAGCAGGCCTTCACGCATTTTACCTGAAGGACCTCCCCAGGACATTTTCGGACAGGCTCCTAGGGCGCGCCCGTCCGGTAAGTCTCTGCTAAGTCGCTTGGCGAGGAGTTTTGCTCACAATGTGAAGTCCGCGCCGTGAAGATAGCCGTCGCGGCGCCGAGCACGGCAGTCGTCGGCATCAAAGGACCGGCACGCGACGGGTTTGATCCGATGAATGGCGCAGAAATGGACGCAGGAGCCGCGGTATTGGAACAGAAAAGGGCACAGTTGCTGGTTGTCCAATCGTGTGCCTTCGAGAAGATCGCGCCAGGAGTCGGGGTAGTGCACACCGTCGGGAGGCTCCGCCGGAACACCGCCGATTTGGCAACACAGCCCGCACAGATCGCACCACTGGTCTAAAGGCACCAGGGGTCGAGCGCCATCTTCCAGAAAAGACGACGGAGGACGGGAAGGATAAAGCGCCGCCAGGTCCCGGCGGATTTCCAAGAAAGCCGAGGCGAACTGGAACAAGTCTCTCAGCAGCACGGGTTGCAGCTCCGGTCGGTCCTTGTGGATATAAAAGCGCATACCGGTCACGTGGGCGAAAAGGGTCCGCTGGATCATGGAAAGCGGAAAAAAGGGATCCAAAAGGGCCGGCCGCAGCACGGGACCGTGGGCGGCTGCACCCGGCCACGCAAGGAGCCGGTCCAGTTTCGCCTGGCATTCGGCATCGGGCTCGACGGTACCGGAAGCCAGTCGCCGCAGGCGGGCTTCGGCAAAATCCATGAAAAGCTCTCGAAAAAGGCGAAACACGCCATCCCTCCAGAAACCGGCTTTGAAACCACCATCCGGCTTTCATCGCTGAGGCGGTGCATCGGCGCGCCGGAGCAAGGGCTCAACTCCTTTCTCCCGGTCTTTTCTAGCACATCGGGAAAGAATGTTCCTTGACCTTTGCGAGGAGCACGAGAAAAATGAGTGCACATGCGGGTTGGCCCACGCGGGGGGAACCGGGCTCGAAGCGAGACCTTTTGAGGAGGACCAAGGACATGGCGTGCGCAAGGCGAGGCGTCAACCGCCGCGGTTTTTTCGGCAGAACATGGCGCCATTTCTTCTTTATTTGGGGATTTGCGGCGGTGGTGGTGGCTTTCCATGCAACGGCGATGCCCGTTTACGGCGCCGAGGGGGCGATTCGCCTGGGCATTCTTCCGGTTTTGGACACCCTACCGCTTCATGTGGCCGTGGCCGAAGGCTTTTTTGAAAAACAAGGGCTCACGGTCCAACTCGTTCCTTTCGACAGTGCCCTGGAACGCGACGCCGCCATGCAGGCCGGACAGCTTGAGGCCTATTTCGGCGATATGGTCAATACGGTCCTGGTGGTGCAAGGCGGGGTTCCCATGCGGATGGTGACCGTCTCCTACGTGAGCCGTCCCGGGCAGAGGCAATTCGCCGTAGTGGGCCGCCCCGGTCTCGATGCCGTCTCCCTTCATGCGCTTCCTTCGGGAACCCTGGCACTTTCCAACGCCACCATTATGGAGTATCTGCTGGACCTTATGGAAGAGCGTGGTCTTGTGCCCAAGGGGCGTTTTGAACGGCTAGAAGTCAAGAAAATCCCCATCCGCATGCAGATGCTCCTGGGTGGGCGGCTGGATCTGGCCATTCTGCCGGAACCTTTGGTGAGCCTCGCCGAATCTCAAGGGGCGCGCGTCTATGCTGACGATCAAAGCCTGGACGTGCCCCTCACCGTCATCGGCATTCTGGACCGTTTTCTTCAGGATCCCGCAGGGGTCGGTGAAAGATTCCTCGCCGCCTACGGAGAAGCCGTGGCCGCCTTGTCCCGGGACCCTGAAAAGTATCGAAAACTCCTGGCCGAATCGTGCCGCATACCCGAATCCCTCAGGGACACCTTTCGCATTCCCGCCTTTCCTCGACCGGGATTGCCGCCCAAGGCGGAAGTCGAGCGCCTGTTGTCGTGGATGGGCTCGCGAGGCCTCGTGAACCGGCCTCTAAAAGCGGACGACCTGGTCTGGAGCGCCCGCCCGTGAGCGAGGCCGCTGTCCTGGAAGCGCAAGACTTGCATAAGACCTACCCACAGCGCGGGCTGGTTTTGGCGGGCGTTTCGCTGCGGCTGGACCGGGAAGATACGTGCGCTGTGGTGGGGCCTTCGGGGTGCGGCAAGAGCACGCTTCTTTATCTTCTGTGCGGTTTGTCCGCTCCCGATGCGGGCACGGTCCTCTACAAAGGGCGCCCCGTGGATCGTCCACGGGGCGACATTGCCGTGGTGCTTCAAGACTATGGCCTTCTACCGTGGAAAACGGTGTTATCCAACGTGGCCTTGGGTTTGAAAATTCAGGGGGTTTCGCGAGACGAGCGAAGCCGAAGGGCCATGGCCTGGATTCGGGACCTAGGCCTGGAAGGCCGAGAGCGGAGCTTTCCGGCGCAGCTGAGCGGCGGCGAGCAGCAGCGCGTCGCCCTGGCCCGTGCCCTGGTCGGGGACCCGGGCGTGCTCTTGTTGGACGAACCCTTTTCCTCCTTGGACGCCATCACTCGGGAACGGCTTCAGCAGACTCTTCTCAGCATGTGGCTGCGCGTGCGGATTCCTTACGTTTTGGTGACCCACAGCGTGGATGAAGCTGTGTTTCTGGCCCGAAGGATTTTCATCATGGGGGGAAACCCGGCCACCTTTGTGGCGGCGGTGGACAACCCGGGATTCGGCGGCACGGACTGCCGCCACGCTCCCGTTTTTTACGAAACGGTCCAGAAAGTGCGAGCCGCTCTGGATCGGGCGGTCAACGGAGATGGCCCCGCATGCACCGCCTTTTGAAAAGCGCAGGCTCGCGCCTGGCGCGTTTCGCCGCCGTGCTGGCTTTTTTGGGCCTGGCCTGGTGGGGCCTCGCCGAGGGATTCGGCGATGGGAAGATTCTTCCCGGGCCGCTGGAGGCTTCAAGAGCCTTTGTCGAGGCCCTGGGCCACAAGGCTTTCTGGGATCATTTCCGCGCCAGCGCCGTCCGGGTGGTTTTGTCCATGGCCGGATCGTGGGCGGTGGCCTTTCCGCTGGGGATCCTCATGGGCAGCCATAAAAAAACCGACGCATGGCTCGCGCCCCTGATCTTTTTCACCTACCCCATTCCGAAAATTGTGCTTCTTCCTGTGGTGTTGCTCCTTTTCGGCTTGGGGGATTTTTCCAAAGTGTTCTTGATCGCGTTGATCGTTGGCTATCAGGTGCTTGTGGCCGTTCGAGACGGCGTGGCCGGGCTGAACCCGAAATATCTGGATTCGGTGAGGACTCTCGGGGCCGGCCCGTGGCATCTCTTTTGGGACGTCTTGGTGCCGGCCGCCTTGCCCCACGGGTTCACCGCCTTGCGGTTGGGGACAGGAACGGGCATCGCGGTGTTGTTTTTCGCGGAATCCTTTGCCACGTCGCAAGGCCTCGGCTACCTGATCATGGACGCCTGGGGGCGTCTCGATTACCGCGGCATGTTCGTGGGCATTCTGGGGATGAGCCTTTTGGGAGCGGCTCTCTTTGAAACCATCGGGGCCTTGGAACGGCTCCTGTGCCGCTGGCAGGCCGCTCGAAAGCGTGCCTAACCGTGCGGGACGAACGGATGCAACAACGAAAAAGTTCGCGCATGAAGGTCGCCACGGGCCGATTTATGGCACCTCCAAAACCACGCCGCCCCCCAATAAAGCGGACTCGTTCATCTCCATGGGCATGCTGGAAAAATTAAAGATCTTGGCTGGAATCGTCTCCACTATGCAATCCCGAAGAAGATGGGTTAAAAAGGCTCCAAACGGGCAAGGCCCCACACGAGAGCTGTTTCTTGGGATTTGCTCCACCTTGATTGAACGCGTGTTTATAGCCCGGTTAAGCTCTTTTCAGCATTCTGGTCAATACGAGGCATCCACATGAATGAAGAAAAGTTACTTAAGGAAATAAAGCGAGCCGTGCGGGAAGTGGAGCCTCACGCAGAGATCATTCTCTACGGGTCCCGGGGTCGGGGGGATTCCCTGCCTGAGTCAGACTGGGACTTACTCATCCTGGTTGACGGTCCTCTCGATGATGAACGGACAGATCGAATCCGTCACAGACTCTATGAGGTCGAGTGGGAATTCGGTGAAGTCATCTCCTCCATTGTACGGAATCGTGAGGAGTGGAATAGTGCTATGTACCAGGCTATGCCTTTTCGCCGGCGTGTTCAGCAAGAAGGAATCCGACTGTGACGGATTGGATCGAGGATCTTGTGCTATACCGCATGGCCAGAGCCGATGAGGCTATGGAAGATGCTCGCATTCTTGCGATGGCAGGAAGGTGGAATGCCTGTGTCAATCGTCTATACTATGCCTGCTTCTATGCTGTCTCCGCCCTTCTCGTTCGCGACGGCCTCTCATCTTCCAAACATGCAGGTGTGCGCAGCCTCTTCAACAAACAGTATGTAAGAACGGGCAAAGTCCCGAAGGATTTGGCTAGGATTTATAATGATCTTTTTGAGAGGCGACAGGAAGGTGATTACATAGATTTTGTCAGCTTTCAAGAATCACAGGTTCTTCCATGGATCGCCAAGGCAGACGAACTCATTCGATATGTCGCCGATTTGATCGGGAAGCACGCAGATTGACACACTTGCTCCTGGTGTCAGATCCCGAAGACTGCTTTACGGACGACTGGTTGGATCGGACCGGCAGCACGCGCCCTAATTCGTTTCTTCGAAGGGCTTTATCTGAATCCAGAACAGTTCCGCCTGACCTCATGGCCGCCGTAAGGGAACTTCACAAGGCCTTGTGGTCATTCGGGCGGTGAGGCCGGGGGCTATGGAAGGAGGCTGAGGCCTACGGGGAGGGAATCTCCGAAAAGCCAGGTTTCTTCTTCGGGGCGAAGGGCGCTTTGCGGGTTGCGCAGCCGTTCCCGATACCCTTCGGCCTGGGATCCCAACTCGTCCAGCCAGTCGGCGATCCGATCCACGAGCTCGTTCGGGATGTCCCGGGCGCGATCCCCCGTTTTTCGGGCGAGATGGACCACCATCTGCGCGACGGGCTCTGTGGCCGTTTCATGGGCATCCAAAATCGCGGCAATCCAACCCGCCACGGTCGCTGGGGGCACCACGCGATCCACGGGGCCGTAAAAGGGCCTTCGGGCTCCCAGACGCGTCAGCACCCAAAGATCCTGCGGTTTCGGGCGGCGTTCCAGAACCCGTTCCAGCACCGCACGCCCAAGCCTTTCCTTCACGTCGGCGGCAAGTCTTTCAAAATTCGCCAGAGCCATCCACACCTCGGGAATTTCCTGGGGCACGAGTTTTACGGCGGGTTTTTTCTTGCCTTTTTTCTTGCCCTCATCGGAAAGAAGCGCCGGAAGGATCTGCTGGGCGATGTGCCCCTGCCGACCAGCGGAAAGCCCGCCGGCCACGCGCCGCCAGAGAATCCACCATTCCACGCGGCATTGCACCTGGCGGGGAAAGAGGACGCCCTGGGGATAGAGCTTCCACACTTCCTGAATCCGCCATTCATCCACGGGATCCCCATAGCCGGGGCGAAGACAATAGCCCAAGAGGTTCAGCCAGCGCGCTTCGTGGGCGGCGCTGAGCGCCCGTCCGTTCCGGTGCTCGAGAAGCACGTCGGCGAGAGCCCGAATGAGGTTTGTGGACCATTTGTGCCGGGGCATTTCCAGGATATCCGCCAAATCCTTCATGAGCTTTTCCGGCGACGCCTGGGACCCGCTCAGGGTGTCGGCCTTTCGAAAAGCCGCCGCAACCCGTTCCTTGGCTCTTTCCAGGATGGCTTCGTCCACGGTTTCCGCCGGCGCTTCGGCGACGGGGGAGGGGGCCTCTTGGGGTTGGCGGCGCACGTCAAAGCGCAGCTGCCATCGGTGCGGGGTCTGCATCGACCGGCACCACAGTTCCAAGGTGCCCACTTCGGTGAGCTTCATGGCGATCTGCACGGGAAGCTTCTGAGCGGTGGCCCGTTTGCCGAAGCGCAGCGCCGTTCGAATGGGCGGCAGCGGGGTTACCTCGTCCGGGCTGAGGGTCAGGACATCGCCCTGGCGATCGCCGAGGCGCGTATGAGAACTGTAGATCTGGAAGGTGGCCGGCTGGTTGGTCAGCACGGCGAAGGTGGGGGATTCCAGAACGCTTTCAAAGCCTTCTTCCGTGCCTCGAGGGATCAGGCAGACGGCCCGCAGGGCCTCGTCTTCCCGGGGGGAGGTCTCGTCCGAAGCCACCTGCACGTAGTAGGCTCGAGGTGTGCCCGCGCCCACGCGCACCCCGGCGCCGGCGCGCACCAAGCCGTAATAGGCGGCGCCCATGGCCACGGCCAGATCCGGCCTGGGGTTGTCCAGCTCTTCGGGAACCCACTCGGGTCCGGCCTGCCCCCGGAACCACTCGCTCAGAACGTCGCGAAGGCGCCGGCGGATTTCCCCCGGGCTCAGGGCGCCGCCGTTAAAGAGAATGAAATCCGGGTAGGGATCCATCCGGCCGGTCTGTTCCCTGAGGAGCGGTTCGTGGCGGCGCCAGAAGGAAGCCAGATGCCGAGTGACGGCCGGATCCTGCACATAGGGAAGGCCGAATTCGGTGATTCCCGAGCGGCGTCCTTCCTGGGGGTTTTCGTCGAAAGCCGTGAAAGGGAAAAAGCCTTCCAGAATCCATTGGAAGACGTCGTTTCGAGTGAGGGTGCCCTTGAGGGTTCCGGCGATGAGCTTGCCGCCGGTGCCCATGACGGTGACGTCGAATCGGTCTTTTTGGCTCGTTTCCGCCAAAAGCGCTTCCTTGGCGCGGCGGCATCCGTGACACAGCTGATGCCAGCGCTGCGCGTCCAGCTTTCCGGGCCCGCCGAGAAGCGCCATTTCCAGGCGGCGGGCCAAGGTCAGGTCCATGTTGTCGCCGCCCAGCATGAGGTGATCGCCCACGGCCAGACGGTCAAAACGAAGCCCGGCGCGCCCTTCCCGCACGGCGATGACCGTAAAGTCCGTGGTCCCGCCTCCCACGTCACAGACGAGCACCAGGTTCTGGGGACGCATCTTTCGGTCCCAATCGTCTTCATGGGTCGCAAGCCACGCATAAAAGGCGGCCAGCGGTTCTTCCAACAAAATGACTTTTTTCAGGCCCGCCCGGCCTGCGGCTTCCACGGTGAGTTCCCGGGCCACTTCGTCAAAGGAGGCGGGAACGGTGAGGATGACGAGCTGTTCTTCCAACACGTTTTCTTCATCGTCGGCGCCGCGTGCCACGACATGGTTCCAGGCTTCCCGCATATGTTGCAGGTATCGGGCGGAAGCCTCCACGGGCGAGACTTTCGGCACATCCTTGGGCGCTCCCCACGGCAGAATGGGCGCCTGCCGGTCCACGGCGGCGTGGCAGAGCCAGGATTTGGCCGAAGAAACCAGCCGGCCGGGAACGAGGGCCCCTTGTTCCCGAGCGAATTCCCCCACGGCGTAAGGCCGCTGAGGATCCCACGGAAGGGCCGTTGCCCCCGGGGGAAGGTCGTACGAGCCAGGAAGATACAGGAAAGACGGGAGCAGGGCGCGGCGGGCCGTTTCGCCGGCGGCCACGAGCTGCGGTACGGAAAAAATGGTGATAGCGGCCGATGGTTTTCCTTCCGGCGCGCTTCGACGGTCCACATAGGCCACGGCGGAATTGGTGGTCCCCAGGTCGATCCCCACCACGTAGCGGGACGGCGAAGGTTCGGGCATCATACGGTGTCGTTGGTTTCTCGCAGGTTGAAGAGGAGCTTCCAGCGGCGGTTCGGGTCGTCCCGATGGACGCACCACAGTTCCAAAACCCCTGTTTCCGTAAAAGCGGCTTCCAGCCGCACGGGCACCACCGTGCCGCCGGCTTCGTCTTCCGTGGGGGTGAGCGCCGTTTCCATGGTGATGACTTCGCTGATTTCACCCGTCCAGTCTTCCACCACTTCGCCCGGCGCGTCGTCCTTTCGAGTGGTGGAAGCCATAAGCGGAAAAACGGCGGGTTCCCCGACCACCAAGCCGAAGTCCCGTTCCTGAATCGTCAGGGTGCTGCCTTCTTCCAGCCCGAAGGGGATGACGCACAGGGCCTTGACGGGAGTGGGCACACCGGGCACCGCAGGCATGGCTGATTCGATCCCGATGTAGTAGCTCCGCGCCGCCCCGGCTCGAATGCGCAGCCCGAACCCGCGGCGTACCCGCCCGTAGGCCGCCGCCCCCTTGGCCACGGCCAGATCCAGGTCTTCGGCGGGGAGTTCTCGAGGCGGCGCGTCAGGGTACCATCGGGAAAGGATGGTGAGGATACGGTCCCGCACAGGACGCGGCTTCATGACGCCGCCGTTAAAAAGCACATGGGTCGGCGCGCGGGGGCCGTCCGATCCTCGCGCGTTGAGATGCCGGGCGAGGAAAGCGGCGAGATGGCGCGTCACGGCAGGGTCGGTTTCGTAGGGAAGGCCCATTTCCCGAACCCCCACGCGGACGCTTCGCACAGGTTCGGCATCGGCGGCACACTCGGGAAAGAAGCCTTCGAGAAGAGTGGTTTCCAGCTCGCTGCGGGTGAGTTCCGTGCGAATCGTTCCGCCGATGAGCGATGTGCCGCGACCCAGGACCGTCAGGGGAACGCTATCCAGCGCCGGGCGGCTCAAGAGCTTTTCCTTGGCCTTCCGGCACTGGTGCCACAAGCCGCGAAACTGCCAGGCGTCCAGCCGAGTGCCCGAAGCAGCCAGTTTGGCCCGCACGGCATGGGCCAGGGCCAGGTCCATGTTGTCTCCGCCCAAGAGCACATGGTTTCCCACGGCGATGCGCCGCAGGCCCAAGGCGCCGTCTTCGTCGATCACTTCAATCAAGCTGAAGTCCGTGGTGCCGCCCCCCACGTCGCAGACCAGCACCACATCGCCCACGTGAAGAACGTTCCGCCACCCGTCCCCCTGCTGGGCCAGCCAGGCATACACGGCAGCCTGGGGCTCTTCGAGCAAGGTGAGCCGTTCCAGGCCGGCGTTCCGAGCTGCTTGGACGGTGAGTTCCCGAGCCACGGCATCAAAGGAGGCGGGCACGGTGAGGTACACGTCCTGGTGTTCCAGCCGTTTGGCCGCATCGGCGCGGGCCATCATGTGGTTCCAGGCATCCTTGAGGTGACGCAGATAGAGGGTGGAAGCTTCTACGGGCGACACCGTGCGGACGTCCTTGGGCGCGTCCCACGGCAGAATGGGGGCCGTGCGGTCCACTCCCGCATGGCACAGCCAAGATTTGGCCGACGCCACGAGCCGATTGGGGATTTCGGCACCCCGTTCTCGGGCGAATTCCCCCACGACCCAGCCGGGATCGTCCGCCCAAGGAAGGGCCAAGCTGCCCGGCGGCACATCGTGCGGTCCCGGCAAGAACAAAAAAGAGGGCAAAAGGGGACGCGGCTTCACTTCCCCCGGCGCGACCACCTGAGGCACGGGAACGATGGCGATTTCCGCCTGAGCTCCTTCGGGGCCGTCCATGGCGGCCCAGGCCATCACCGAATGGGTGGTTCCCAAATCCACACCGACGACACAAGGCGAATCCGACAACAAAACCTCCTTAGTGACCTTCGCACTGGAATTCCGTCATGGCGTTTCGTTTATTCTTCCGCGACGATTTCCACTTCCGCCGGGGCGACGATCCGTTCCTTGCCCACCTGAGCCGTGAATGTGGGAAGATGCACCTTTCGAATGCGCCAGCCTCGATGCCGAAGCACACCGCGAAAGGGCGGATCCCCGGAAACGTTCCCCGTAAGGCGCACGGACGCCGGATCGAAACCCGACGGCACCGTCACCACGGAGCCTTCTTCCTGAGCCATCACGGTTTCCAAGTGCACACATTCGGCCAAGGCCGCCTTGCAGGATTCGTGGATGCTGCGCACCGCCGCGCCGATCTGGGCATCCTCGTAGCGGCTGAGATCCTCTTCGAGAAAATCGATGAGGCGCCCTTGGCGTTGCAGAACGGAAAGGATTTGGACGGCGCCTACAGCCTTTGGATCCATGTCCTCCGGAAGCACCTCGGCGTCCCTCGGGGCGGCTCGATCCTCCGCGCCTTTTCCCCGGGCGGTTTGAGACGCCGTCGCCACCGCGTGGTCCGCGGCACGCCGACCCATGGCCTGAACCACGATCCAGAGAAAAAGGATGCCGGTTCCACCTAAGCCAAAGACCACGACGGGAAGGTAGCGCAGGCTCTGGCGAAGCAGTCCTTCCATGCGGATGAGCGCAGTAATCGTTTCCTGAGAAACGCTTCCGCCTTGGCTTCCCAAGAACGGCTGAATATGGGCCAGGAGACT
>Ga0209162_1004199_pt1 | contig 10960 bp, 9 predicted proteins | sample YNPNPMetaG_FD_187121 | JGI IMG/M metagenome (GOLD analysis project Ga0209162, IMG submission 187121) | Anoxygenic and chlorotrophic microbial mat microbial communities from Yellowstone National Park, USA - YNP NP MetaG (SPAdes) (version 2) ...
CGAGTGAAGCAGTCTCCCAAAGCATGGTTTTTCCTGTTCAACACGAGATTGCTTCGGGCAAAAAACGCCCTCGCAATGACAGCCTGAATAGTTACCTCTGTTGTTTGATTTTTTTGCGCCGGGCATCTGCAACCATCCAATCCATCAACAGATAGACAGCACTTCCCAGCAAATTGTTCAAGTGGTAGAAAAACCAGATATCGAAGCCAGGCAGAATGATGTAGCGATTACGCTCCACCCCGCGCAAAATAGACGACGCGACCGCATCCGCTGTGAGCACTCTAGCATTGCCCGAAATGACCTTCGTTTCAGGCGGTTTGAAGGGCATTTCATAAGCCAGTTGAGGCGTATCAGTATCCGGCGGGAAAACAATCGAAACGCGGATGCCATGCGGTTTCATCTCTGCCCGCAAAACGTCGGAAAAACCGCGGACTGCGTACTTCGAGGCACCATACGCCGAGTAACCGAACACCCCAAGAAAACCCGCTCCCGAGGAAATGTTGACCAGATGCCCACTCCCCCGTTCCAGCATGCCAGGCAAGACCGCCTTGACGACGTACACCGTGCCGAGGTAGTTGACTTCTATCATCTGGCGAAAAACTTCCAGCGGTAAGTCCTGGACGTAGCCAGGGCGGGTAATACCAGCCGAGTTGATCACCAGGTCGGGAGTCCCGTCGCGGCGGGTGATTTCGTCCACGAGCCGGGCGACCTGGGCCGGATCGGCCACGTCAGCCGGGAACAGGTTACAGGTCCGGCCCGTGGCTTGCTGGATCTGGAGACTGGCCGCCGTTAAAGCGTCTTCCCTCCGCCCGCTGATCCAGACCCGCGCCCCGCGCGCCACCAGTTGCTTTGCCAGGGCCAGGCCAATCCCGCTCGATCCGCCGGTAATCAGCGCAAGTTTACCATCGAAGAACGATTTTGCTGCCATTCCTTCCTCACAACCGATAGAGTTGACCGTATTTGGCTTTCAGGTAGGCAATGTACGGTTCGATCGTAATCTCTCCTCCCGTCACGCGCCGCACCAGTTCGGGGGCCGTGAATTTGCGCCCATGCCGGTAAATGTTCTCGATAAGCCAGTTGTGTAAGGTGCTGAATTTTCCCTGCGCCATTTCCTGGGGAATCTCTGGATGTTCCTTGAGAGCCTGAGCATAGAACTGAGCGCTGAGGACATTGCCCAGGGTGTACCCCTGGAACGCGCCGCCAATCATGCCACCGTACCAGTGAACATCCTGGAGACACCCATCTTTGTCATCGGGCGGGAGGATGCCAAGGTCGGCCTGAAAACGCTCACGCCAGGCTTCTGGCAGGTCTTTGACCGCTAAGGTGCCTTCGAGCATGGCCAGTTCGAACTCAAAGCGCAACATGACATGCAAGTTATAGGTAACTTCGTCGGCATCGGTGCGAATCAGGGAGCGCTCCACCTTGTTGACGGCGCGGTAAAACATCTCCAGGGAAACGCCCTTGAGTTGTTCGGGGAAGACTTTCTGCAGTTTGGGGAAGAAAAATTCCCAGAATTCGCGGCTGCGCCCGACAACATTTTCCCACAACCGTGACTGGCTTTCGTGGACGCCTGCCGAGGTGCCGCCTGCCAGGGGCGTGGCTTCGTACTTCATGTCCACCCCCTGTTCATACATGGCGTGCCCGGCCTCATGAATGTTGCTGAAGAGGCATTCGCCCAGGTAATCTTCGCGGACGCGGGTGGTAATGCGCACATCGCCGATGGAGAAGGAGGTGGTGAAGGGGTGATGGGTCTTGTCAATGCGGCCGCGCTCGAAATCGTACCCCAGTTGGCGAACCACTTCTTCGCAGAAGGCCATTTGTTCGGCCTCAGGAAAATGCCGGCGGAGGCAGGAGTCGTCTGCCGGCTCCTGGGCAGTGATGGCCTGGACGATGGGCACCTGTGCGGCGCGCAAATCGGCAAAGAGACGGCGCACAGTAGCGGCTTTCATGCCGTAATCGGCGAAGTCAATCAAGGGGTCGGCAATGTGTTCGTAACCGGGGAAGAAGTTCGCCAGTTCGCGGCTCAGGTCGAGCGTTTTTTCGAGATAGGGTTGGACTTTTTTGAAGTCATTCGCCTGACGGGCCTCAGCCCAGACCATATAGGCTTCAGAAGCATGGAGGTTGAAGCGCTCCATGAAGTCCGGCGGGACGCGGGTGGCGCGTTCGTAATCGCGGCGGGTGACTCGAATCAGGCTGGCATCGTCATCTTCGTAGGGCAAACTTTCTTCATAGGGACGCAGGTCATCCAGCAGTTTGCCAATGGCGGGGTCGATGAATTTTTCTTGCACCAGGCGTGAGAGGGTGGCCATTTGCCGTCCACGGGCTGCAGCACCCCCACGAGGCATGTAGGTCAACTGATCCCAGCCCAGCACACTGGCTGCGCCGTTTAAGTCAGCAATTTCGCTCAAACGGGCTTTGAGTTCTGCAAGTTTGTTCTCATTCTCCATAAGAGTTTCTCCAAAAAGTGGATTTTACCGTATTTTGACAAAGGCGACCGCCTGACTGACATCATCATTCATGACCAGCGTCAGGCGATGGCCGGGACGGTAATCTTCGACATCCAGCAGGCGCAGGCAACCCTGCAAAGTTTGCGCCGCGGGCAGGTAGTCGGTGAGGTGATTGGGACTGGCGTAGAAAAACTGCTGGTTGAAAACGGTATTGCCTTCTCCGAGAGTCACCGCCAGGGGGTAAATTTTGGCTTCCATCAAATCCTGGAAGAAGTGCGTACCAAAGGAGGGCTCGAGGTCAGGCGCCAGGCCTTCGCCGGTCAATTCAACCAGGGCGCGGGTATGGTAGATGTCACCATACGTAATCGGCACACCGAGGTCCGGGGTGGACGTGCCCCAGCGCCCCGGCCCCACGCAAATGAACCCTTCTGCTGCGAGCAGACGATTGAGCCTGCCGATGGCCTGGATGAGTTCCCGCCTCCCAGTCGGGTCGAGTTGAAAGTAGCCTTCGGGTGGGATAAAGATCACCCAACGGATGTTGTCCACTCTGCCGCGCGGCACCATGCGGGATGTGGAAAAGAGAATATCTTTGCTGGCAAGGTCGGTCGGAATGGTGACATCCTGTTCCTCCTCAAAGCAACTTTGCGGACGGCACTGAAGAAGCGTAATTTGCACCTCAGGCTTGATTTCGTCGGGGTTTACGATGTGGAAGGTAAATTCCGTATCCACTGGCGACTGATAGTGCTGTTCGAGAATCTGCAAAATGGTCTTCATGTGGCTGGCAAAAGACGTGCGACGCAGAAGACCGTCGAAGGTGATGACCAGGTTCTCGGCTTCTACCGCATTGGAACGAAGCGTTGTAAGATAGCCCCCTTCATCCACCTGGGCAATGTAGCGGGCGGCAGGGTGGCGGGCGGTCAGGACCTGCGAGATGGGGAGGGTTTTGAAAACGTTTTCCTCCAGGTCAATCAGGTCCACGCATTGTTGTGAGTGCAAGCGAATCTCTTGGGGAGACTTGGCCGGCTGGAGATAAGGATGGCTAAGCGCCACCAGGCGAGGATAGTCATTTCCTACGGCTTCCACGGCGCGGGTGCCCAGCCCCCAAACAAGGCGCAGGAAACCGTCTTCGCGTCGAATTTGCGGGGACCAGCGGTACAGGTTATGGCTGAATCCCACCCCAGCGCCATGGGGGAGAAAATAGCGACCGAATTGCTCGCCTTCCACACACTGGAGCAAAACAGCCACGCGCTCATCGTAGTCCACCAGTCCTTTGTGGTGACGATACAGCAAGGCATTGGGGTTGAAACAGGAGGCATACACGCGGGCAATTGCCTCCGTTAGGGCCTGGAGGTTTTCGCTGAGCGAGCCCTGGTTGGGACAAAAGTAACTGTCATATTTGCCAGCAAAGGAAGTGCCAAAATTATCTTCCAGCAGGCTGGAGGAACGGACAATCAAGGGACGTTTGCCAATCCGTTCGAGCAATGCCTGCAAGCGGGCGCGGATGTCGGCAGGGAATTCGCCGCGCACAAAATCTTCAACAATCAGCGGGTATTCGCGGCGAATCTCTTCTTCGCTTTTGTACTTCTGATCCGACCAATGCACCAAACCATTGGTGGCCATGAAGGTATAAAACAGGTCGGAGGCAAGAAAATAGGACTCTGGAATGCGGATGCACTGGCGAATTTCTGACGGCGCGACATCCTGGAGAATGCGGTAAGCCAGCATCATACCAGCAGACTTGCCCCCAATTTTGCCGTAGCCGATTTTGCGATTGCGGATGTGCTTCAGGTCGTCAAAAGTGAACCAGCGGCGGGCGATTTTGAGATAGGCCAACTGGTCACTGATCATGGTGCGGATGAGCACCACCTTGATTTCCTGCAAGCGCGCTTCATACTTGCGTCGCTCCTCTTCTGGCATGGCCAGGATTTGCTCAGCCTGCTCAAAGAGCATCTCCTGGGGGGCTAATTCGGGGTTAAAGGTGATCAGGTCAGGGGTCCCGCCGCGCTCGGCAAGGATTTCCTGAATGATTCGCTCTAAGTCGGAGTAAAGCAGGTTATAAGCAAAGTAGAAATCAGTTTGGGCGTCGCGCACCCGTTCCAGGCGCTTTTCCCAATCTTCGTAAGACTCTTCTACGTATGGATTATGCAATCCTTCCCGAATCTGCGATTGAATGGCCTTCTCGCGCACATCCTGCTCAAATGCCTCGGGCGTGATAATGCCGCGCGCAAAGAGTTCCTGGCGCATACGCTCACGAATTCGATTACGTAACATCGGATACTGACGAATGGTCAGATAAATTTTCAGGGTGTTGTCGGAGTAACCGGTTGGTAGAGAAGACATAGGCTCGATGTTTGGAAGACAACGATCTCTTGCTTAAATCGCTCGATTTTAATGGCAACGAGGGGCACAGCACCCTGTGCCCCTCTGAAAATTCTGATGTCTTTTACCCCAAGTGCATGGGCATAATGACATGCAAGAAATTGTCATCTCCGACCGGACGGATCACACCAGGAGCGTTCGGGGCCGTTGTCTCAAGAGCCACATTAGGCGTTTTGATGACTTCCAGCACCTCGCGCAAGAAGCGGACATTGAAGGCAATCAACAACCCTGTCCCCTCGACCGTCGCGGCGATGACAGTTTCATTCGAACCGGTTTCTTCTGCCTGCGCCGAGATTTCAACCGCACCCGGCTCCGAATCGGCAGAGGGTTTAATATCCAGGCGGGCGACGTTTGAGCCTTCACGAGCAAAAATTTCTGCCTGCTTGCAGGCTTTGAGGAGTGCCGAGGTCGAAAGAATCGTGCGAGATTTATATGAGCGCGGGATGATTTGCTGATAATCGGGAAAAGTGCCGTCAATCAACTGCGCAACGACTTCCACATCTTTCATGCGGAAGACGACCTGGCCGCGTCCTTTGGGAAGCACCATCGAAATCATCTCATTCCCGTCCACAGCCACGCGCGCCAGTTCACTCAGCGCCCGCGCCGGGATAATGACCGAAACGGGTGTTGCTACGGCCTGGCTCAACGTCCCTTTGCGCACCGACAGCCGGAACCCGTCTGCCGCCGCCATGGTGATGGTATCCCCTTCTACCCTGACCAGCACCCCCATCAACACGGGCCGGGCTTCATCTTGCGAAGCGGCAAACACCACCTGCGAGACCATATCTTTGAAATCAGCCACGTTCAGCAAAATCGCACCATCCATGTCGGGAACAGGCAGCGGGGGGAACTCCTGGGCATCAATGCACTTGATGTCCGTGTTCGAAGAACCAGCCCGCACATTCAAGACCTGAGTCTGTTGGTTGAGCGTCAGATTGACTTGTTCCGCAGGCAAGGTGTTGATCAAATCTGCGAAGGTGCGCGCCGGCACAGTGGTCGAACCTTCCTCCTCAATCCTGGCCCCAATCCAGCAGGTAATTCCCAGTTCGAGGTTGGTGGCTGAGAGGCGCAAACGGCCTTCGTCAGTCGCGAGAAGAACGTTCGAAAGCACCGGCAGGGTGCTGCGCGGCGAAACGGCTCGAGAAACTACAGCCAGGCCCCGGGCAAGGTTTTCTTGCAGTACGGTCACTTTCATAATCAGTCCTCTCCTTTTTGCAAGGATGATGCATCACGGCGCTATGAGTATATCCTGAAGACAAGAAAGTGAAAAGACACAACCAAACTTCAGCGCATAAATGCCGCAATCAGCGTTCCAATCAACGAGACCACAAAGGGCAAGCCAAACAACGCCGCCAGTACATACAGAACAATCTGCCACGCTGGCAGGCCGGAGGAACGGATCTCCTGCTCCTCCGCCAGTTGGCGGAGGAGACGCGCCGCCTGAGAGTAAGCCGGCTGAGGGGTTTGCCCGATGATGTGCCAGCCCGCCACGCTGCGCGGGACAATCAGCCTGCTCCCGTTGAACTGGCCGAGCCACGTCCGCAGCGTTTCCGACGGATTGAGGGCCACGTCCGAAGGCAGGACAACCGCCCGCGCAGAAAGCGAGGCGTCCACAGGTTGATCCAGCGGGTGGAGTGTCACCGGCAACGCGGGCGCAATCTTGCCAATCGCCTCCTGGAGGAAAGCCCCAAAGCCATCGCCGGGGTCGAAAATCAGCACCGGGAAGGCAGCATGTTTGTCGTTCAAGCCACGCGCCGCCAGTTTCCCGTCGCGGCGCAGGGCCAGGCCATGATACAAACCCAAACCGATAAAGAGAACCAGGACGGTAACCAGCAAAAGCAGATTGCGCAGGAACTCAGTTTCTGGCACGCCCAACAAGACCCGCAGGAAGAGCGCCAATGCCGCAATGGCAGTGATCATTCCTCCGACCACGCTTGCAAAAATCGCCAGATAGAGATAGACCTTCCGCACGATGGAACGTCGCGCATGGTCACCGCTGTCGCCTTCAGACATGGCTTCGGTTTGCATTTGCTGCCAGGTGACCAGCCAGAGGGGCAGGCCCACCAGCAAGGTAGTCAGACCATTCGCCAGACGAATGGCTGCCACCATCTTGTCCAAAAAGCGCCAGGAAAGCAAAGAGTCAACCAGCAAATTGGCCAGCAAGGTGAGACCGGTGAAGGTCGCAACCAGCCCGATGCCAGACAAAATGTAAAAATACAGGCGCCGCATTCCGGCCCGACGCGAGGCCTCGGGGATCTCGCGCAAGGTACGCGTCAGCCAACTGCCGTAATAAGCCCATACGAGCGCCGCCGGGACAAACACACCCATCGGACTCCCCAGAGCGCTGAAAAAATGGGGCAATTCGGCTTTGACTCCAAACAGCAGGCGCAAGAGGTTGTTGAGAATCCCCCCACCCGCGATGAGAGCGGTCACTGCCCCCACCAGCGAAAGCAGATAAAGCAGTCCCAAACGCAAATAGGATTCTCTCTCGGCCGGCTCTACCAGCGATTTCTGAACCACCCCCCAGGCATAGGCCCAAATCACCATGCCCAGGAGAGTAGCCACCAGGCCATTCACCCCCCAATAGCGATAGGTGCCAAGAGAAATCCACTGCGGGTCGAAGACCATCAAGAAACGAATCAACAGCCCTACGCCGGTGACGAGCAACCCGAGACCATACAGCACCCACAGATAGCGGTAAAGCCGCCGCAAGTCCGCAAACGCGTGGACAGGCTGAATGACCTTCCAATCAGCAAGCAAAACCGAGTAAAAATAAGCCGCCACGAGCAAATTCATGAAGATGGCGATGAGATTGTCGCTCCAGACCTGCCCTCCGCCCACAAGGGCGCGGCTGGCAGCCAGGCGGAAGCCGGTCAGCGTCAGGCGATTGGTCAGCGCCAGGAGATTCTGCACCACCGGAATCAGGGTGGAGAGAAGCACGGCATAGAGGAAAAATCCCCGCACCCCGGCTGCGCGTTCTTCCATTTCACGCGCTGACATCTGCTGAGCGAACCACCAGTGAATACCAAAGAACGGAACTCCCACCAGAATCAGGGCAAGTGCATTGGCCAAAGAAGCACCGTCTGCACAAATGACCTGCTCGGGGCAAATCAAGGAACGCCCCAGCCCGATCAAGCCCCACAAGATAATTTCCAGGCTGACGAAGGCAACCGCATAAAAGTACAGGCGACGGACAGTACGCATAGCAAATCCTAATTTATGGTGAAACGGGTTCTACAGGGGACTGGTACCAGTTCCAACCCCAGTAAGGCGAGGGCATGTAGATCAACTTCCAGCGGCCGCCCTCTTTTACCAGCCGGGCAGTATCAGGGGAACTCCAGCCCGTATCAAAGGGGCCTGTGCCAGTGTAGTGCACAACAACCGACACCCATGCCTGATCCTGTTCTATCCTGCTGGATTGAATTTCAAGAGCGGCGTCTTCGGCGACGTAGTAGAAATTTTGCATAAAAGAGTCGTAAGAAGGCTTGTTTTCTTCGGCCAGGTAACCATAGGCACGCTCAAACTCTCCCTTTTCAATCGCCAACACGTAGTTATAGACCACCCCCTCCGGCGTATCTTCTGGGCCGTAGTCACGGCTCTCCTGGCGAATAAAGAACATCGCCAGAGAGACAATCACCAGCACACCGATAAAAATCAGGATTCCAATCAGGAAACGATCTTGTTTCATACACTCCTCCTGCGGCGGGCACGTACGATCTCGGAACGCTTTTGTTTTCCTCCTGGCCGCGCCAGAATGGTCAGAAAGGGTCCCAGAATTGGCACAACAAGCGCAAATGTCCCCCATACGACGAACTGGCTCCACGTAAGCGGTCGGCGACGCAGATACAAAATTGCCAGCAAGTACATGGCAAAGCCAAACGCCACCAGCAGAGTACGCAAGGTCTCAGCAGTCATCTTGGATTGATTGTATCGTCTTTTGAGAGGATGGGCAAGCAGTATTTGGGAGCACTCTATTATTGCAGGAATATTCTGCTTGTTTTGTCTCCAGGAATATGCGCGTGGGGTGTATACGCCTAGAGCCCGTTTCATCAAAACCGGGAGAACAGGTGCTCTGGCATGCACAAAGCCCAGAAATGGGCCTTGTGGGGAATGCTCTGCCACCAAGGATGTCACCGATCAAAGGCAAACAACAAGCATATTCCTCCCCTGTACAGCATAGGACAGGCTTTTAAGCCAGAGAGACAACAAAAAGGCTTATTTGTTTATCCCGCTTGTTTCAGGTTACTTACGCCTCGTACTCGGCTTGCTCCTCCTCGATCACCGAGAGCGGCTCTTCTTCTGGTTTACGGTCTAACATCTGCATCAGTAAGGCAACTACTTTGGTGTAATATCTGTTTTCGCCCTTCTCTTCGTACTTATCAGTTTTAAGACGTCCTTCCAGGTACACAAGACTGCCTTTGTGCAGGTATTGCTGGCAAATTTCCCCCAGGCGTCCCCATGCTTCAATATTGACCCACTCTGTGTACTCTTTGAGTTCGCCGTCCGCGCTCTTCCAGCGGTTGCTCACAGCAAGACTGAAGTGAGTCACCTTTTTGCCGGTGGGAGTAAAGCGGGTTTCCGGGTCCTTCCCCAGGCGGCCAATCAATTGAACACGATTGAGTGCAGGCATTGTAGATCTCCTTTTTTGAAAAATTTGTTATCATGTAACTATTCAGCCATCCACTCGAAACAGGGGTGTCACTGCGAACGAGCGCTTTTTGCGAGTGAAGCAGTCTCCCAAAGCATGGTTTTTCCTGTTCAAGACGAGATTGCTTCGGGCAGAGAACGCCCTCGCAATGACAGCCTGAATAGTTACGTTATCATCAGTCTAACGAAATTTAATCAAGAGTCAAGTAGGAGATTTGGCGGATTATGGACATTGTGACCACCCTTTCAGAATTGCGCACCAGCCGGGCGAAACTCGCCGGACCGGTGGGTTTTGTCCCCACCATGGGCTATTTGCACGCCGGACACATCTCTCTCGTCCAACGTGCCCGCCAGGAATGCGCCAGTGTCGTCGTCAGCATCTTCGTCAATCCCACCCAATTTGGGCCCCACGAAGACCTGGCAAAATACCCGCGCGACCTGCCACGGGACCTGGAAATGTTGAAAGAAGCCGGTGTGGACCTGGTCTGGACTCCCACTGTGGAAGTTATGTACCCCCCCGGATTCCAGACCTGGGTCACGGTCGAGGCGTTGACGGCTCCGCTGGAGGGAGCGCAGCGCCCCGGGCATTTTCGCGGCGTCACGACCGTCGTGGCCAAGTTATTCAATGCCGTGCAACCGCAATACGCTTACTTCGGGCAAAAAGACGCACAACAAGCCGCCGTCATTCGGCGCATGACCCGTGACCTGGATTTCCCGATTGAAATTGTGGTGTGCCCCACCGTGCGCGAACCGGACGGCCTGGCAATGTCGAGCCGCAACACCTACCTGAACCCGGAAGAGCGTAAGGCAGCCACCGTACTCTTCCGGGCGTTGAGCGCAGCCAAGACAGCCTACGAACAAGGCGAGCGCCGTGCCGAGGTCCTTCGTCAAATCATGCGGCAGGTGATTGAAGCCGAGCCACTGGCTCGTTTGCAATACGTCTCCTGTGCGGACTACGACTCGCTCGAAGAACTGGAAACAGTTTCTGGCAAAACGCTGCTTTCCATGGCCGTATTTATTGGAAACACCAGGCTGATTGATAATTTTGTCATCGGCTAAAAACTGACTTCGGGCAAAACGGTCAGCGCGATGAGCCAGAAAGGCGCCCTTCTGTAAGCAGAGCATCGCTCAACCCCAGCAAAATGTCTGGAGTCACCCAAATCATTGGATTCGCCAGAGAATCAAAACTCAGTCCGAGAGCCGCAACCGCCAGAACACCAAACAAGCCTCCAATGCCCACGAATCGCTTGAAGGCGTTTATAACCATCCATTGCCCCCGGACCCCAAAGAGAGCGGCCTGACCTGTGTGCCGCTGCCCAACGGCAGGTAGCGGAAACTGGTGACCGGCAGCAAAAACAGGCTCATCCCCCATAAGAAGCGTTTCAATTTATAGTAAGCGGGGTGGACGCTCAATTTCATAAACGTTTCGAAGCCGGATGAACAAACAAAATGAACAACGCGACGAACGCTGCGCCAAAAAGCGACCC
>Ga0209162_1004200_pt1 | contig 10953 bp, 9 predicted proteins | sample YNPNPMetaG_FD_187121 | JGI IMG/M metagenome (GOLD analysis project Ga0209162, IMG submission 187121) | Anoxygenic and chlorotrophic microbial mat microbial communities from Yellowstone National Park, USA - YNP NP MetaG (SPAdes) (version 2) ...
CGATCCGAACCAGAATAAGATTGTGCTGGTAATCAGCGTGGCAATATTTGAGTCTCGAATGGAGGGCCAGGCGCGTTTCCATCCTAAGTCTACCGCCTGACGCAATGTTCTCCCATTGCGCAACTCCTCTTTAAGACGTTCAAAGATCAGGATATTTGCGTCCAGAGCGCCACCGGTGCTCAACAAGAAACCGGCGATACCAGGCAAGGTCAATGTCACTGGGATCAACTTGAATAACGCCAGGGTGATCAAACCGTAATTGATGATTGCCAGGATGGCAATCCCGCCCGGTAGACGATAATAAATAATCATAAATAATGTTACCAGCGCGAACCCGATCATTCCGGCGATCAAACTTTTATTCAGGGAGTCCTCTCCAAGTGTAGGACCAATCACCCGGCTCTCGACGACTTTCAAAGGGATGGGCAGTGAGCCATAGCGCAATTGAACAGCCAGTGCGTTCGCCGTGTCAACGGTGAAATTCCCTTCAATGATGCCACTCCCCTCAGTAATAGCACTGCGGATAACGGGAACAGAGATGATTTTCTTGTCCAAAACAATTGCCAGATATTTCCCAACATTTTTTGATGTAAAGTCAGCAAAGATTTTTTGTCCCTCTGGCTTAAGCTCAAATTGAACAACAGGCTTTCCAAGTTGATCGGTTGTAACAGAGACCGATTTTAACTGGTCGCCGGTCATGATGGTCGTCCATACTTTATCTTCCGTGCCTGACGAGGGTTGACTCTGCGGAGTTTCAGTGGTTGCTTCGGTGGTAGGCACTCCTGTGGGTTCAACAGAAGTTTGTGATTGCCCTAAGGTGGTCTTGATCACTGTGCCTTCTGGTAGAGGGGTGTCTCCCATATCTACGAATTCAAGTTGACCGGTCTCTTTTAGTACATTGGTCACTTCTTCAGTGTTTGTCAGACCGGGGAATTCACCTACAATACGACGATTTCCTGCTACCTGGAACACAACTTCCTTGACGCCCAGCCCGTTGCTGCGGTTTTCTACAATTCTTCGGGCATCATCAAGCGCCTGCGCGTCAACTGGTACATCAGCAGGTAAGTCAGCTTCCAACAGGACTTGCATCCCGCCCTTTAAGTCCAGTCCTAACACAGTATCCAGACTACGTTCAAAATTGCCAATTTTGATACCCGGATTATTTGGCAAATCAATCCAGATGGCAATGCCAAGCAAGATCAGAATAAGAATCAGGTTTATGTAGTAACGTTGCCTCATGCAGATTTTGCCTCCGATTCAAGCAAATGCCAGCCACAGGCCGGCGGTGCAAGCATTATACTCCTATAAATTATTTTTGTGTATCAGTAAATTGATTTGTTCGGGAGCACCGAGCACAACAATGTCATCATTCCCGGTGAGATGCATTTCTCCCGAGGGGTGAAACTGTTTTTGTCCCACACGATTGATGAGCACGATACTGATCTGGTATTGATTTTCAATCTCCTCTACCGATTTTCCACTTAAGCGCGACTTCAGAGGAATCTTAATGCGCGCCAGGCTATGTGGTTGTCCATCAATAGTCAAGGGTGGAGTAATATCAATGTTTGCTGCGCTGGCAGCAAAAACTGGTGCAGCCATACCGGTTGCACTCAAGGCAATAAAACCGAATTGTTTTTGAAGAGACTGAGCAAATTCATCATCAAATATGCGCAGAACCACCCGAATGTTTGGGTTTATGGTGCGTGCTTTCAGTGCAATTTGTAGATTTAGATTGTCGTTTTGTGTGCACAGAATAATGGAATGCGCGCTTTGAATACCAGCCGCTCTTAAGATGGGTTCACGACTGGCATCATCCTGAATGACAGGAATTCCCAATGATTTAATAGATTCTATAAGATCAATCTTGTTAGCTTCATCATTAGGATTTAGGTCAATAACAACCACATCCTGAGCCATCTCGTGTAATTTTCTGACAACTCGATATCCCAAGTGTCCCAAACCAACCAAAATTACATGGTTCTTGAAAGTGGATGCAACAGCCATTTCCCATTCCTTTCCTCTGGCGCGCCGGTTGAATAGCAAGACACCAAAATCAGCCAGACCTTGTGCCAGTATACCGACCCCTATGATGGGCATAAGAAAATGAAATATCTGTAGATACCATTCAGCGGGAAAGTCCAGGTTAGACTGCAAGAAGGTAAGTGTTAAGACATGATAAATTCCTTCAAGGGGACTTAGGAGGGGCTTCGGGGTCGTTTTGGATAATTCGAAATATAACCAGCCTGCGCTGCTAGTTGCAATAATAAAAAATAACAAAGGCTGGTGAAACCTCTTTAGCAATAACAATGAATCGCGCAGGTTGGCGCGCCATACGCGATAGACTTGTCGAGCTTTCTGCTGCTTATCCAAGAGAGGTGTCTGATAAAATGACAGGTAATTTTACAACCATGCGTCGGATGCGGCCGGTCTCGTGGGCAAGTACGCGTAATACCACCAGACTCATATCATCATTTGGTCTTCCTTGATCCAAACGGATTGCCTCCTGCATGATAGTATCCGCCAGTTCTTGCGCACTTGGTTCTTGCTCTTCTAACATTGCTTCGAGCAACGTACAAATATCAAAGGAGAGCCCATATTGACCACCTGCCCTGACCAATCCATCTGTGAACATGATAACGATTGTATCCGGTTCAAGAGGAAATTCCAATATATCGGGGCGAATGTTTCGCGAAGTGCCAATGGGAATGCTGTTGCTTTCAACGCGCTCGGTTTTTTCTCTTTGGACGATATAGAGTGGTGTGGGGTTATTACGGGTAATGACGATTGTACCAGTCTGTAAATCTACTGATAATATGCTTAAGAAGGCGGATGCAGTGCCATCTTTCTCGGTATAAAGATGATCGGAAGCGGCACGGGCAGCAGCACCGTCGCGAACCCCATCTGCCAAGAGATCAATGACACGATGAACCACCATGCTCGAGATGGCTTTTGCTTTTCTACCTGAGGAGCGGCCATCACACAGGACAACAGAAACACCACCGCCGGGCCTTTCAATAACTTCCAGGGTGTCACCGCTTTCGAGTGAGTCAAATTTATTTGTTTTCAGCACGGCAATTTCAATTTCCATATTTTTGATTTTACATCAAAAGTGTTTAAAACGAACAGCCTTCCCTTTTATAAAATTTTGAATCAATCATTTTTAGAAGCAGTCAAAATGAGCAAGCGACTGCCAGGAAATTCGATGAAATTGAGATGGATTTCAAGCCCGTGTTGTTCAAAAGGCTTTAAGTACTGCTTTAGCTTCGTCTCGGGGGGTGGGGTTTGTCCGGTTATGTTGAATAGCCACTTAATCAGCAAATGCCCAGGTGTTTTGCCTGAAGGCAAAGCAGAGAGCAATATGACCAGTTTACCATTGGTTTTCAGTGTTCGGGCAATTTCGCTGGCGGTTTGGTGATCGAAAATATACTCACTTGGAAATGTTGCTACAACAGTATCGAAAGTGTGGGGTGGGAAGGGTAGCGCCTGTGCGTGTGCTCTTGTCAGCTTTCCGTAAAATACTTTTTTGTTTTCTATCAAATGTTGAAGCTGTTGATGTGCCAAATTCCCCATTTGCAGGCTGGCATCTATGCCAAAGGTACGTGAGTTTCTACCCAAGAGTTTTTTCTGCAGATGTCCTGGTCCATGACCAAGTTCAAGAATATAATCGCCTTCCAAAAATGGGATAACCTGATAAACCCAGTGCTTCCATTTCCCCAGAGAGACGACCCAGGCAACAAAATCATACATCCAGGCGAACTGATGGTATAGCAAGTGGAAGAACCAAAGCAGGAAACGGCTTAAGATTGGGCAATATAAATTCATGATTTTTCGAAATTCGTCCTTGCGCTTTTCCGGGTGGATAAGTATAATTGTTTTGTTTGATTCGGGTTTGAGAAATTATTTTGCAAGTTGGAGATGAACAATGGTACCGCAGCCAAAGCGTAAACATTCAAAAGGTCGCCGGGACCGCCGCAGGGCACACGATGCGTTAATGGTCGAAAGTCTGGTTCAATGCAGCAATTGTGGTGAGATGAGACGCCCGCATTCTGTGTGTCCAAGTTGTGGTCATTATCAAGGACGCGAGATTGTCAGCTCTAAAGAAAAACAGAAGAAATGATGGCGAATAGAGCAAAAGGCTTGTAACACACAAGCCTTTTGTCTTTAATATAGCGTTTCATAAAACTCGTGCTAACATCAAACCAAAGATGGCGATGATTATTCCCAGATGAAGAAACAGATCGTTGCTGGATAGCCAGCCAGGTACAAACAAGCGGACGAAAAAATTGATGATAACGAAAACGATTCCCAGAAGGGGGAGCAATCCTTTACGGGTGGCGAAGTATTCTGATGCGTTGTCAAGTAAATTTGAGAGAAATCGAATCATATTTTTCACCAATTGACTAATGCTTTTTGTTGTGAATAAAGAAAGGCTGAAAGCGGGTGAGTAAGCGACCAGGAATCTGTCCTTGAATCGTTACACCGCCGCGGCCATGCTCAACCTGTTCTACCTGACCCTGTTCGTGGAACAAAGAAATCAATTGTCCTTGTTGATAAGGGATGTGAACCCGAACTGGCAGCAGCACTTCAAATAGACGTTTCTCGACCATTGCTAACAACTCAGCTAACCCGGTCCGTTTTGTAGCTGAGATCATGATAGCATCGGGGATATCGTTGAGTAGAGAACGTAACTCATCAGCGTTTGTTAGTAGATCAATTTTATTAAATGCAGTGATCACCGGGATATGATCAGCGTTGATTTCAGTCAAAGTTTGTTGCACGGCTTTCCATTGCGACAAAGCATTTGGGTGCGAGCTATCCACAACGTGAATGAGCAGATCAGCCTCGGTGATTTCTTCTAGTGTTGCTCGGAATGCTGCAATTAGCTGAGTGGGAAGCTTTTGGATAAAGCCTACAGTGTCTGTGAATAACACGCGATGACCTTTAGGCAACTCTACGCGTCGGGTGACCGGGTCCAATGTGGCAAAAAGCTGATCGGCAACATAGACACCCGCGTTAGAGAGGCTGTTTAGCAAAGTTGACTTTCCGGCATTCGTATAGCCGACAAGTGAAATGACCGGGATTTCTGAGCGTCGTCTTTGTGCCCGGTAACGCATGCGGTGAGCACGCACTTTTTCCAGCTCGGTTTTGAGTACGGCAATGCGGCGGCGTATTTCCCGGCGGTCAACTTCAAGCTGGGTTTCGCCGGGACCTCTCAAACCTACTCCTCCTGCTCTGCCAGCGCGTCCGCCGCCCCCGCCCGCTTGACGTGCGAGGTGCGTCCAAGCACGTGTTAAGCGGGGTAGGCGATATTCATATTGAGCTAACTCCACCTGCAGGATACCCTCGCGGGTGCTGGCGTGTTGGGCAAATATATCCAGGATCAATGTAGTGCGGTCAATCACCTGAATATGATTACCAAAACGTTCTTCCAGTTCACGCAAGTGACGTGGTGATAACTCGTTATCAAAGATAACCACATCGGCGAGCGTTTCTTCTACGAGCGCTTTAATCTCTTCGACTTTGCCGCTACCGACATAGGTTTCGGGATTAGGGTGCTCCAAACGCTGGCTGGTCTCTCCAATGACTTCAAGGCCAGCTGTATCTGCTAACCGCGATAGCTCTTCCAGTGAGTCCTCAAGAGAAAGCAGGGATTCTTGACCGTATATTTCAACACCCACTAGAAAGGCTCTCTGTTTGGGTGGTGTGGTTGGTTCTGCAATTTTTTTAGGCATAAGAACTTTAGGTTTACTGTGTAAATTGTCTTTTGCTGAGTGTTTCGTAGAGCCGAGCTAGTTTTTGATCAGGAGTTTCTGCTTGGATGGGAAGCAAAATATGGAACGTTGAACCTGGACAGCGAATTTCATCATAACCGGGTGATTCAACCCAAATTGCGCCACCATGTGTCTCAATGATACCTTTGGCGATATGCAATCCTAAACCCGGCCCACCGCCTTTAAACTTTGTTTTGCCACTGGAATGTAGGGCACTGTTTCCCACCCGCCCAAACTTTTCGAAGATTAGAGCTTGATCTTCAGGATCAATGCCAATTCCAGTGTCGCTGACAGTAACTTCAACAAAACCTGATAATTTTCTCCCGTTAATTTTGATTTTGCCCCCGTCGGGGGTGAACTTGATTGCATTGCTCAAAATATTGCGGAACACTTGCATGATTCTTTCCGGATCAACAAAGATGACTTCATTGTATCCTGGAAAGGCAGTGATCTCTAACGAAAGATTCCTTTCTCGCAAAGTGCTTTCCAGTTCCGTGATTAGAATGGTCAACAGTTGATTTAGCCATACAGGTTGATAATGGAGTTTGAGAAGGTTGTTATCAATCATTGATACGTCAATCATATCGTTAATGATTGATTGAAGACGTCCCACGCCATTTTGTATTCCTGCTAACAGGATGGCGATGTTGGAATTATTCTGCTCCTGCCTGATATTTTCACTGAGCATAGAAGTATAGCCTTCAATCAAAGTCAGGGGAGTTCTTAACTCATGTGCGGCTATGGCGATAAAATCTGATTTACTGCGGTCAAGGCGCTCGGCGACTTGTTGAGCCTGATTGAGTTGTTGTGATACGTAAGAAATCCGGGCTTCAATTTCAAATTGCGCAACTTTTTCATAAGCATGCGAAAAGCATGGTAAGAGGGCTGTCAACAATTGCATCGCTTGAACTTCGTCCAGAGTTTCCCGACAAACGGTGACAGTCACCTCAAAAAACTCGTTTACAAGCTGTGTCAGGACACTAGTTTGACTTTCCAAGTCTGTTTGGGTGAGCGAGGAAGCCCATCCAGATAGAACCGAATCCAGCCAAGAAGGGTCGCCGGTCTCAACGGCTTGAAACATCAGGTTATAAAAATTTTCGATCTGCCCGATCAGGTCTTCCCGGCTACTGATACCCTTTGCCAGCGCTTGTATGGCACGGTTGATCCAGAGTGGACGAATGGTTTCAAGCAGTTTGAGTTCGCTCATGCACTTATAGTTTACGTCAGGTTTGTTTGTTTGCCAATTCTATTCGGATGTTTTTGATTTTATCCATTCTGCAATTGTGTCCCCAACAATTTTCAGGCTCTCTGCGCTAACCTTGTCTACAGTGTCGGATGTTGTGTGCCAGTATGGATAATCAAAGTCAATGATGTCAACAGCGGGGATACCACGCTCAATAAAGGGTATATGGTCATCAAGGATACTGTACTTGTATTCAGGGATAAAGTATTGCGAATAGCCAAGCATTTTTGCCTGATTCCATATCTCTGTTGTCATGATAGGGTCAGAATTCTTTTCCATATAGATATTTAAATCTCGATCTCCAATCATATCTATAATAACAACCCCGCTTGGGTGTCGGTCAAGTGTTTTCGCAAAACTCTTTGATCCAAGTATCCAGTCCCAGCCGACAATGTTACCCTGATCTTCTGCATCAAAAAAGACAAGCCATATCTCGATTGAAATGTCTTGAGGGAGTGTGCGGCTAAGTTCCAGCAATACTGCCACGCCTGAAGCACCGTCGTTAGCGCCGGGAACAGGTTCAAGCCGCTTTTCAGGATTGGGGTCTTTATCTGCAAACCGGCGAGAGTCGTAATGAGCTCCCAGAATGAACCAATTACTTCCGCTACCTTGTTTAGCAATAACATTCTTAACCTTCTGACCGAGCTGCAAGTCCTCCTGTGTTTCCACCTGCCAGCCATGCTTTTTCAGCTCTTCAGTGATCCAAAGGATGGTTTGGAGGTGAGGTTGGCTGCCGGGCACTCGTGCTCCAAGTGAAACCTGATATTGTACATCCTGATAAGCCCGAACAGCTTTAAATCTGCTTTTACCTGAGCTCATATATAGTGTCAACTGAGCCATTATCAAGGTGACCAGAACGACAAGGAAGAACCAAACAAATACTTTCTTATGTCTCATTGGGTTTCAAGTGCTATTCCGGTTTCCTGCTTGAACCGCTCAAGGTTTTCTAGAGCCCGCTGAACATAAAGCCGGACACGCTCACTTTTATCGCGAGGTACTATGTCAAGGGGCGGTAATATACCAAAGTTGGCTTTCATTGGTTGAAAATCATGAAGGGAAGCCTTCGTAATGTAATTGCATAATGCACCGATCATTGTTTCAGGAGGTAAGACAAGGGGAGGTAGGCTTCTTAGATAGCGAGCAGCGTTTATTCCTGCCAGAAGTCCGGTGGCGATATTTCCAGCATATCCTTCGACCCCCGTAATTTGTCCAGCAAAGAAGAGATTCTCTCTTTTATTGAATTGAAGAGTTGGTTTTAATAATACTGGAGAAGCTAGAAACGTGTTTCTGTGCATTTGCCCGTATCGCACAAATTCGGCTTGTTCCAGACCAGGAATCATGCGAAAGACACGTTTTTGTTCGGGAAATCTAAGATTAGTTTGAAACCCTACTAAGCTGTACAGAGTAGCAGAAATGTTGTCTTGCCGAAGCTGAACAACAGCATAGGGACGTTTTCCTGTATGTGGGTTTCGCAACCCAGTTGGGCGCATGGGTCCAAAAGCGAGTGCCATCTCATTGCGCTCTGCTAAAACTTCAATTGGAAGGCAGCCCTCAAAAAAAGTTTTGTGCCCCGCAGTGACGCCAGAACGTATTTCTGTCTCAAATTCTTTCAGGGGGATTTTTTTTGCTGTGCGTAGTGTCTGAACAAATTCCAGATATTGTTCTTTCTCCAAAGGGCAATTAATGTAATCACCTTTGTTTTGTTGCCCTCGCTCATAACGCGAGGCGTAAAACGCGACATTCATGTTAATAGAATCCGCAGTGACAATAGGGGCAATTGCATCGTAGAAATATAAGTTTTCGGTGCCAGTGATAGATTGGATAACGGTTGAGAGTGCTGGTGAAGTTAGTGGCCCGCTGGCGATGATCACAGCTCCTTCTGGAATGGATTGGACTTCGTGACGAATCAAAGTGATGTTTGGATGATTGGAGATTTTTTCGGTGACCAATCTAGAAAAAGCAAGACGATCTACTGCTAGCGCGCCGCCTGCTGGCAAGGCAGTTTGATCAGCACACCAGATGAGCAGGGAACCAAGTCGGCGAAGTTCTTCTTTGAGCAAGCCAGCAGCACGATCTGGCAGGTTTGAACCCAGTGAGTTTGAACAGACCAGCTCTGCAAGGTCGGCACTAACATGTGCCCCGGTGCTTTTTTGAGGACGCATTTCGTAGAGCGTTACAGTAATACCCATTTGAGCAGCCTGCCAGGCAGCCTCACTTCCTGCCAACCCTCCGCCTATGATGACAAGCTTGTCCATACGCTTTTACTGAAACCGCCGTTTTAAATAACGTTTAGTTTACCTAGTATTGTAAAGATTTTACCATTTTATTCTTGAATCAAATTGGCATCAAACTTGCAACGTCACGCATGTCCGAATATACTTGTGAGTAAGAAGGAAACAAAATGCTACAGCAAATTCATCATCAAACGCTTCGCCCACAGACGACAGCTCATCTGGCTCAAACAATGACTCTTCTCAGTCTGACAGTAGATGAGCTGCGAAATCAAATTGAAACTGAATTATCCAACAATCCAGCTTTAGAACTGGTTGAAGAACGCCGATGTCCTACCTGTCGCCGGCTGCTTCCCAAACAGGGAGTTTGCCCAGTGTGCAGTTGCCCTCAGAATAATGAGCCGGTAGTTTTTGTCTCTGCCCGAGAAGATTTTTATTTTGGAGGAGAGCACGTTGATGATGACTATCCGGAGGATGATTTCCCGGTGGTCGAAGACAAATTACCTACATACGTTTTGCGTCAGGTCGCTTCGGAACTTACTAGGGAGGAGCTAAGCGTTGCAGCATATTTGCTTACCCATCTGAATGAAGATGGTCTTCTCACCGTGCCTTTAGTGGAAATTGCTCGTTACTGCCACGTTTCTTTGCCTTTTGTGCAGCGGATACAGCACATCATTCAACGCGCGGATCCAATTGGGGTAGGCTCTACATCCCCTCAAGAGGCTTTACTTGTTCAATTAGATGTATTGTCAGAGAGTCGAAAAGTCCCGCAGCTTGCCCGAGACATGATCTTGGAGGCGATGAACCTTCTTAGTCGAAGACAGTATGCCGAGTTAGCACGTCAGTTTCATGTTCCGATTCGGCAGGTTCAGCAAGTTGTACACTTCATTAGTGAAAATCTCAATCCTTTTCCAGGGCGTTCGTCATGGGGGGATGTTCGACAATCTATTGGGAGCAGGAGTAGCGTATATCATCATCCCGATATTCTGATTTACTATGCCAACGATGATCCAGATGGTCAACTGATGGTTGAGATTATTATGCCAATTCGTGGGACTTTGCAGGTAAGTCCGCTGTTTCGCCAGGCTTTACAGCAAACTTCGGGCGAAAATCGTGAAGCCTGTAAGGAAGATTTAGAGCGAGCTTCTTTGTTTGTCAAATGCTTGCAGCAGCGGAATCATACCATGAGGCGTTTGATACAACGGGTTGTCACACTTCAAAGGGATTTTATTCTGTATGGGGAGGAACACCTAAATTCCATCACTCGCGTTCAGCTTGCACGCGAGTTAAATGTTCATGAATCAACCATTTCACGTGCAGTCGCAAATAAAACGGTACAATTACCCAACCGCAAAATCATCCCGCTTTCAGCGTTTTTTGATCGAAGTCTGAATGTCAGATCTGTCTTGTGCGATTTAATATCAAGGGAGACAAAACCGCTTAGTGATTCTGAACTGGCTGAACTTCTTGCTGCTCGAGGATTTCAGGTTGCCAGGCGGACGGTTGCCAAATATCGAGCCATGGAGGGTATTTTGCCTGCGCATTTGCGCCGTGCAGTTTCTATATCAAAATGAGACCATCATTGTCATCCTATCCAAAATCTATTAACAAGACTCACGCGCTTAGCCTGGATGGGCTTGAACTTTTATTGGATCAGATTCGAGAACCGGTTTTGATCTTGGATGGGGGGACGGGTTTAATTGTAATT
>Ga0209162_1004201_pt1 | contig 10953 bp, 11 predicted proteins | sample YNPNPMetaG_FD_187121 | JGI IMG/M metagenome (GOLD analysis project Ga0209162, IMG submission 187121) | Anoxygenic and chlorotrophic microbial mat microbial communities from Yellowstone National Park, USA - YNP NP MetaG (SPAdes) (version 2) ...
CCCCTGACCCCCCAAGATTGGGGGGAATGGGGGGCTCGACGGGGAGCCGCCCCCCTGACCCCCCAAGATTGGGGGGAACGGGGGGCTCTGGCTTCAGCCGGTCGGCCAGGACGAGGACGGCGTTCTGGCTGGTGAGCACCAGCCAGTCAAATGCGCCGGCCAGAAGGTCGGCGAGCGCCGCGTCGAGCGCCGCGGGGTCTTCGGGCGGTGCAATGGCGATGCACGGGTATGGCAGCGGCACGGCCCCGCGGCCGCGCAACAGCTCTTCCAGATCGTCGAGCTGATGCGCCGCGCGCGTCAGGACGATCCGTTTGCCTTGCAGGGCAGATTGCATCCCGGCCATGTTCGCTTCACCTCGCGTCGGCGGCCATCAGCATATCGGCCGCGCCCCGATCCAGCGCGATCTGCGCCAGTTGCGCGCCCAGGGCCGCGGCTTCGGCAGCCGGTCCGCCGATCGTCACGGTGATCTGGCGGCTGCCGTCGGCCGCGGTGACGCGGCCGACCAGTACGAGCCGTTCCCCCTCGACCGTGGCATAAGCGGCGATGGGCAGCGCGCAGCCGCCGCCCAGGCCCGCCAGGAAGGCCCGCTCCGCAGTGACGGCCAGGCGGGTGGGCCGGTGGTCCAGCGGCGCCAACAAGGCCACCAGGTCCGCTTCGTCGCGCGCTTGCACCGCCAGCGCACCCTGGCCGGGCGCCGGCATGATCACGTCCAGCGGGAGCACCTGGGTCACGGCATCGGCGTAGCCCAGGCGCTCCAGGCCGGCCTGCGCCAACACCAGCGCATCGTAGGGGCCGCCGGGGTCCAATGCTTTGCGCAGCCGGGTGTCCACGTTGCCGCGCACGTCCAGGATGCGCAGATCGGGGCGCAGGGCGCGCAGTTGCGCCGCGCGGCGCCGGCTGCTGGTGCCCACCGTCGCGGCCGGCGGCAGCGTCTCCAGGGTGTAGCCGGCCCGGCTGATCAGCACATCGGCCGCGCCGGCGCGCGGGGGCACGGCGGCAATCGTCAGGCCCGCGGGTTGCTCGATCGGCAGGTCTTTCAAGCTGTGCACGGCCAGGTCAATGTCGCGCCGTCGCAGGGCCGCCTCCAGCTCGGCGGTGAACACCCCCTTGCCGCCGATCTTGGGCAACGGCACATCGAGCACCCGATCGCCCTGGGTGTGGATGACCTCGATCTGACACGCGAGCCCCGGCCAGCTCGCGCGCAGCAGGTCGGCCACGTAAGCGGTCTGCCAGCGCGCCAGGGCCGAGCCGCGCGTGCCCAGGCGGATCTGCGTGAGTTCAGCGGACATGACAACGCCCCTCGGCCGCTCCGATGCGCAAAGCCGGAGCGGTGTTTCGTGCGCGTTCCCCGGTCAACCCGAAGAGCTCCCGCAAGGTGTCCGCGCAGGCCACGCCGTTGCCCTGGGCGGCTTCGGCCTTCAGGCGCACGGTCGGCTCGTGGAGCAGCTTGCCGACGATGCGGTGCGCCATCAGGGCCATGACGCGGCCGGTGCGCGGATCGGCGTGGCCCAGGCGCCGGAGAGCCGCTTCCAGCTCGCTCTGGGCCACCGCCTCGGCTTTACGGCGCAACTCGACCAGCACCGGCACCACCTGGCGGCTCTGCAGCCACGCCATGAACTCGTCGGCCTCCTGACAGATGATGGCCTCGACCTGGGGAATGGCCGCGGCGCGCTGGGCCCGATTGCCGTCCACGACGCACTGCAGGCGATCTATGTCGTAGCGCAAGACACCCGGCAGCTCATCCACGGCCTCTTCCACATCGCGCGGCACCGCGATATCCACGATGACCAGGGGCCGGCCATCGCGATAAGGAAGCGCCTGCGCCACGTCATCGCGATGGATGACCGTATGCGGTGCGCCCGTGGCCGAGACGACCACATCGGCCCAGGCCAGCGCATGGACGAGATCGCTCCAGCTGGCCGCGCGGCCGCCGAACCGGCTTGCCAGGTGTTCGGCGTGCTCGCCGGTGCGGTTGATGCAGGTGATGCGTCGCGCGCCCTCGTCGTACAGGGCCTGGGCCGCCAGCCCGGCCATCTCGCCCGCGCCGACGATCAATACGGCCGCCTGGCCGAGGTCGCCCACCACCTCTTGCGCCAGCCGTGCGGCCGCGTGGCTGACCGAAGTGGTGTAGCGGCTGATGGCGGTCTCGGCGCGCGCACGGCGGCCGGCATGGACCGCCCTGGCGAACAGTTGCGAGAGCACCAGGCCGGCGGCGCCGGCCGCTCGTGCCTTGGCGATGGCCTGCGCGACCTGGCCCAAGATCTGCGGCTCGCCCAGGATCATCGAATCCAATCCGGCCGCCACGCGCAGCAAATGTTCCACCGCCGCGCGCTCGGCCAGGCGATAGAGATACGGCCGCAGCTCCGCAGCCGGAACGCCCCGCAGCTCCGCCAGGGACTCCTCGATCACGGCCTGCGCAGAGGCCGGATCACGCGCGACCGCGTAGATCTCCAGCCGATTGCAGGTCGAGACGATGGCGCACTCGTGGATGACGGCATCCAGGGATCCGGCGACTCTGCAACAACATGTCAACACATGGCCGTAATCGGTCGACGCGCCGATGAGGGCGAATTGCTCGCGCAATGCGACCGGTGCAGTTTGATGGTTGAGGCCGATGAGAACGATAGACACAGCGCTATCCTCTCGGAACAAGGGTTGGGCTCCGTGCGCCCTTCCAGATCTCGATCAGGGCGGCCACCAGGGGCGGGCTATCGTTCAAGAGCGCCGCGCGCTCCAGGTGCACGCCCTGCGCCCGCGCCGCTTCTTGCAGCGCGATATCCAGATCGTACAACACCTCCGCGTGTTCGACAACAAAGCCGATGGGAACGACCAGGACATGCCGCTCGCCCATGGCGGCCCAGCGCGGCAACAGATCCTCGATTTGCGGCTCCAACATCGGCTCGCCGGTGCGCGGCGCGCTTTGGAACGCCAGCATCCAGCGATCCGGCGGCCAGCTCAACCGCCGGACGATGGCCAGCGCGGTCTCGTAGAGCTGCGCCACATACGGATCGCCGCCATCCTCGATGGCGGCGGGCAAACTGTGCGCGGTGAACACGATCTTCACCGTTGGCTGCACGGGGGCCGGGAAGCGCAACAGCGCCTGGCGCACATTGGCCGTCACGCCGTCCAGATACGCCTCTGCGGTGTGCCAGCTCTCCACGAAGTCAACCGCGAGATCGGCGCCCTGTTCGACCAGCGCCCGGTCGAGCGCGGCCCGGTAGGCGCCGACGCTGAGGCGGCTGTAGTGCGGCGCCATACAGATGGCCACGGCGCGGCGCACGCCGTCCGCGGCCATGCGGCCGACCGTCTCGTGGATGAACGGATGCCAGTGCCGCATCCCCACGTAGACCGGCCGCCCGACCGCTGCGGCCAATCGGGCCGCGACGCGCTCGGTGATCTCGCGCAGGGGCGAGCGGCCGCCGATCCGCGCGTAACGCTGCGCGATCTCGGCCAGGAGCGGCGGTGGGACCGGCCGGCCCCCGCGGATATTGGCCAGATAAGCAGGAAGATCCACCAGGGAATCGGGGCCGCCGTAGGCCAGCAGCAGGATGGCATCCTCGTTCATCGGGACGTGCCTTTCCGCCTGCGCGTCGGGAATCAACCGACCGGCCCCCGCGCCGACGCCGGCTCATACACGCAGAACGGCTCCTCGGCCAGGTAGGCGCCGGTCATGCCATAGGCGCGGGCCCGACAGCCACCGCAGACGTGCTTGAATTCGCAGCGACCGCACTTGCCCTCCAACAGACGAGGATCGCGCAGCGTCGCGAAGAGGGGCGACTGTTCCCAGATCTCCCGCAACGGCTGACGGCGAATGTTGCCGGCCTCCAGCGGCAGGTAGCCGCAGGGGAACACCTCGCCGCGATGGCTGACGAAACACACGCCGGTGCCGGCCAGACATCCTTTGGTCATGGCGTGCATGGCCGGTTCGCGTTCGTGCCCGTCGTCCGCGGGCCGGCCGGCGTGAGCCTGGCGATGGTGGCTGGCGGGCAACGGCCGGACGATGCCCAGGCGGCGCTCTTCGGCCTGGCGTTGCCGCGCGATGCGGAAGTAGTGCGGGGCGCAGGTAGCCTTCAGCTCGATGTCGGTGTGCATCTCGGCATCGTACATCCAGTTCAGCACGGCCTCGTACTCGGCCGGGCCGATCTGCTGATCGGCGGCGATCTCGACCCCGCAGCCGACCGGCACCAGCAGGAAAAGATGGAGGGCGCGTGCGCCCGACTCTTGCGCCAGGCGCAACATCTCGGGCATCTGGCCGACGTTATGCTGCGCCACCGTGGTGTTGATCTGATAGGGCACGCCGGCCGCGGCCAGGTGGGCCATGCCGTCGAGCGCCTTGCGAAACGCGCCCGGCCCGCGGAACAGGTCGTGGGTGGCCGCATCGGCGCCGTCCAGGCTGACGCTGACGCGACGAATGCCGCTGGCGCGAATGCGGCCGGCGACATCCGCGTCGATCAGCGTGCCGTTGGTGGCCAGGGCCACCGTCAGGCCGGCGTCGGCCGCGTGGCGGGCGATGGCGAAGATGTCGGGCCGGAAGAGCGGCTCGCCGCCCGATAGGACGAAGATCGGCCGGGCAAACGCCGCGATCTGCTCGATCAGGTCGAACGCCTCGGCCGTGTTCAGATCCTGGGGCATCAGTTGGTCGGCCACGGTGATGCGCCGGCAATGGATGCAGGCCAGGTTGCAACCGGCGGTCGTCTCCCAGAAGATCAACCGCGGGGGCGGATAGGTAGCTAAATTCATGATGATGGCTCGGGTGTGGGATGGGAATTGGGCAACGTTTGCGGCCGGGCCCGGTCATAGGCATCTACCAGGGCGATCAGCATGGCATCGAGGAAGGTCGCCACGCGATCGTACAGGCGCCAGGTATCGGCATCGGGCGCGCCGGCCAGCGCGCCGGCCTGATGCAGCGAATCGTTGATGGAGCGCCGCACCAACAGGAAGGCACGCAATGTCTCGATGAGCGAAAGGTGAGCCTGCTGGCAGGCGACGCCGTACTGGCGCGCCAGGCGCAAGCCCTCTTCCAGGAAGGGTTCACCGCCCTCGCTGCGAGCGGCATATTGCATCAAGACGGCCATCAACTGTCGGCCGCCGCTGCGCATGGTGGCGCGCATCTCCTCGTCCAGGCGGCTATACCACGGCTCGTCGGCGATGCCGATGTGTTTGGGCGGGAACAGCGCCGCCACGCCGGTGTCCCCGCGTGCGGCCACGGCGGCGCGACTGTTGCCCTGTTGCAGGCTGGTCAGGAAGGCGGTCAGCTCGGATAGGCGATAGCGCCGGCGGCCGCCCGGCGTGCGAATGCACGGCACCTTGCCGTCATCGGTCCAGCGGCGGAGCGTGGTGAAGTGCACGCCGAGGTAGCGGGCCGCCTCGCTCAGGTCGAGCCAGGTGCGGATCTCGTCGGATGCCAGGGCGTTCATCGCGATCAACTCGATCTCAGTTTTGATGATTATTTCTATGTATTTCTATGCATCCAGCCGTTATTGAGTCTAGCACACGTTGGCCGGACTGTCAAATCCCTATTGTGTGCAATGCTACAATCTGCTGCACGACCGGCCGGTTTCCGCATTGCCCTGTTTTATTGGTATAATGATTTTGTTGTTTGACATTACACATCGCCGCAAGACGGCGACGCGACAGGTGAACATGCCCGAACGTACCATTTCGCCGCAAAGCCGGCCCGAAGAGGTGGTGATAGATGCGGCGTTGCGGCCGCGCACCCTGGACGAGATGCTCGGCCAGGATCGGCTGCGCGAGAACCTGAAGATCCTGATCCAGGCCGCGCGCGCCCGCGGGGAGGCGCTCGACCACATCTTGCTCTATGGACCGCCCGGCCTGGGCAAGACCACACTGGCCCACGTGATCAGCCACGAAATGGGGGTTGGGCTGAAGATCACCGCCGGGCCGGCCATCGAGCGCGCCGGCGACCTGGCCGCGATCCTCACCAACCTGCGCCAGGGGGACATCCTTTTCATCGACGAGGTGCACCGCCTGGGTCGGGCCGTGGAAGAGGTGCTCTATCCGGCGATGGAGGATTTCGCGCTGGACATCGTGATCGGCAAGGGGCCGGCCGCGCGCAACATCCGGCTGAAGCTGCCGCGCTTCACGTTGATCGGCGCGACGACGCGGCTGGCGCTGATGACCGCGCCGCTGCGCGCGCGCTTCGGCGCGGTATATCGTTTCGATTTCTACGACCTGCCCGCGATGGAAGCCATCGTGGCGCGCGCGGCCGGGCTGCTCAAAGCGCCCATCACGGCCGACGGCGTGCACGAGGTGGCCCGTCGGGGCCGCGGCACCCCGCGCGTGGCATTGCGCCTGTTGCGCCGCGTGCGCGATTACGCGCAGGTCAAGGGGGACGGCACGATCACGGCGGCCATCGCGCGCGAGGCGCTGGCGCTGATGGAGATAGACGACCTGGGGCTCGACACCCTCGACCGCCAGGTGTTGGCGCGCATCATCCGCGATTTCCGGGGCGGGCCGGTGGGGCTGGAGACGATCGCGGCGTCGCTGTCGGAGGAGCCGGACACGATCATGGACGTGGTCGAGCCGTATCTGCTCCAGCTCGGCTTTCTCGAGCGCACCCCGCGCGGCCGCATGGCCACGCGGCGCGCCTACGAGCATCTGGGCGAACCGTACCCCGAGACGGCGGAGCAGCCGACGTTGTTCAATCAAGAGGGGCAATGAACCGGGGATGAAGACCAGCGAGTTCGACTATTATTTGCCCCCCGAACTGATCGCGCAGACGCCGATCGAGCCGCGCGACGCCTCGCGGCTGCTGGTCGTAGATCGCCGCACGGGCGAGCTGGCGCATCGGCGCTTCAGGGATCTGCTGGAGTATCTCCGGCCGGGCGACCTGCTGGTGGGCAACGACAGCCGGGTGATCCCGGCGCGTCTGCACGGCGTCAAGCCGACCGGCGGCGCGGTGGAGATCTTCTTGTTGCGGCCGCATCTGACCTCTCCCACCCCTCCCCTCGCAGGGGAGGGGTGGGAGAGGTTACACCTAACCCCCCGACCCCCTTCCCTGCCAGGGAAGGGGGAGAAAGGCTCCCCTCCCCTCGTAGGGGAGGGGCCGGAGGAGAGGTGGGAATGCCTGGTGCGCGGCAAGGGGTTGCGGCCCGGCGTGCAGGTGACCGTGCAAAGGGCCGGCTCGTCACAGCGCATCGTCGCCACGATCCTGGCCGAAGCCGAGGACGGCGGTCCGCTGCGCATCGTGCACTTCGATCCGCCGGTCCGGGAGTGGCTGTGGGAGGTGGGCGAGGTGCCGTTGCCCCCCTACATCCACCAGCCGTTGGCCGACGCCGAACGCTACCAGACGGTCTACAGCCGGATCGAGGGCTCGGTGGCCTCCTCGACGGCCGGCCTGCACTTCACGCCCGAGATGCTGATCGCCGCGCGCGAGCGCGGAGTGAAGCTGGCGTTCGTCACCCTGCACATCGGCCTCGATACGTTTCGGCCCGTGCAGGTGGAAGACATCGAGGCGCATCAGATCCATCGCGAATGGGCGCAGCTCAGCCCGGAGACCGCGCGCGCGATCAACGAGACGCGCCTGGCCGGCGGCCGCATCATCGCCATCGGCACGACGGTGGTGCGCACGCTGGAGAGCGCGGCCAGGATCGCGCTGGGCTATCGGCCGGCCGACGAGGTGCCCGATGATGCCGTTTGCGGATGGCAGACCGTGGTGGCCTTCGCCGGCGAGACGGATCTGTTCATCCGTCCCCCGTTCCGCTTCCGGGCGGTGGACGCGCTGATCACCAACTTCCACCTGCCGCGCTCTACCCTGCTGATGCTCGTCAGCGCGTTCGCCGGCAAGGCGTTGATCGAGCGGGCCTATGCCGAGGCGATTCGCGAGCGCTATCGCTTCTATAGCTTCGGCGACGCGATGTTGATCCTCTAACGCACCTGGGAGGGTGCCCGGCACGTGAAGCCATGTTGCAAAGCAAAGGCCCGGCCGCGTTGCGCGGTCGGGCCTTTGCTTTGCGCCGAGGCGCTGGTTTACGCCAACCCCAGCGCTTTCTCCAGCTTCGGGATGTCGAAGTTCAGGATGATCGTGCCCTTGATGTCGAAGCAAGGGGTCGTTTCGTTGCCGTTGGCGTATCCGCGCACGCGGGCGGCCGCGACCCGATCCTTCGTGATGTCTATCTCCACGTAGGGGATCCCCTTCTCCTTCAGCCAGATGCGGGCGCGCTTGCAGCCGGGACACCACGACGTGCAATACATGATCACGTCGGCGGCGGGGCGGGGGGCCGGCGGCAACGCCCTGGCCGCGGCGACGGCTTTGGCCGCCCACGCGCGGGCCAGCTCCGGCTCGATCTTCGCCAGCTCGCCGAAGAGCACTTCGTTATCGGGCTGTTCGTCGATGTCGTGGACGTCCACGTAGCGGATGATACCCCGCTTGTCGACGATAAAGAGCGCGCGTTCGCTTCTGCCATCGGAACGCAACACGCCGTACATCTGCGCCACCGCGCCGTGCGGCCAGAAGTCGCTGAGGAGCGGATAGGTGATGCCGCCCAGGCTTTCGGCCCAGGCCCGCAGGCAATCCGTACTGTCTACGCTCAGACCCAGAACCTGGGTCTCCATCCCGTCGAACCGGTCGAGGGCGACCTGGTAGGACGGGATCTGGCTCGTTCAGACGGGGGTCCAGGCCAACGGGAAGAAGGCCAGGACCACGTTTTTCTTGCCGCGGTAGTCGCTCAGCCGCACCGTGCGGCCATCATGCGATTTGAGAACGAAGTCAGGGGCGACCTGACCGACAGATAGTGCCATCGTTGCCTCCTGTTTTTAGCTTGCTTCATCTACCATGAAGAGCTATAGGATATATAGCTGAGAAGGGCGACCGATTCTGTATGCTTCATTGCCGTTTGGATTGCCGGACTGTTCGCGTAACGCGACGGCATAGACGCACCATCGCCGGGCCGATATGGATCTCGCGTTATCTGGTCAGCCGATGTGCGAGCCAGTCGCCGACGCCGGCCAGGTCCTCGGTCGGCAGATAATGGCCGGCGTGGGCGTCGAACAGGATGCGCGCCTGGGGCAGAAAATCCTCATCCCCTTCCCAGAGCAACGCGGCCACGGCGAGCCGCGGAAACGCCTGAAACCGGTAAGCCGCGTCGGCCAGGTCGAGCCGCGCGCCGCCCAGCGCCTCGGCCGCCCGCCGGAAGCGGTCCAGGTCGGCGCCCAGCTTCTCGGCCAACACCGCTTCCGCGTGGCCGGCGAAGGCCTGGGCATAGAACAGGCCATCGGGCAGCTCGCGGAAGGTGACCCAACGATCGGCCGGCGGCGTGCCGTCGGCCGTCAACAGATAGTGGAGCAGCACGATCTGGATGGACACGTGCGCGTCGCGCGGGGAATCGGCCATCGGGCCGCCGTCGGCCGCGATCATGACGCGCGCCTCGCCCTCGGGGTGGGTCACCAGATGCGGCCGGCCGAAGTAGGGCACGACGATCCCCGCGTCCGTCAACTGCGCGCCGGCCAGCGCCGCGCAGCGAGCCGGATCGGCCGCGGCCCACGCCGCGCGGGCGCGCTCGAGCGCCTGTTGGAAGCGGCGGTGGAGGTCGAACTGCGGCATCGGATCATAACCTGGGATTGGTGAACTCGCCGCCGATCAGCTCGCGCGCGATGATCATCCGCATGACGTTCATGGCCCCTTCCGCGCCGATGGAGTAGGAGCGCACCCCGCGGATGCCCATCTCGATGGGGTATTCTTTGCTATAGCCCATCGCGCCCAGCCAGTTGGCCACCTCGTTGAACGTCTCGAACGCCATGATCGGCGCGCGCAGCTTGGCCATGGCGCCGTAGAGGGCGATGTCGCGATGCTTGAAACCGCCGCGCGCGTACATCTCATCGGCCATCCACGCGGCCTTGTAGGTGAGCAGCCGCGCGGCCTCGATGTCGGTGAAGCGCTCGGCGGCCGGGAAATTGATCCCCTGGAAGGCCGCCAGCGGCTTGCCGAACGCCTTGCGCTGCTTGATGTACTCGACCCCCATCTGGAGCGCGGTCTCGGCCGCGCCGACGCACGTCGCGGCGATCAGCGCGCGGGCAAAGGTGAAGCCCTCCATGGCGTAGTAGAAGCCGCGGCCCTCCTCGCCGATGCGGTAGCGGTCGGCGAGCGGCATGTTGTCCATGGTGAAGCCGCCCGTGGAGATGCCGGTGCGGCCCCAGTTCTCGATCAGCGTGGTGGTGACGTGCGGGTTATCCTTCAAGGGCACGGCAAAAAAGGTGAACCCGCGGTGGCCGGCCTGCGGATCGGTGCGCACCAGCGTCATGTGGATGCCGCCCATGCGCAGCGACTCTCGGATGCCGCTGATGTAGATCTTCTCGCCGTTGAGCAGCCAGCTTCCGTCGGCCTGCTTTTCTCCGCGCGAGCGCGTGGCGCCTTCGATGTCCGAGCCGCCGCCGGGCTCGGTGGTGGCGATGCCGAGGAAATGCTTGCCGGCCGTCACCTGCGGCAGAATCTCCGCTTTGAGCTCTGCGCTGGCGTAGCGGTCGAAGATGAAGCCCCAGCTCGCCTCCACCAGGTACATCACCGGCACCGCCAGGCTGATGTCGGCCCGGCCCAGCTCTTCGGCGGCGATGGTGGCCAGGGTGACGTTCATGCCCTGGCCGCCGTACTCCTCGGAGACGGTGGGCGCCCACAGGCCCATGTCGGCCATCCCTTTGATGATGTCGTCGGGGATGGCATGGCCGCTGTCAATTTCGCGCACGCGCGGCGCGATCTTCTTCTGGGCGAAGTCGCGCACGGCCTTGCGCCACATCTGTTGTTCTTCCGTCCAACCGAAATCCATGTGACCTCCTTTGAAAGCATAGCCGTCGAATGAATTCGGGGCGAAGGCGAGCCGCCGAATGAATTCGGGGCGAAGGGGCCACGCCGCAAGGTCGGCCTGCGCCGACCCGACGGCGTCCCTGCAGAGGGACGCCCGGCCTTCGGCCCATTAGCCCGGCACGCCGCACGCAGGCCAT
>Ga0209162_1004202_pt1 | contig 10952 bp, 10 predicted proteins | sample YNPNPMetaG_FD_187121 | JGI IMG/M metagenome (GOLD analysis project Ga0209162, IMG submission 187121) | Anoxygenic and chlorotrophic microbial mat microbial communities from Yellowstone National Park, USA - YNP NP MetaG (SPAdes) (version 2) ...
ATCCACCACCAGCTCCACCCGGTGCCCATGAGCCCAAGCCGGTGCATCCGTGGCGGAAGGCCTGGAGCGTGCGCCGCCAGCGCGCGTTGGCCGGTGCTGCCTAGCCCCGAAACTTTACGCCACACCCTATGCGGCATACCTGTTCACTCCTGGGGGAACACCCGCGCCTGGGAGCGCGGGCGTCCCACCCTCGTCGCGTCTCCGCGGGCAAGCTGCCCGCGCTCCCAGGAGACATGTGAACACGTGCTCTGTGGCCTCACGACCCGGCCGAGGTATCCCCGCGCAAAAAGGCCGCGCACTCCTCGGGCAGCGAGGGATTGATCCACACCCCGCTGCCCAGCTCCAGGCCGGCGCTGCGACTGAGGCGCGGAATGATGGCGATGTACCAGTGGAAGTAGCCGTTCTCCGGCTCCTTGGTGGGCGTGGAGCGGATGAGCAAGTTGAAATCCGGGTCGTTCAGATGCGTGTAGAGGCGGAAGAGCACATCGCGCAGCAGCGGCGCCAGGTAGCTCAGTTCCTCCTCGGAGACGTGCAGGAAACTGGCGCGGTGCTGGCGCGGCACGATCCAGATATGGAACGGCGAAGAGGCGGCGTAGAGCACGAAGGCAGCGAAGCGCTCGTTCACCGCCACCAGCCGCTCCCGGCGCGTCAGTTCATCAGCGAGCATGGTGCAGAACACGCACTGGCCGGTATCGTCGAAGAAGCGCCGCGCTTCTTCGATGCGGTGGCGGATGTCGCTCGGCACAATCGGCAACCCGACCACCTGGCTGTGGGCGTGCAGCAACGAGGCTCCGGCCCGTTCGCCGTGATTCTTGAAAAACACAATCTGTTCGATGCGCGGATCGGTGGCGATCTGCTGGCCGCGGCGCAGATACATCAACAACGCCGCGCGGACCTCCTCGTCCGTCATCAGGGCCAGAGTGGTGTTGTGAAAGGGATGCTCGACCAGCACCTCGTGGTAGCCGAACCCGGTGATGCTGCGCTCCACCCCGTTGAAGCTACGAATGAGCGAACCATTCTCAATCAGCGCCGGGTACTTGTTGCGCACAATGCGCGTCTGCCAGCCAGGACCGGCGGGTTCACGCCACACCTCCAAATCAAGCTCCTCGTTGCCAGGACAGAAGGGACAGCCGGGATCGCATTCGGCGCGCTCGTGGGTGCGCAGCCGGCCGCTGGCCTCAACATAGGCATTGGGACGGCGCGCCCGTTCACGGGCAATGATCACCCATTCGCGGGTCGCGAGATTCTGCCGCAACTCGGCCATAGATCGATCCCTTTGTCGCCGCGGCTGGCGGCGGTGATGAGCCTTGCCAGGTGATCCAGGAGGAGGGGCGCCGGCATGTGCCGTCCATGGTCAGCGAAACCATGCCTGGGCCGTTCTATTGTAGTTCGCTCTGCCGGTATGTGCAAGCGCAACTATAGGACGTGTTCACCTTGCTCCTGGGAGCGCGGGCATCGTGATCTTTGAGAAATGAATCCGCTCTCGCCCGCGCAGGCAGACTTCGCATTCCATAGCCGGGGCCTTATACCATTTCCTGTTGAACATTCCGCATTCGTCGAAGTGCTGGATCGCACGGTGACGCCCTGCAAGGCAATCCACAATCCAACATCGGCAATCCAAAATGGTATTAGCCCCACGGCCAGCCCGGTATACCGGATTCATTTCTCAAAGACCATAAGCCGTCCATGCGGCTCCGCCGCACCCGGACGGGATGACCATAGGTTCTTCTTGGGAGGGCTTTGCCCTCCCAAACCCTCCCGCGGGCAGGGGCATGGGGAAACCCGGTTTCCCCATGCCCCTGCGGGGCGGGGGCGTGGGGAAACCCGGTTTCCCCACACCCCTCTTCGAGAGCCTATGTTCACCTCAGCCGTCCATGCGGCTCCGCCGCACCCGGACGGGATGAAAATAATTCTTGGGAGGGCTACGCCCTCCCAAACCCTTCCACCGGGTGGGGGTATGGGGAAACCCGGTTTCCCCATTCCCCTCTTCGAGAGCCTATGTTCACCTCAGCCGTCCGTGCGGCTCCGCCGCACCCGGACGGGATGAAAATAATTCTTGGGAGGGCGTAGCCCTCCCAAACCCTCCCGCAGGTGGGGGCATGGGGAAACCGGGTTTCCCCATGCCCCTGGGGCCTATGTTCACCTCAGCCGTCCATGCGGCTCCGCCACACCCGGACGGGATGAAAATAATTCTTGGGAGGGCGTAGCCCTCCCAAACCCTCCCGCGGGCGGGGGTATGGGGGAACCTGGTTCCCCCATGTTCACGTTAGGTGTGAACGACCTACAACCTCGCCCTGCCGCGCCGCGGCAATTGTATGCTACAATAGGGTGGTTTCGTAACACGGAGGCTCTGGCCAAAGCTATGAGCGACGTAACTTCGGATCATCCCGACACCAGTTCTGACGTTTTCGGTCTTGATGCCGTGCGTGAAGTGCTCCGCCTGATCCACGAGACGGATATCTCGGAGTTGTTGATCGAGCGGGGCGATGCCAAACTGCACGTCAAGCGCGGCGTCCCTCCGCAGCCGTCCCAGTCCTTCGCTATGGCGCCGATACTGCCGACATCGCTGCCGTCGCCTCTGCCTGGCGCGCCGGTACAGCCGATGTTCCAGCCCGCCCCGGCGCCGGAAGGTCCGCCCGCCGAGATGCCCGCGGGGCATACGGTGCTCGCGCCGATGGTCGGCACGTTCTATGCCGCCCCGTCACCCAAGGACCCACCCTTTGTCCAGGAGGGCGACGAGGTGCGCGTTGGTGATTCGATCGGCATTATCGAAGCGATGAAGATGATGAACGAGATCGAAGCCGATGCCGCCGGGCGGATCGCGCGGATCCTGGTGAAAAATGGCCAGCCGGTTGAGTACGGCCAGCCGCTCATGGTTATTGAGCCGCTCTAAACCGCACACGGGCAACCCGTGACGAGGCGTGCCGCGCCCATCCGTCAAGGGTTGCCCTATCCTTGCATGCACCAGGCCCTCTCCGTCAGCGAGTTGAACCAGTACCTCCGCGAACTCCTCGAAACCAACCCGCTCCTCAGCGACGTGTGGGTCGAGGGCGAGATCTCGGAGTTCAAACGGCACGCCGCTTCCGGTCATTGCTACTTCAGCATCAAAGATGCGGAGGCGCTGCTCCGGGCAGTCATGTGGCGTTCAGCCGCTGCTCGTCTCCCCGCCCTGCCCCGTCCGGGCGAGGCCGTCCTGGTCCATGGCTATATTTCGATCTATCCCCAACGCGGCGATCTGCAGCTCTATGCCGATATGCTCCTGCCGGCAGGCGTCGGCATGCTCCACGCGCGCTTCGAAGAACTGAAGGCCCGTCTCGCCGCCGAGGGCCTCTTCAATCTCGATCGCAAGCGCCCCCTGCCTCCCCGTCCCCGTCGCATCGGCATCGTGACCGGCCCCCAGAGCGCGGCGTTGCACGATATGCTCACCGTGCTGGGCCGCCGCTGTCCGCTGGTCGAGGTGCTGGTAGCGCCCTGCCTGGTCCAGGGCGAGCAAGCCCCGGAGAGCATCGTTGCGGCCCTCACCAGCCTGTTCCAGGCCGGGGTAGATGTGATCATCGTGGCCCGGGGTGGCGGTTCGCTCGAGGATCTATGGTCCTTCAACGACGAGGCAGTGGCTCGCGCCGTGTTCGCTAGCCCCGCACCGGTCATTACCGGCGTCGGACACGAGACCGATACGACCATTGTTGACCTGGTCGCCGATCTGCGCGCTCCGACCCCTTCCGCTGCCGCCGAACTGGTTGTGCCCGATATGCCGGAACTGGTCGCCGAAGTTGCCAGCGCCCGCGCCCGCCTCGATGCGGCCGTGAGCGCCTTCCTGGCCTTGCGCCGCGACCAGGTAGCCGAAGCTGTTCGCCTTGTCGAGCGCCAGACTCCCCTGCGACGCCTGGATCGCGAGCGCCAGCAGGTAGATGACCTGGTTCGGCGGCTGGAACGCTCCGTGAGTGCCGCCGTTCAGTTGCGCGGCGTGGCGCTCGCCGGTCTTGCCGGGCGGCTGCAGATCCTCAATCCCCAGGCCACGCTGGCCCGTGGCTATGCCGTGGTGCGCCGCACCGACACCGGCCAGGTGCTTACCGATCCGCTGCAGGCCCCTCCGGCCACGCCGCTGACGATTACCCTGCGCGATGGCGAGGTGCATGCCACGGTAGACAAGGCAGACCCATAATGACAGGACGTGCGCGGTGGAGGAGGGCGGAGAGGCCGTGCCTCTCCGCCCTCCCGCCCAGGCTCGTGGATGCCCCCATACCTTCTCCTGACAATGCGTAGTCTGTGACATGAACGCTCAAACGCCGATCGAAACCTACGAGACCCTCTACACGCGCCTCCAGGAAGTTGTTGCGCGGCTCGAAGAGGGGGAACTCCCGCTGGAAGAGACCCTGCAACTCTACGAGCAGGGGGTGCGGCTCGCAGCCGAGTGCCAGCGCCTGCTCGATACCGCCGAGTTGCGCGTGCGCCAGTTGCAGCTTGCCGAACCGGGTCCTGAGCTGTTCGCCTGAGCGCTACGGTGCGTATCGAAGAACGCTATCATCGCTATCCGCGCCTCATTACCGCCGCGATTGCCTGGCTCTCGGCGCTGCTGGTCGTGCTCGCGATGGTGAATCTCGGCGCGACGCTCCTCCGCGGCCTGTGGGGCATCTATGGGCGTGACGACACCTGGCTTGCCACCTTTCCCTGGTTGCGGCCGGTGGTGCTCTGGATCGCCAGCGGCGCCGGCGCCCCGGTGAAGAGCCTCTGGGAACTGGCACCCCTGCTGTTCGCACCCCTGATCTGGGCGGCGCTGGCCCTGTTCGTGGCCTTAATGCTCCGCAATGCCTTTCCCGCCATCCGCACTGGTCAGCAGGGCATGCTGGTGGAGTTCGCCGGTAGCTGGCTGCCCGTCCCCTGGGAAGGTCTGGCGGCGCTGAAGGTCACCAGTGATCTTGCCGGCGAACGCTTCGTCGTCCTCGTCGAAACCAGCCCGCGCAATCTGACCGCCTGGCACCGGCTCTACAGCTTGTTGTACCGCTTCGGCTGGCAACCGGGGTTTTACATTACCTCGAACATCAATGAGTTCGAGACCCTGATGAAGACCATCCTCGATGAGAACCGGCGCGTGGCCCGCGCGATCGAAGGCGTGCAGGAGGTGCGCCTGCAGGAAGAGGCCCGCTCGCCCCTCTTTCAATTGCTCCTCGGCCCCGGCGCCTTTTTCAGCCGCACCGATGCGGTCGCCGGCGAGCAAGCACCCCCGCCGGGCGCGCCGGTGCGCGCGGTCTACCCCTTCCGCGTGACGGCCATCCTTACCACGGTCGTCGCCCTGTTTGTCGCCGGCGCTGTCTGGAGCTACCTGGGCTACTGGGTGCGCTTCCTGGCGCTGATGCTGCCCGCGGTGCGGAACTTCCCCCCCTTTCGCTGGACCTACGGCGACGTAGGGTATGTCGAGCTGTACAACGCCTACCGGACCCGCGCCGTCCCGCTGTTCGGCGTCGAGGGACGCCCCGATCTCCCGGCGCCCTGGTGGGTGCTGGTCGCCGCCCATCTGATGCTGCTCATTGCTATCCCCCTGATCCTGTGGCTGCTCGGTTTCCTGCCGGACCTCGAGTCGCGCGACGAGGGGCTGCTCATCCACAACCGGCTCCGGCGCCGCTGGCAACTCGTCCCCTGGAGTCGCGTGCTGGCCTTCAAAGCGACGGAAGTCTCGGAGCAGAGTTCCGTGCTGTTGCTCCAGGTTCGGGGCGGCCCGGGCAACCGCCTGACCAGTTTGCTCTACGATGGCACCCTGGCGCCCGGGACGCTGATTACCTCGGCGATTGGCCGCTTCAGGCCCCTCGTCAGTGATATGCTACAGCGCCTCGTGCGCCTCGAACAGGCTGGCGGCACGCCCATCCTGCAACAGGAGGCCCGCTCGTGGCTGCTCTGGCTGGCCCTGGGCCGCCGCCCCGCCCTCGAGGCGCTGGTCGCCCAGGGACGGGACGACGCGACGACGAAACGCCTCGCGGCTGCCTGGTTGTGGCCCGCCGCCCGCGCCATGGCCCTCCTGGCGCTGTTGCCCGCCATGTTGCTGCTGATGCACGGTCTCCTGGGTGACCGCGTGCCTACCCCTGGCCTGGCGCTGGGGGTCCTTGGGCTGTGGGTGTTCGGCATGCTGGAGTGGCCACTGGTGGCGCTGGCCACCGTGCTGCTCGACGAGCGCACCGGCGGCGGCGAAGAGGACCTTCGCGCGCTGGCGCTCTATCCCCGCAGCCAGATGCCCCGCGTCCTTCCGCTGCTGGGCGCGTTGCTGCTGCTGGTTGTCGGCGCGCCGGTGCTGCCGGTGCTGGCATGGGTCGGCGCCATCGTCTGGGCCTACTGGCTCACCGCCGGGCTATGCGAGACGCTCTATGAATGGCGTGGCAGTCAGGTGGTGCTGGGCGGGTTGCTCCCCGTGCTCTGGCAACTCCTGCTGCTGATCGCCTTCCTTGTGATCACCAGGTAGGCGCGGCGGCGTGCTATAATGCCGCCGCGAATCTGCACAAGGAGGTGATCCATGCACCGGACGGTGATCAGCACCGAGCGCGCGCCGGCGGCAATCGGCCCCTATTCTCAGGCCATTGCGGCCGGCAGTCTGATTTTTCTCTCAGGACAATTGCCGATCGATCCGGTCACGGGAGCGTTGATCGACGGCGATATTGCCGCGATGACGCGGCAGATCTTCCGCAACATCGAAACCGTTCTCGCCGCTGCCGGCAGCACCCTGAGCAAGGTGGTCAAGGTGACGGTGTTCCTGACCGACCTGAACGACTTCCAGGCGATGAACGCGGCCTATGCCGAGTTCTTTACGCACGACCCGCCCGCCCGCTCCACCGTGCAGGTTGCGCGCCTGCCCCGCGACGCGCGGATCGAGATCGAGGTCATCGCCCTGGCATAACGCCGAGCCAGAGGACCCCACCCTCCCACCGCGCTGCGCGCCTGTCCCGCATCGCATTGCCTCGCCCGACGGTACAGATGTAGAACCAATACCTTGCCAATATGCTCTTCGCCTCCACCCCAACCCTCCCCCACTGGGGAAGGGAGCCGGGCGCCTCCCCCCGGCGGGGAAGGTTGGGAGGGGGCCGTATCGTGCGCAGCGACTTATGTGCAAGGTATTGGATGTAGAACCGTCTGACCGGAGGCGTGGCGATGAACAACGGCAGATCCTTTCGCACCGCCCTGCTGATCGGCGTTGCCATGCTGCTGTCCCTGGCAGGGGCGGCCTGGCTCCAGCGCCCCGACGGGCGCCTGCGGTTGACCGTCTTGCCCGTGCCCGGCGACGCGCTGCTGATCCGCACGCCCGCGGGCCGACACGTGTTGATTGATGGCGGTCGCGACCCGGGGTTGCTGGCGCTCCTGCTCGGTCGCCTGATGCCGTACTGGCAGCGCGACCTGCGGGCGGTGATCCTTACGCGCAGCGACGGGCAGCGCCTGCCGGGCCAGGTGGCGGCTCTGTCCCGTTACCAGGCGGCGCTGGCCCTGGCGCCCCCCGACCTGGGGGATCAGGGCCTGGCCGGGCAGTGGCAGCGCCTGACGCGGACCACGGGCGCCCGGGCCATCCCCCTCCGGGCCGGACAACGCCTGGACCTCGACGGCGCGACCCTGGAGGTCGTGGCGGCCAACCCCGGCAAGCACGGCGGCGCGGTCCTGCTGCTACGCCACGGTCGCACCCGGGCGCTTATACATACCGGCGGCCCCGAGGGCGATGCCGCGGTCCAGCGCGTGGCGGCGGCATTGGCGCCGCTCGATCTGCTGGTGTACCCGTGGCAGCGGCCCCTGGACACGGCGGCGATCGCGGCCTTGCGTCCGCGGGCCATCGTGTTCAGCGAGGCGTACGAGGCGCCCGCGCCCGCCCTGCTGAGTTACGCCGACCGGCGGCGCTACGCTCCCCGGCTCTACCACCCGAAGAACGATGGCGCGGTGAGTCTGATCAGTAGCGGAGCAACGGCGTGGATCGAGACCGCCACGCCTCGCGCCGCGGGCGGAGGAGGGTCCGCGAGAACGCCGCCCGCCCGGGAAGACTCCTTTCGTGAGGCCGCGCATCATTTCGGACCGGAGACGCTCTATCACATCTTGATCTGAGGGGGGCTGATGGTCTTTGAATACATAATCCGGTATAGGCCGCGCAGGCGGCCTTCGCATCCCCTGGCCGAGGGCTTCAGCCCCACGGCCAGCCCGGCATAGCGGATGAATTTTTCAAAGACCATAAGCGCCGCGTTCGCTTATTTGAAACTGACGATTCGCGCATGTTTCTGGAGTGCGTCCTGATGCGGCAAAAGGGGCCTGATTTCGCCCGGGAGAGCCGTTGCGCCGACTGCTGGATCGCATCAGCCGTCCATGCGGCTCCGCCCCACAGCGACGGGATGAACATACTTCTTGGGAGGGCACAGCCCTCCCAAACCCTCCCGCGGGCGGGGACGTGGGGAAACCTGGTTTCCCCACACGCCTGCTCCAGCAGCAGCGAACCCATGCTGCCCGTCAGGGAACACGGAACAGCGACGTGAGTCTGCTCTGGCTAATCAGCGGGTTGCTCGGCTTGCTCGCGCTGACCGGCGCCGGGTTGTGGGCCTGGCGCCGGTTCTACCACGAGGCGCCTGAGAACACCGCGCGCCGCGTCTTCAAAAACAGCGCCATCACCTTCGCGATGCGCATGGTGGTCAAGGCGCTGGACATGGTGATCTTCTTTATCCTGGTGGGGAGCTTCGACGTGGCCACCTTTGGCGACTATCTGTTCGCCATTCTCCTGGTCGGCCAGTATTTGACCATTTTCACCGAGTTTGGCCTGGGCGTGCTGCTCACCCGCGAGGTGGCCCGCGATCCCGCTTCCGCCCGGCGCCTCTTCGGTCTGACCCTGACCCTGCGCCTGTTGTTGATCGGCCTCGTCGCGCTGCCGGTCACCCTGCTGGTGGTTGGCGCTTACACGCTCCTCGGGCAACCGATCTCGGTGGTGGGCCAGCAAACCATCTTCATCTTGCTGCTGACGTTGATCCCCGGCGCCTTCTCAGGGGCGGTGACCGCGCTGTACAACGCCAGCGAGCGGATGGAGGTGCCGGCGCTGATGGAGGTGGTCACCGCGACGCTCAACTTCCTGGCCCGGCTGGGGGTGATGGTCCTGGGCCTGGGCATTCTCGGGCTGGCATGGGCCGCGGTGGCGGTAAGCACCGTTACGGCGCTGATCTTTGCCGCGCTCCAGCGGCACGATTTCTTCCCGCCACGCATCGCATGGGAGGCGACAAGGATGCGCTGGCTGGCGCTCACGGCGCTGCCCCTGATGCTCAACAACCTGCTCAGCGCGGTGTTCTTCCGTTTCGACGTCTTTATCGTGCGCGCCTTTGGCGGGCCGGCCGCCGAGCGGCTGGTGGGGCAGTACAATACGCCCTACACCCTCCTCAACATCGCCATGATCATCCCGCCCGCGGTAACCTTCGCCGTGTTTCCGCTGCTGTCGCGACGGGCGGGCGGCGATCGCGCGGACCTGGCCGCGGCGCAAAACCGCACCCTTCAGGTGTTGCTGCTGCTGGCCTTTCCGCTGGCCATGGGCCTGTCGGTGCTATCGCACGACCTGATCCAACTCTTTACGCGACGGCAGTTCCCCGATTATCAGCCTTCGATAGTGGTCCTGGCCATTCTGGCCTGGTTCCTGCCGTTGTCCTTTGTCAACGGCCTCATCCAGTACGTGCTCATCGCCGTGAACCGCCAGGCGGCGATTACGCGGGCCTTTGTGATCGGAGCGGCCTTTAATCTTCTGGCCAATCTGGCGGCCATGCCCCTTGCCACCTACGCTTTTGGCCAACCGGTCTGGGGCCTGTACGCTGCCGCGGTGATCACCATTCTCTCGGAGGTAGTGCTGTACCTGGTGTTCCTCCCGCTGCTGCGGAGCGAAGCCCTGGCCCCACCCTTGCTGGCGCTGGCCTGGCGTCCCCTGGTTGCGGCGCTGGCGATGGGGGCGATCATGGTGAGCGTGATCGCGATGCTCCCCGAGCACGCCGGGGCCATCGTTCCCGGATGGCCGGCCAGCCTCACGGCGGCCCTGCTGGCCCTGCCGGCCTATGGCGTTGCATTGTGGGCCGTAGGTGGCATCGGGGCCACGGAGCGCGACCTGGCGCGGCGGATCTTCAGCCGAGGCGACGTGTGAGCGTACCCTGTCCCCGCCCGCGGGCGGGAGTGTGGGGCAACCCGGTTGCCCCACGCCCCTCGCCGAGGGCTGCGCCCTCCCCCGCCCGCGGGCGGGAGTGTGGGGAAACCGGGTTGCCCCACGCCCCCTGCTCGCGGGCTGCGCCCTCCCAGACCCTCCCGCGGGTGGGGGGATGGGGAAACCGGGTTTCCCCATCCCCCTGCGGGGCGGGGGCGTGGGGCAACCCGGTTTCCCCACACCCCGCTTCGAGAGCCTATGTTCACGTTAGCCGTCCATACGATTCGCGCACAACGCCCGATGAACATCGCCTGGGAGCGCGGGCGGCCCGCCCTCGTCGCGTCTCCGCGGGCAAGGTGACGGCCCCACTCCCCAGCCCTCCCCCCGCTGGGGGGAGGGAGTCCGGCGCCTCCCCCAGCGGGGGGAGGTTAGGAGGGGGGGTCAGCGCCGCATGCGCGTAGGTGAGCAGCCTATGTTCACGGTAGCCGTCCATGCGGCTCGCGCCGCACATCGCCGCAATGAACATACGGGTGTTCCTGGGAGGGCTGCGCCCTCCCAAACCCTTCCAGGGGCCGGGGCCTGGGTGCGCGGGCCTCCGGCCCGCGTCCGCTGAGGGATGGGGAAACCGGGTTTCCCCACACCCCTGCTCCAGCAGCCTATTTTCACATCAGAATCTACTCCAGCACATAGATCAGCGGCTCGCAGCTATCTTGCATAAGCAACACGACCGCCTCGCGGCGCGGGTCATAAGTGGCGAGCACTTCGTCGAGGTTCGGCGGCCAGTCATCACTGCCGGCGTCAGCAGGGTAGTAGGCGATGGGAGCGTGACCCGTCGCGG
>Ga0209162_1004204_pt1 | contig 10946 bp, 10 predicted proteins | sample YNPNPMetaG_FD_187121 | JGI IMG/M metagenome (GOLD analysis project Ga0209162, IMG submission 187121) | Anoxygenic and chlorotrophic microbial mat microbial communities from Yellowstone National Park, USA - YNP NP MetaG (SPAdes) (version 2) ...
TTTTCAGCCTTTCAACCCCACCCCCGAAAAGGGGTTTTCGGACTTTACGACTAAATTGAGGGGGCCGCGTGGAGGCGGCCCCTCTCCATGCTGCTCTCTGGCTCGAGTGCTTTTGCGGAACCGGGGTTTCGGGCCCATAGGGGGAACTGCCCTTGATGCAACCCCACTTTTCCTCAAAGCAATGCCGAATCTCTCTCAGTGGGGGAGAGAGAACATCTTGTTATAGGGATACCACTTCTTCCCAAAGGCCTTCTGAGACTCCCACACTTTCTTGAAGAATTCGTCCTTGGCTGCCATCTCATCCAGATAATCCTCGGCCCACTTCATGAAGGTCTTTATGGTCTCGGGTTCCACCTCGACAATCTCTATCCCCTTCTCCTTGAAGAAGTCCATGGCCTTCAGGTTCTCGGATTCCATCCAGAGCCAGTTGAGAAGCCTCATCTTGCCCACAGCCGCCTCCACCTGAGCTTTGAGGTCGTCCGGCAACTCTTCCCACGCCTTCTTGTTTATGAGGATTTCTAGCTGGGATGCGGGCTGATGGACCCCGGGAAGATGCAAGTACTTGCAAACCTCCCAGATTCCGAGGGTCTTGTCGAAGGCGGGTATGCTGTATTCAGCAGCATCGATCACCCCTCTCTGAAGATTGGGCATTATTTCCCCGGCTGGCATGAAGACAACGGAAAACCCGTGCTTGGTAAGAACATCTCCCATTACGGGCATCATGCGCATCTTGACTCCCTTCCAGTCTTCCAGTTTCTTGAGAGGTTTCTTGGCCCACATGAATATTTCCATGGAGATGGGAGCATCGTGGAGGACTTTGACCTTGTAGCCGTAGCGGTCGTACATTTCCTGGTGAAGCTCCTTTCCTCCACCGTGCTCCAGCCACATCTGCATATCCAGCGCATTGAGGCCCCCTGGAGCGGCTGTGAACAGGGGTGCAACCGGGATCTTTCCAACCCACTGGCCAGTGTAACCGAAATTGACCTCGTAAATCCCGTCACTCACTGCCTTGAGCCCCTCGAATGGCGGAACCAGAGCACCCGCTGGGAATACCTCCCAGATCACTCTTCCGTTGGTCACCTTCTTCACTTCCTCAGCAGTCCTCACCATGGTCTCGTGGTAGAGCATACCAGCCGGAACAAACCCCTGGGCCTTCCACTTGAAAACCTTCTGTTGGGCACTGCCTGTTGCGGCAAGTGCCAGAACCAATGCCACCGAAGCGAATACCACCAATCCCCTCTTCATGTCTCCACCTCCTCGAAAAATTTCTGCCCTCTTGGGCACAAAACCCCCTTTGTGGCCCCTCGGCTCTCTAAACTCAGAGTCTCAGTTGCAGATAGATTGTCTCTCGAAGCATGCGCTTTCCTTAAAGGGCAGAAAGCGGCTTTTTTCTACTACAGTCTCCGCTCCCTGTCAAGCCGGGTCCACAATAGGGAGCTTTCTTTGCTTATCGGAAACAGGACCCTGAGCTCGGAGATATCGAGGGGGCTTATGATCCAGTTCGCTTTCGTAGTGGGCTCTCAATCGAGATTCCCCTCGTGGCGAGTCCTTGTGTCTGAAGGTGGCTTGACAGAGTGAGAGGTTGGTTCTTAGAGTACCCTTGCTACCGGTAGATCCTTGGGATCTTTCCAAGCCATGAGAAACATGGGGGGCAGCCATGGGAGGGAGACGACTTGGAGTGTTCTTGGTGCTTGCAGCCGCGTTTTCTTTCGGCCTCGCAGGGACATCATCGAAATCCCTAGCCTCTCAAAAACCAAAAGTAGTCCTTATAGCCACTGGCGGAACCATCGCCATGAAGGTAGATCCCGAAAAGAAGGCACCTGTTCCGGCCATAAGCGGCGAGGATCTGGTCGCAACAGTGCCGGAGATCGCGGATCATGCATCGATAGAGGTCGTGAACTTCTCCAACATCCCTTCGGATTACATGGAGCCAGCTCTGTGGGTAAAGCTTCAAAAAGAGGTAATCAAGGCCCTGGATAGGCCCGAAGTTGCAGGGGTTGTGATCTCCCACGGAACTGACACCATAGAGGAGACGGCCTATTTTCTCGACCTGACTGTGAACAGGGAAAAACCCATCGTGCTCATAGGGGCTCAGAGGAACGCCTCCGAGAGAGACTTCGACGGCCCTCGCAATCTCCTCAATGCCGTGCGGATCTGCGTCTCCCCGGACGCAAAGGGCAAGGGGGTGATGGTCGCCCTCAACAATCAGATAAACGCAGCGAGGGAAGTTACAAAGGGTCACACATCCAGTGTGGAGACCTTCAGGTCGGGAGATTTTGGCTTTCTGGGCGTTGTGGATTCAGATCGGGTCATATTCTATAGGATACCAGCTCGCAGACAACACATACCCCTCGTGAAAGAGGAACTGGCTTACGTGGAAATAGTGCCCATGTATGCTGGGGCCAACGGAAATATGCTGAGGGCAGCAGTGGCTGCGGGAGCGAAGGCCGTAGTGGTTCAGGCATTGGGATGGGGCAATGTCAATGTGCCCATGTACGAGGCGATAAAGGAGGCTATAGAGAAAGGGGTTGTGGTGGTCATATCCACGAGGGTATGGACCGGCCGAGTCCTCCCCGTCTATGGGTTCAAGGGAGGAGGGAAGACCCTCAAGGACTTGGGAGCGGTAATGGCAGATGACCTCCCTCCCCAAAAGGCGAGAATTCTCACGATGCTGGCATTGCAGACTACGACGGATCCGGGGGAGATCCAGAAACTCTTCGACAAATGAGGGGATGCGAGGGGTGAGGAGCTAGCCAGATATTGACAGAAGGGGCCTCGAGCCTTTATAAGCAAAGGATGTACCAGTGTCCCTCTGGGGGCAGACAACCACCTAGGAGGTCTCCCGAAAATGGATTTCCAGCTGAGCGAGGAGCACAAGGCGATTCAAGAAATGGCCCGGAAGTTTGCGGAGACGGAGATCGCTCCCTATGCTGACAAATGGGATGAGGAACACTACTTCCCCAGGGAGTTGGTCCTGAAGATGGGGGAGCTGGGGTTTTACGGCTGCATAATCCCGGAGGAATACGGTGGGACAAACTCTGGGTTTCTGGCCATGACCCTGATAACAGAGGAAATCTCTCGGGCGAGCAGTTCCCTCAGGGTAACCTTCAACATGCAGAGCTGCGGGACAGCTTATACCATTTACCGGTACGGAAGCGAGGAGCTGAAAAGGAAATACATCGAGAAGCTCATCTCCGGGGAGTGGCTGGGTTGCTTCGGAATCACCGAGCCCAACGCTGGCTCGGATGTCATGGCCATGAAGACAACCGCCATAGACAAGGGTGACCACTTCTTGGTCAATGGGTCCAAGACATGGATCACCAATGCCCACGTTGCTGACGTATGCATCCTCTATGCTTATCACGACAAGGATGCCGGGAGCAAAGGTCTTTCGGCCTTTGTGGTGGACCTCAAGACCACTCCGGGTATCACCACCAGGCCCCTGGACAAGATGGGCACACGCTCCTCTCCCACAGGCGAAATAGTGTTCGAAGATGCCAAGGTTCCCAAGGGGAACTTGCTCGGCAGCCTGGGCGACGGGGTGAAGATAGTCTTCTCCTCTTTGAACCAGACAAGGCTCTCTTGCGCAGCAGGCGGGGTTGGGCTTGCCCAAGCTTGTCTGGATGTCGCAATCAAGTATTGCAATGAGAGGGTTCAGTTCGGACAGCCAGTGGGTCAGTTCCAGATGAACCAGGAGCTAATAGCTAACATGGCTGTCGAGATCGAGGCTGCGAGGCTTCTAACTTACAAAGCAGCTTGGCAGAAGGATCAGGGCCAACTGGGCAACACCCTCGAGACCTCCTATGCCAAGTACTTTGCAGGGGAGGTTGTGGCCAGGGCCGCCCACTCCACCATGAAGATACTCGGGGCATATGGCTACTCCACTGAATATCCGGTCGCCCGCTTTTACAGGGATGCCGTTCTCTATCAAATAGTGGAGGGAACAGCAAACATCCAGAAGATGATAATAGCCCTCGACCGCCTCGGAATAAGGAAAGCCAATCGCTGATAAAAAGTGCAAAAGGGGGGAAGAGTTCATGTGGCCTTACTTCAAGAAGATGACCCCACTTGGAAAGCCTCTCACCGAGGCTCAGATAAAGAAGAGCGAGGAGAGTGTAAGACAGATCAGGGAAGTGGAAAGGGATTTGGCCCAGAGGATAGAGAAGGTCAAGAATGCAGGGCTTCCCGCTGAGCAGCTCAACGCGAGGGGTGAATGGACCGTATACCAGAGGCTGGAATACCTCGTGGACCCAGGAACTTGGTGTCCCCTCCACACCCTTTTCGATCCCATGGACGAGGAATCTGGGACAACCGGAGTCGTGGACGGGATCGGAAAGATAAGCGGGAAGTGGGCAGTTATCATAGGATTCGACAACAAGGTCTGGGCTGGGGCATGGGTGGCAGGCCAGGCGGAGAATATCCTTCGGGTCACGGACCTCGCCAAGAGGCTCCATGTTCCTCTTGTGTGGCTGGTCAATTGCAGCGGGGTCAAGCTCCCGGAACAGGAAAAGGTCTATGCCAACAGAAGAGGAAATGGGACTCCTTTTTATCGCCATGCAGAGCTAGAGAAGTTGGGGATCCCCGTTCTGGCGGGCATTTGGGGAACCAACCCAGCAGGAGGAGGGTATCAGGGAATAAGCCCTACTTATCTCATCGCCCATAAGAATGCCAACATAGCAGTGGGAGGTGGTGGTATAGTCAGCGGCATGAGCCCCAAGGGGTATTTCGATGAGGAGGGGGCGGAGCAGATCATAGAGGCAACGAGGAAGTTCAAGGAGGCGCCTCCTGGGAGAGTGGAAATACACTACGGGGCGACGGGCTTTTTCCGAGAGGTTTACGATACCGAGGAAGGGGTCCTCGACGCCCTCAAGAAGCATATGAGCGAGATGCCAGCTTACAATCCCAGGTTCTTCAGGGTAGCTGAACCAGCAGAGCCTCGTTTTCCCCCAGAGGAGATCGAGAGGATAGTCCCATTCAACCAGAAGGCCTCGTACAGTTTCGAGGAAGTACTAGCTCGCCTCACGGACAACAGCGAGCACATGGAGTTCAGACCCGATTATGGCCCAGAGGTGTACACCGGCTTGGCAAAGGTGGACGGATACTTGGTTGGAATTATAGGCAATCGCCAGGGGTTCATGCCCAAGGGCTATCCCGAATATGCTCCATATCCAGGTATAGGGGGAAAGCTCTATCGGCAAGGGCTCATAAAGATGAACGAGTTCGTGACCCTCTGCGGGAGGGATAGGATTCCCATCATATGGTTCCAGGACACAACGGGAATAGATGTCGGGGATTACGCCGAGAAGGCAGAGCTCCTGGCCTTGGGACAGGCCCTCATCTATTCCATAGAGCAGACGGATATTCCCATGATGCTGGTTGTGCTGCGAAAGGGCACTGCCGCTGCTCATTACATAATGGGCGGGCCCAATGCCAACAATCACAACGCCTTCACCTTGGGCACCCCAACGACTGAGATATACGTCATGCATGGCGAGACAGCGGCTGTGGCAACGTATGCCAGGAGATTGGTGAAGGAGAAGGATGCGGGGCGGCCGCTTCAGCCCATCATTGACAAGATGAATGAACTGGCACGACATTACTACGAGAAGTCCAGACCAGCCTATTGCGCCAAGATGGGGTTCGTGGACGAAATAGTCTCCTTTGCCGACATAAGGAAGTACATGGTCGCATTCACAGGCTGTGTGTATCAGAATCCCAAGTCGTTCTGCCCCCACCATCAGATGATCCTGCCCAGGGTCATAAAAGGTTGAATCGGGGGAGGGAGTAGAACCGGTTTTCGGATGTCTCGAAGAGAGAAGGAGGAGGCGAGGGTTGGCTACAGAGATAACAGCACCTATGGCGGGAAAGATAATCGAAGTGAAGGTGAAGGTGGGAGATTCTGTCCAGGAAGATGACGAGCTCTTCACCCTGGAAGCCATGAAGATGGAGATGCCGATAGTTGCACCGGCTGCCGGCACTGTCAAGGAGATAAAGGTCGAGGCAGGCGACGCAGTTGAAGGAGATCAGGTCCTGGCCATTTTGGAGTGACACAGCTTAAAAAGGATCCCCGGCTGTTGCCGGGAAACCGCCGTGCTATATCCTCGGATAAGGGCATTTCCGTCGAGGAGGAACCTGCGCTCCGAGGCAGAGGTAGCCTATCTCCGGAAGAAAAGGGGGAGCGTCCCTTCTTGGAAGGGCCAGGGGCAGAATTCGTCTCTTCTTCGGGAGGCCTTCCGGTTCTCAAGGACCTTTTGCCTCAGGAAGTGAAGGAGCTTTTTGACTCCTTTGGGCTCAAAACGTACAGGTCTGCCCAGGTGCTCAAGTGGATCTATGGCCGGAAGGCCTTGAGCTTCGAGGAAATGACGGATGTCTCCAAAGAGGACAGGGCTTTCTTGGCCCAAAGATGTCTCATAGGAGAGCTTGAGCTCCTCAGGAGGCAGGTGGCATCGGATGGGACAGAAAAATGGCTTCTGGGACTAGAGGATGGCCTCACAGTCGAGACCGTCATCATCTGGGAGGAGGACCATCTCACCCAATGCGTTTCGGCGCAGGTTGGATGCTCCATGGGATGCAAGTTCTGCAGGACTGCATCCCTGCCCGCAAGGAGAAACCTGAGGACATGGGAGATTGTGGAGCAAGTGGTGATGGCGAGGAGGCTTATCCAGAATACCCCTGTGAGAAACGTGGTATTCATGGGAATGGGGGAACCTCTGGCCAATTACGAGGCCGTCCTTCGGGCAGTGAGAATAATGCTCGACCCCCGAGCCCTCGACATTTCCAAGAGGAGAATAACCATCTCCACCTGCGGCCTCGTCCCGGAATTGAGAAGGCTGGGCCAGGAATCCCTCGGCATCTCCATAGCAGTTTCACTGAATGCCACAACGGACGAGCAGAGAAATTTTCTCATGCCCATAAACAGGAAGTATCCCTTGAGTGAACTGCTCAGGGCTTGTCGGGAGTTGCCCCTCGCCCCCAGAAATCGCATAACCTTCGAGTACGTTCTCCTCAAGGGAGTGAACGACTCCCTCGAGGATGCCAAGAGGCTCGCCAAGCTCCTCAGGGGAATCCCCTGCAAGGTGAATTTGATCCCCCATAACCCTTATCCTGGCTCCCCATTCGAGAGACCCTCGGAGGAGAAGATAGTGGCCTTCCAGAGGGTTCTGGCGGACTCGGGCTACACCGCACCCATAAGATGGAGCCACGGACAGGATATTCTCGCAGCCTGCGGACAGTTGGCTGGCGACATATAAGGGGCGCACTCTGTGCGCCCGCATCGTACCGCTGTACGAATGCCAAGGCATTGGACTCCGAACCGATCCGCAAGCGAACACCCGGTGGCCTGACGGAGACATGCCCGGGTGAACCTCTTGCCTTTCCTTGAGGGCGTGCGGAGCCCGCCCCTCCGGGGGGGACTAGCCCAGCATGGATGGCCGTGCGGGGAAAGGTCGGAGATGACGCCGAGGGAGTCTTCTCGGAGGGGCGCGGTCTCCGCGCCCGTGTGGCAAGGCCGTACGCAAGCCCGGGTATGGCATGATCATCGAAGGGTGAGCGCACGCCCGGTGGCCTAATGGAGACATGCCCGGGGGAAGCCAATCGTGTGCTTCCGGGCGTGCGGAGCCCGCCCCTCCGCGGGGGGCCTAGCCGATGGTATCCGGCCTTGAGAGATGACGCCCCGAGAATGCGCGGGGGGCGGTTTTCTCGGAGGGACGCACTCCGTGCGTCCGCGTGCGAAGGCCGGACTCAAGCCGAGGCATCGCATTCTCACCGGTGCGTTTACGATAAGCCGGTGGCCAATAGGAGGCAATCTTGGGTTTGGCGCGATGCCTTCCCTGCGGGCGTGCGGAGCCCGCCCCTCCAGGGGGGCGAGCCAGGGGGAGACGGCCTAGCGGGGAAGACCCGGGGCTAACGCGGAGGGCGGTTTTTCTCGGAGAGACGCACTCCGTGCGTCCGCAGATACGGGCCGGACGCCTATGAGGGCATGGCATCGTGATCAAAGGCTGAACCAACGCCTCGGGGCCTAGTGGGGACATGCTCGGGTCAAGCCTAGGCCTTCCCTGCGGGCGTGCGAGCCCGCCCCTCGTATCGAGGTGGAACCTTGGCATTCTTCTTTTCTCCTCCGTCGGGTTATACTTGGAGGTAGACGACTCAAAAAGGCTCGATGAGGAGGAAGTTCATGGAGGTCTTCAACGTCACCGAGAGGCAGGAAGAGAAGATCGAGACATACCCTTACAAGGGCAGACACCTTCCAGTGAAGGATGTCTGGATAAGGTGGCTTTCCCAGGCTGGGCCCGAAGGGGCACCAGAGTACGGTCTTCGCTTTTTCACCATTGGACCATCTGGCGAGATACCCATCCACAATCACTTCTACCATCAGACCATGTATATCCTGACTGGCTCGGTCAAATGCCTCAAGCACGATCCCCAAACTGACCAGGTAATCGAGGAGCACATTCTGGGACCCAATGACTTCGTCTACATCCCCAGCATGGAACCCCACAGCATGAAAAATTTGAGCCATGAGGAAAGCGTGACTTTCCTTTGCTGTATCGCCAACGTGTATCAGGAAGATACCATCTGAGTCTCCTCCGGAAAGGAAGAAAAGCCAATGGGAAGTGGTTATCTCGAGGCCATCCTCTTGGACTTGGAAGCTCTTCTGAGAGAGCTTTCGGAGCAGTGCCTGGCGATAAAGAAGGGCTTTTCAGAAACCCAGAGAACTGGCGCCATATTCGCATCCCATCCAGTTGCAACGGATCTGGATTCGATCCTCTGGCTCAGAGATTACGCCTCCAAGGAGGAGGACGGAGACCTCAGGGAGAGGGCTTGGAGAGCCTATTTTTCGTGTGTTGCCCAGTTCGTGAAGATGGACTTGCTCCTCAGGGAGGAGGCGTTGAGCCAGTTTTCCAGAGAGGCTGCGGTGATGATAGGACAGGAGAGGATATCTCTGGCAGAGATGGAAAATTGGCTAATGAACGAGCCTGACTTTCACAGGAGGCAGGCCCTCATAGCCTCAGCCTCTCCCGTTATAAAGAGGGCGTCATCCATGAAAAGGGCCCTCTGGCAAGGGACAGAGGACATCCTGAAGGAAGACTTCGGGTTTGAAAGCTACTTGGACTTCTGCCAGATGAAAAAACCTTACGACTTGCAATCCCTGAAGCAAGAGGCGGAGGAACTTCTCCACTCGACCGCGGAGCTTTACAGAAGAGAGGTCCTACAATGGATCTCCCGCACCACGGGCAAGGATCCCAGCGAGCTGAGCCATCTCCATATGCTCCGGATCCTCAATGCCGACTCCTTGGGTTACCCCATGACCGAAAGCCAGATTCTGAAAGTTCTCGAGGACCTTCTGGAACCTCTTGGCCTTTGGGAGCAGGTGGGCAGGAGCATCCGGTTGGATGCAGCCTCCAGGCCAGGCAAGGCGGCGACTTCCAGGTGTGTCCCCCTGAGAGTCCCCCAGGAGATTCACGTGATGTTGCAGCCAAACGGTGGCCTTTCTAGTTTGGAAGCAGCACTTCACGAGATGGGTCATGCTCTCCAATTGGCCCATGCGGATCCCTCCCTCCCCTACCCTTACCGGCACCTGCCGAGGTCTTACTCTTTGAGCGAGTGTTTTGCCTTCCTCTTCGACGGCCTCACGGGGAATCCTGGGTTCCTGATGGACTATTTGGGCCTTTCCCAGGAGGAGGCAGTCTCCCAATCCTTGGAGAAGGGGTTGAAGCGCCTATACGTGGTCAGGCGCTATGCGGGAAAGCTCCTTTTCCAGTTGCTCTATTTTTCACAGGGTGAGGATGAGAGGGATTTGTCCTCCTATCGACTCTTGATGGGAAGGGCAACGGGCCTACGTTACGAGCCCGAGGAAGCCCTCATGGAGCTTGAAGAAGATCTCTACAGTGCCGATTATCTCAGGGCCTGGGCCGGGGAGGTGATATTGAGAGAGCATCTCCGATCCCTTTTCGGCGAATGCTGGTACGCCTCAAGAGACGCTGGGGAGTATCTGAAGCTCCTCTGGTCCTCGGGCGAAAGGGAGGACCTCGAGCTTCTTACAAGAAAAATCGGGTGTTCCCCACTCGAGACAAAGGTGTTATCCAAGGATCTCGAGGGCATTTTGGCAAGTTTCTCATGTTGACAAATGGAGGAGGATGGGATATGAAAAAGACGATTTGGAATAGCTGAAGGGGCCGCAGGGAGAGATGGCAGACACGAACATCTTCAGGCGTCTCAGAGAAGCCCAGATGTGGACCAAGACAGAGCTGGCTCGAAAGGCTGGAGTCTCAGTGCTCACTGTGGACAGGCTCGAGAAGGGACTTCCTTGCAGGTTGAGCACACAGAGAAAGGTCTTGCTTGCCTTGGGGCTCAGCCTTTCCGAGGTGCGAAGGCTCCTGGATCAGGAACAAGCGAAACAGGAGGCTCAAGCGAGGGCTCTGGAGAGCCTAGCTGTCCCTGAGGGATTGGTTTCGGGGATTTCTTCCCCTTTTGAGGGCTTGTCTGTGTTGATAGTGGACGATGAGAGTGGAGTCCGTGAGCTCCTCAAGGGAAGGCTCCAACATTGGGGCTGCAGAGTTGATCTGGCCTCTGATGGCGATGAGGCAGTGATCCTCTATAGGGCATGGAGGCCGGATGTTGTCCTCATGGATTTGGAGATGCCTGGCAAAACTGGTATAGAGGCTGCGGAGGAAATCCTCCAATTGGACCCCTCTGCATCCATTATCCTGATGACAGGCGCCTGGGACACGTCTCCTGCGAGGAAAGCGCTAGAAAGAAAGATAGTGCGACTAGTGCTGCCAAAACCCTTCCACGTGGAACAACTCGAAATGGCCCTCAAGGAAGTGGCACCCAAGGTCACGCGGGAGCTGGAGGTCATCTCCAAAGGCGGAGCCGTGGCTTGACCTCCTTGGCCAAGGGGCGGGTTCCGCACGCCTTGTAAAAGAGACATTGGACCCACCAGGACA
>Ga0209162_1004206_pt1 | contig 10938 bp, 7 predicted proteins | sample YNPNPMetaG_FD_187121 | JGI IMG/M metagenome (GOLD analysis project Ga0209162, IMG submission 187121) | Anoxygenic and chlorotrophic microbial mat microbial communities from Yellowstone National Park, USA - YNP NP MetaG (SPAdes) (version 2) ...
CATACACGTAGCCCTGTCCCCTCTTGCCAGAAAGGATTGCGTTGTACTGCTTGAGGACTTGACCTGTGTCCGCGTCCAGGTAAGTGATCCAGTTACCGGCCGGTCTCCAGGTGGGCACCCTCACCTTCCATGCGTACTTGTGCAGCCCGTCGAAACGGGCTACGATCAACTCCCCCGATGGCTCACCCAGGATAGCCTCGTCTCCCAAACCGAGACGAAGCCCGGCCAGCACGGCCCCGATGGCCTCGTCCTGCGTTACCGATGTCTGGTTGGCCGGAGCCAGGTCAGGCATCGAGTTGTTCTGAAGCATGGTGACCGAACCCTCGGGGGTCACGTGGACCAACAATTCTGCTCCTTCCACGGGCACCCCACTAAATCGCTGCCGCAGCCGCACATGGCGTTTCCCCTCCAACTCAGTCACATCCCGCACCTCCACCTCGTCTCGGTGGCCGAGCCCTAGGATCCCCTTGATATCCGACAAGAAGGAAATGGCCGCCTCACCGGGGTCCACGCCGTAAGGCGGTGTGCCTGGGCCGCGAAGCATCTTGACCCTGCCCGAGGAGATGGACCTGAGGACCTTCCACTCGGGACCTGTGGATCGAGAGAGCCCGACGCCCATCCTGGAATGCAAGATCTCCACAGGTATCTCTTCTTCCCCAGCGATCACGAAGGAATCCGTTACGCTCGATCCCTCTGCCCCCACCTGCCCCGTAGAGACCCAAGACAAGGCCAGGAACGCGAGGAAACCCACCCCCCAACTAAGTCTCCCCAGCATAATCCTTCCTCCTCTCTTAAGTATCTTTTAAGACCTCCACAGCTAAGTCGCGATAATTGTTACCACCGGTTGGGCGGATCGTCAAGAAAAAAACCCTGTCCGGGGTAATTCATCAGTTTCATCTTGCTGGAGTGGAAGGGGCCCGTGTCCCTTTGCTTCCGTCGGGGTCAATGGGTCGCTCTTGCCTGAGGTGCCCTGTCTTCTCTCTCAACGCTTTCCACCGTAAATCATCACAGTGGTGGCTCGTCCATTGGGATCGGACCCAAGGCACTCGAGACCGGCAACTCTTGTGCGATGATCTCGGAAGGATTCAGGAGAGGCCCTTTCTTGTCCTCGCGACCAACCCAGGATCAAAGCTAGAAGCGGGCGTAGGAATCCAGTATTTTCAAGAAGTTCTTGAGTCTCATGGACCCCGATTTCCATCAGGGTGGCGACCTTCGACGAGATCATCTTGCTCGAAAGAATCAGGACGAGCTAATCGTAAGCGATCACAGGGTGATGGCGTTTCTCGGAGCGGCTTGCCTGCCTGCCGCCTGTCTGCGTGCAACGCACAGGCAGGCGCCCCGCTTGGCGCAGGCAGGGCGGAGGCGCTTTGATTTTCCAGGATTTGGACCTGGGGGAAGCCCTCTCGCCCGAAGCTAAGCTGAGGGCGACCGAGGGAGGGGGCAAGCATCCCCCGGAGGCCAAATCCTTTGGAAAATCAAGCGCTGAAGAGTTGAAGCGAAGAGAAATGCCATCACCCCCGTGATCAACTACAGCTAATCAGTTAGGTAGCAGTGCCTGGTGGTATTCCTGTAGGGTCCGCACCTCAACGCTCTTCTTGAGGAGCGCCTCGATGGCGTTGACAGTGGCCGCCGCCCCGCTCACGGTGGTCACGATGGGGATGTTGAATGCCGCAGCAGTGCTGCGTATGGCAACCTCGTCCCTGCGGGGGGTTCGGCCCGCCGCCGGTGTATTGATGATCAGCTGGATCTGTCTGTTCTTGATCAGGTCCACTACGTTGGGACGGCCCTCCGAGACCTTACGGATCTTTGTCACCTCTATGTCGTTTCGGATCAAGGCATTGGCTGTCCCTTCCGTGGCTACGATGTCGAACCCCAAATCCACGAGCCTCTTGACGATGTAAAGGATGTTGCGTTTGTCCTTGTTCTTGACGCTTACGAAGACGCTGCCTGCCATGGGGAGCATCAGGTCAGCGGCCAACTGAGACTTGGCGAAGGCCATGCCGAAGGTGGTGTCGATCCCCATGACCTCCCCTGTGGACTTCATCTCGGGACCAAGAACGGTGTCAACCCCGTGGAATCGTTTGAACGGAAAGACGGACTCCTTCACCGCCAGGTGCGGGACAGTAACCTCCCTGGTGATCCCCAACTCCGCCAGGGTCCGACCCAACATCAGCTTGGTGGCCACCTTTGCCCAGGGGATTCCTGTGGCCTTGCTCACGAAAGGCACCGTCCTGGAAGCCCTCGGGTTGACCTCCAAGACATATACCACGTCGTTTTTCACCGCATACTGGATGTTCATCAGCCCCACCACCTGGAGCTCCTTGGCCAAGGAGTATGTGTTCTCTCTGATGGCCGCCAGCACCGTCTCGTTGAGGGTGATGGGCGGGAGGACACAGGCGCTGTCCCCGGAGTGGATGCCGGCCTCTTCCACATGCTCCATGATCCCGGCGATCACCACGTCCTTTCCGTCGGAGACGGCGTCGACATCCACCTCGATGGCATCCTCCAGGTACTTGTCGATGAGGACGGGGTGGTCCGGGGAGGCCTCGACGGCGAGGGAGACAAACGCCTCCAAGTCGCGTTCGTGATAGACGATCTCCATAGCCCTCCCGCCCAACACGAAGGAGGGTCGGACCACCACGGGATAACCGATCTCGGCCGCCACCACCCTGGCCTCGGCGATGGACGTCGCGATCCCGTTTTCCGGCTGAACCAGGCCCAGCTTCCGGAGGAGCGCCTGGAATCGTTCCCGGTCCTCTGCCCGGTCGATGCTGTCGGAGGATGTCCCCAGGAGCCTCACCCCAGCCTGCTGCAACTGCACGGCCAGATTCAGGGGCGTCTGACCGCCGAACTGAACGATCACGCCGAACGGTTGCTCCCTCTCCACGATGGCCAGGACGTCCTCGAGGGTGAGGGGTTCGAAATAGAGCCGGTCGGAGGTGTCGTAGTCCGTGCTCACAGTCTCCGGATTGGAATTGACCATGATGCTCTCGTATCCCATTTCCCTCAAAGCGAAGGAGGCGTGACAGCAACAGTAGTCGAACTCTATTCCCTGCCCGATCCGGTTCGGGCCGCCACCCAAGATCATGACCTTCGGCCGTTGGGAGGGACGGCTTTCGTCCACCGGGTCATAGGAAGAATAGTAATACGGAGTGTAAGCCTCGAACTCGGCTGCGCACGTATCCACCAACTTGAAGGCTGGGACCACCCCCAGGGCCTTTCTCAGCCCTCTGACGACCCCCTCTTCCGTGCCCCACATGTGGGCCAGCTGCACATCGGAAAATCCATAACTCTTGGCCTTCCAGAGGAGGGCCCTCGGCACTCGTTCCAGCAGAGCCGGCAAATCAGCCGGGGATGTGTCCTCTCCGCTGGGAGGGCCGGGGCGCACGGCTTCGATCTCTCTCTCTAGATCCACGATCTGCCGGATCTGGTGCAGGAACCACGGATCGATATGGGTCAGCCGGTGGACCTCCGCAAGATCCATTCCCTCCAGGAAGGCCAGGCGGATGAAGAATATCCTGAGAGCATTGGGCACGCGAAGCCTATCCCGAATCCTCTCCAGGAGCTCTTCCCGCCCCAGCGGCTGAGCAGGTCGTCTCTCCGAGGTCAGGAGGCTCAGCTGCAAAGGCCCCGTTCGTTGCTGAGCCGTGGGCCCCTCGGGCCCCGCCCAGGTCAGGGCGTCCCTCCCGTCCTTCCCCAGCCCGAATCGGCCGATCTCCAAGGACCGCAGCCCCTTCTGAAGGGCCTCCTTGAAGGTCCGCCCGATGGCCATGGTCTCACCCACCGATTTCATGGAAGTGGTCAGGGTCGGATCAGCCCCGGGGAACTTCTCGAAGGTGAAACGGGGGATCTTGACCACGACGTAGTCGATGGTGGGCTCGAAGCAAGCAGGGGTCTCCCTGGTGATGTCGTTGGCGATCTCGTCCAACGTGTATCCCACTGCCAGCTTTGCGGCGATCTTGGCGATAGGAAACCCTGTGGCCTTGGAGGCCAGGGCCGAGCTGCGCGAGACCCTCGGGTTCATCTCGATGATGACCATCCGGCCATCCGTCGGGTTGAGGGCGAACTGGATGTTGGAGCCCCCGGTCTCGACCCCGATCTCCCTGATGCACGCTATGGCCGCATCCCGCATCCGTTGATATTCCTTGTCCGTCAACGTCTGGGCCGGTGCCACCGTGATGCTGTCGCCCGTGTGGATACCCATGGGGTCCATGTTCTCGATGGAACAGATGATAACCACGTTGTCCTTGATGTCCCGCATCACCTCCAGCTCGAACTCCTTCCAGCCGATCACCGACTCCTCGACCAGGATCTGCCTTATCATGCTGCAGTCCAGTCCGTGAGACGCCTTCTCCTCCAGTTCCTGAATGTTGTAAGCGACCCCCCCTCCGACACCTCCCAATGTGAAGGCGGGCCTTATGATCACGGGGAAGCCGATCTCCTCGGCCACCCTTCGTGCCTCTTCCACAGAGTGGGCCAGGCCACTGCGAGGCAGGTCCAACCCGATGCGGGACATGGCCTCTCGGAACAGCTCGCGGTCCTCGGCCTTCCGTATTGCCTCCAGGTTGGCCCCGATCATCTGGACCTCGTTTCGGCGAAGCGCTCCGGACTCCGCCAAGCATACCGCGACGTTCAAGGCCGTCTGTCCACCCAAGGTGGGTAAGAGGGCGTCAGGGCGCTCGCGTTCTATGACCTTTTCGACGACCTCCGGCGTGATGGGCTCAAGGTAGGTGCGATGGGCCATCTCGGGGTCCGTCATGATGGTGGCCGGGTTGCTGTTGACCAGGATGACCTCGTACCCCTCCTCTCGCAGTGCCTTGCATGCCTGGGTGCCGGAGTAGTCGAATTCGCATGCCTGGCTGATCACGATGGGGCCAGAGCCGATGATCAGGATCTTGCGGATGTCCGTTCTCTTGGGCATTTACCCACTCGTCCCCGGTTCTTCGTCTCGGTCTGTTGCAGCCCTAGGTCCGCCGTCACGAGAAGCGACTGGCGACTGGCGACCCGCAACCGACGACTCCTCTAAATTCTCCTGCCCTCCATCATCCTCACGAACTCACCGAAGAGATGCATGGCGTCGTGCGGCCCGGGGGAGGCCTCGGGATGGTACTGGACTGACAAGATGGGCAGTCGCCGGTGTCTCATGCCTTCCAAGGTCTGGTCGTTGAGATTCACGTGGGTCAACTCCACCTCTGTGGGGTCCAGGCTCTCCATGTCGACGCAGAAGCCGTGGTTCTGGGCCGTTATGTCGACCTTTCCGGTCCTGAGATCCTTGACGGGCTGATTGCCCCCACGGTGTCCGAACTTCAGCTTGAAGGTCCTCCCCCCCATGGCGAGGCCCAGGATCTGATGGCCGAGGCAGATTCCGAATATGGGCCTCTTCTCCAAGAGTCTCCGCACCGTCTCGATCAGATAAGGAACCCCTTCAGGGTCGCCGGGGCCGTTGGACAGGAAGATCCCCTCGGGATCCAATGCCATGATCTCATCGGCCGTGGCGTGAGCAGGCATGACCGTCACTCGACAGCCCGCAGCCCGCAGCAACCGCAGAATGTTGTATTTGATACCACCGTCCAAGGCCACGACACGATATGGCGGGACATCGGGCCTGCGCGGGGCCGCGAGCGATGCGGGTCTCCATCGTTCGTCTCCGAGATCGAGCCTGCGTTCCTCCCATTCGTAGGGCTCCCGGCAGGTGACCTCCTTTACCAGATCCCGGCCCACGAGACCTGGAGAGGCCCTGGCCTTTTCCACAAGGCTCCCGGGATCCAAATCCAGAGTGGAGACCACGGCCTTCATGGCACCAGCCTGACGGAGGTGCTTGGTGAGGGCCCGGGTGTCCACACCCTCGATCCCCACTATCCCGTGCATCTTCAGATACTCCTGGAGCGATCTCCTGGCCCGCCAGTTACTGTAAAGAGGCGAGTATTCCCTGACCACGAAGCCCTCCACGTGGGGCCTCCAGGACTCGACATCCTCATCGTTGACACCGTAATTGCCTATGAGGGGATACGTCATAGTCACGATCTGGCCCTTGTACGAGGGGTCAGTGAGGATCTCCTGGTAGCCGGACATGGAGGTATTGAACACGGCCTCTCCGTATGCCTCCCCCTCGGCGCCGAAAGAGGCCCCCTCGAAATATGTCCCGTCCTCCAAGGCGATGACCGCTGGTCTTGTCTCCATCGAATCCCCTTCAAGACGGCGAGCGTCCCTGCGCCGACCCTCGACCCGGGTGAAGATCCACCCCCGGCCTCCCGCCCTCACGCAGGTAAAGGATCAGGGCGTTGGGATGCGATCCATCCTCGTGTGTGATTCCGCCTCCCCTGAGCAAGACCTCTTCCTTCCAACCTGGGAAAAGCACGATCTCCAGGACCCACTCCCTCCAGCCTTCGTCCCACGAAGGCTCGAGTCTCACCACCGACTCCAACAGAGAATCCCCGACCGACTCCTGAAGATACGAGGCCAGGGCCCTGGCCTTGGCCAGCGTTTCTCCGATCGATCTTTCCGTCCAGACCTCCCCCCTGGCCGACCGGAGAAGCTCTCCCAGACGCTCGCAGAATATCTTCCAAGGAAGGAGCCCCCCCAGTGCCTCCCTGATCCTCCCGAGTTCCTCCACATCGACGGGGGAAAAACAAGGCAGCGTGACCTGGAGGATCCCCACGGGCTCCGGCATCCCTTTCTCGGCTGCGGCCATCGCCCTCTCCAGCAACTCCTCCATGGCGCACCGGTTCTCCGTCAGTAGAAAAGGACGTGGAGCCTCGCTCAGTGCCCCGAGCATCTCTCCCCACGCACCGAGTCTCTGCGGTATCAGAAACTCGTCCTCCTCAGGGTTGGGCAGGGGCTCCATCTCCCATTCCATGTCCCCGGCATCCTCCTGCCCCAATCCCAGTCCCACAAGAAGGGACTTCTCCCGTTCGCTCACTTCCTCCAGCGCCTCCTGGATCTCCCGCCTCTGGCGGTCCAGCTCCTGGGCCAGCTGGAGCAGCAACTGCCCACGCAGCGGCTCCAGTTCGTCAGGAGGCGAGGGGCATTGTCCGTAATGCCTGATCTCCCGAAGGATGGCGCTCCCGCGTGCTTCCTCCAGCCACTGTCCACCCCCATGCTTGAGGTAAGAGAGATAGCCGGAATCTTGATGTAGGGCGGCGAGCCGCTCGAACTCCCGGATCAGCCTTCGCGCCCCCGCCGCGTCGAGATCGAGCCGAAGCGGCTTGTGGATCCCGACCCAACCCGCTGCCTCGCATCGCTCGGTGAAGAAGCCCGAAACCGAGAATGTGGGCTGGAGAAGGTGGACGCCTTGGAAGAGGCACAAGAGCCCTTTGAGAACCCGGGGATCCAGGTCCACGTAAGGAAAGCAAAGGACAGGAGGCAATCCGGCCGAAGCCTTCATTTCGCAGTGGCCCTTCCCTTCGTTGTACACCCTGAAGCCCGGCGGAGCCGAGATCTCCGTGGCAGACGCTCCTTGCTCCCCGGGCAGCTCGGATAAGCCATTTTGACATTTTATCACGATTCGAGAGGGCATGGTGAGAGCTCGGTCCGGGCTTCGTGCCTTTTAGAGGATGGGTGTTGAGCTCCTCCCGTGCGGGCGGGTTCCAAAGCTGCCGGCACATGCCGGAGCGACCGGGGACCCATCGCCGCTGAACCTTACCCGGGCTTCGACTGCTGCCGACATCGAGAGAAATGGAGGACGATACTGGAGATCGCTTCCCAGGGGCCGGCTCATGTGCTAGAGTTACGTCATGTCTCTCAGGGATCTCTTCCAAGGGGCATCGGACCGCAAGCCCGGCCGTGGTGAGGATCTGTCCGGTCTCGAGATCTTGGACGACCCCATGATCCTGGCGTTGATCTTTTACCCCAGGAAGGATCACGGCCCTCCGCCCCGAGACCCGGCTGTCCAGGAGCATCTGCTCCAGGTGGAGGAAGGGGTTTCCATCGGGTCCAGACTCTACGTGCACGATGTTCGGGCACCGGTCCTCATATACTTCCACGGGAACGGGGAGATCGCTGCCGACTACGACGACCTGGCTCCTTTTTATACAGAGAGAGGCATGAACCTCCTCGTGGTGGATTATCGCGGTTATGGCCGCAGCACTGGGAGCCCCACCATTTCGTCCATGATGAGGGATGCGTCCGGGGTGTTCGTCGCAGCGCGGGACTTGCTCGCTAGGAGCGGTTTCAGGGGAGACCTATGGGTGATGGGGCGCTCATTGGGCAGCGGATCCGCACTGGAAGTGGCAAGGAGATTCGGCCCCGTACTCAAGGGGGTGATCATCGAGAGTGGTTTTGCGGATGTGATGGGGCTCATGAGCAGGATCGGGATACCGGTCCATAGGCTCGAGGTCCCCAAAGAGATATCCGGATTCAATCTCTCGGCCATCCGAGAGATCGAGCTCCCCACCTTGATCATCCACGGGGAGTGGGATCAGATCATCCCCTTGTCGGAGGGCGAGGCCCTTTACGAGGCCTCCGGGGCCACCAAGAAGGAACTGATCATCATCCGAGGGGCCGGCCACAACGACCTCTTCTGGATCGGGATGGAGACCTACATGGAGGCGGTATCCCGGTTCGTGTTCGGGCGGTCCGAGAGGGAAGGCAATGGATGAATCACGGCGGTTGAGTCGGATCAGGAAAAGACGTTGAGGAGGGGGCGATGGGGACGTGGATCATATTGATTCTCCTGTCGGGTTTCGCACTCTACCTGGCCATAACCATCCACAGGCCGATCCTCATCGCGGCCACCGCCTTTGCCACCGCCCTCGGCGTCTTCATGCTGATCATGAGGCTCTTGCTTTCCAAACGGATCAAGAAGGAGACCCTTCGGCGCTGAGGGGCGGCCTCCGGCGGCCATCGTTCCACCATCCATGTCCCCTCTCAGCGCTCTTGGCGCCTCTCCAGGAAACGCTTCAGTCTCTCCTTGAGCTCCGCTGGGATTTCCTCCGGGCTCAGAGATCTGCATATCTCGGTGGTCTTTCGGTAGGTCTTCAGGAAGGAGAGGCAAGGAGGGCAGTCCGCCATGTGGCTGTCCAGCTCCCTTTCTTCCTCCGGAGGGAGTTCCCCTTCTATGTAGTCGCAAAGGACCTCCACTATGGCCCGGCAACTCTTGCCAGGGGGTCTTTCACCGCGATCCTTCATTTCCCTTCGACCCCGCTTCCTCCTGAAAATACGAGGACAACGCCCCGCGCAATACCAGTCTGGCGCGGTGGAGCCTCGATTTCACGGCTGGCAGACTCAATTCCAGGATATCGCATATCTCCTTCAAGGGAAACCCCTCGACGTCTTTCATGACCAGAACCACCCTCAGGTCCTCGTGCAATCCCTCAAGGGCCTCCTGGATCTTCTTTCTGGCCTCCCGGTTCAAGAGCCGATCCAACGGTGCCTCGGACCAGTCCACTATCTCCTGGGCGTGTCTCCCCTCCGGGGTGAAAGAAGGGAGATACGCCTCGATGGGCACGCTTTCCCTTCTCCTTTGGCGGGACCGGACCCGGTCCAAGCTCGCGTTGACCGTGATCCTGTAGATCCATGTAAGCAGGGAAGACTTGCCGTGGAACTCCCCCACCTTCTTGAATACCGAGAGGAAGACTTCCTGGGTGACATCCTGCGCCTCCATGGGATCCTGTGTGATGCCATGGGCCAGTCTGTAAACCTGAGGCAGGTATCGCTCAAGCAGCTCCTCGTAGGCCTGGTCTTCTCCCAGCCGAAGCCGTCCGATCAACTCCGCCTCATCCATCGTCTGGGCTCCGCCCTCCTTTCATAGCCACATGCTAACCTCTTTCCGCCGCGGCATCAACCGGTCCTCGGATGCCTCGCGCATCAAACCCTCTGGGGACACCGGGGAAGGCCGCGCGCCGGGGCTATCCCTGTCCCTCGCCCGAAGAGAACAAATATCGATGGTGATGCCACCTTCTATAGAAGATGTAGAAGTTGGCCCGGCTCCTCCTGAAGCGCTCGTATTCGTCCATCTCCTCCCAGAGTCGGTGTGGGTGGAGGATGACCGGGAGCCCGGGCGTCACCACCGCCCGGTAGCCATGGCTGCGGATCCTGAAAGAGAAATCCAGGTCCAGATGCCTGTAGAAACGGAAACGTTCGTCCATCCACCCCACATCCCTGAGGATCCTGCGCGGAAACGCTAGACAATAGAGGGCCACCGCATGGACCTCCGGACCTTCGGCCTCCTCGAACTCCTGGCAGTTGGATGTAACCAGGCCTTTGAGCCCGGTCAGTCCCACGTCCCGACCACTCAGGGTCGCCGTCAACGGGGTCAAGGCATCCCCGGCGAATTCAACGCTAGTGTCCAGGATCAGGATCACGGTGCCCAGTGCCTGCCGAAGTGCTACGTTTCGAAACGCCCCCTCCCCCAGGGAGTGGTCGGCGTACCATACCACGGCGTCAGGATCCCCCGCGATCATCTGGCCCACACCGCTGCGCGTCTCGTCTCTGGATCCACCTTCAACCAATATGATCTGGACGCGGTGCCCGCCGCAGTGGGCCTTGACCGAGGAGTAGCATCTCCGGAGATCCGGAAGGTTGTTGTGCGCCACGAGGGACACAGTCACGTCATATCTGTCCGGTTCGTGCAGCAAAGAGGGGACCTCCCTCGAGGAGGAGATCTCCTTGAGGTTCCCCTTCCATTCGGCCTTCGACCGGCGCAGGATCATCGGGCCCTTGGGCAGGTCACGCACCTCGAACCCCTCGGCTTCCAAGCGATCCCTCGCCGAGTCGGCCTCGGCTAGGCGCCCCTCCCGTCGCAGCCTCTCGCGGCGTTGGAGCTCCTCCATGACCGGGGTGGGAATGTCTGCGGCCTGCTCCGGCCACCGGTCAAGCCCGAGCCCCAGGACCGCGTCGAACTCCATCAGGAGTCTGACCCTCTCGATGGGAGAAAGGCAGCGGTCTTGCAGGAGGTCCCACGTCACAGCCAGGGCCGTAGGCATGGAGAGGTCCGAACAG
>Ga0209162_1004209_pt1 | contig 10931 bp, 9 predicted proteins | sample YNPNPMetaG_FD_187121 | JGI IMG/M metagenome (GOLD analysis project Ga0209162, IMG submission 187121) | Anoxygenic and chlorotrophic microbial mat microbial communities from Yellowstone National Park, USA - YNP NP MetaG (SPAdes) (version 2) ...
GGGAGGAGGCGATGACCCGGCGGGTCAGGGCAGCCGGAGCCCGCTGGCTGAAGGGTGAGCCCCCGGCTCGGCGTTTCCGGGCACAGGTCAAGGTGCGCTACCAGATGGAACCGGTGCCCGTGGAGGTGGCCGTTGAGGGCGAGGACACTTTCTCAGCCGAGCTGGACGAGCCGGTCCCTGCCGCGGCACCCGGGCAGTCTGCGGTGGTCTATCTGGGGGATGAGCTGCTGGGAGGGGGGGTCATCCTCTCCAGCTCGCCCTGAAGGTCCGCGCGGGACCTTGGACGCCTCCCGCGGATGAAACCCGGCCCCCGGCCATCCGCCCTACCGCAGGTGGTAAAATAGGTTACCGCCGCCGGGTGCGGTGCGGCGTTTCGAGCGTGCCGGAGCGGCGGAGCCGGCCCAGCCGGAACATCAGTGAAGGTGGTTGGACCATGCGCTTCTACCACGCCACCCTGGAGTTCTCCACCAGGGGAGATGCGGACATCGTGGAGATAACCGACGATCTGGGCGGGCTGCTCGAGGAAAGCGGCCTTCAGAGCGGCCTGCTCAACGTCTTCGTGCCCGGGGCCACCGGGGCGGTGACCACCCTGGAGCACGAGCCCGGCGTATGCCGGGACTTCCAGGAGCTCTTCGACCGCCTGGCTCCCCCGGAGGGCGACTATCACCATAACCGCCGGCAGGTGGATTCCAACGGGCACAGCCACGTGCGCGCCGCCCTGCTGGGGCCCTCCCTCACCCTACCTTTCCGGGACGGCAGGCTGTTGACCGGTACCTGGCAGCAGGTGGTCTTCATCGACTTCGACGAGGTGCCGCGGAAGCGCCGCCTCATGGTGACCATCATAGGAGAATAGCGGGATTGCATTACTTCGCCTATCGCGACGGGGAGCTCTACTGCGAGGATGTGCCGGTGGGGCGGATCGCCGAGGAGGTGGGAACGCCCCTTTACCTCTACAGCCGGCGCACCCTGGTTGAGCACTACCGCCGGCTCGACCAAGCCTTCTCCCACCTGCCCCATATCATCTGCTACTCGGTCAAGGCCAACTCCAACCGGGCGGTCCTCCAGACCCTGCGGCGCGAGGGGGCAGGGGCGGACATCGTCTCCGGCGGGGAGCTCTACCGTTCTCTACTGGCGGGCATTCCCCCTGAACGCGTCGTCTTCGCGGGCATCGGCAAGACCGCCGAGGAGATGCGTTTCGCCCTGGAGAAGGGGATCCTCATGTTCAACGTGGAATCGGGGCAGGAGCTGGAAGTCCTCTCCAGGACTGCGGTGGAGATGGGGGCGACCGCCCGCATCGCCCTGCGGGTCAACCCCGACGTGGACCCCCGCACCCACCCCTACATCGCCACGGGACTCAAAGAGGCCAAGTTCGGCCTGGGGATAGAGGACGCACTACGCGAATACCAGAGGGCCGCGGAGATGCCGGGGGTGGAGGTTTGCGGGGTACACCAGCACATCGGCTCGCAGATAACCGAGGTGGAGCCGTTCCGGGAGAGCTTGGAGAAGCTGGGGGAGCTGTTGGCCCAGCTCAAGAAGAGGGGCATCGGCATCCGCTATCTGAACATGGGAGGGGGATTCGGCATACCCTACCAGGGCGAGGATGTCCCCGTGCCCGACGACTATGCCCGGGCCCTCACTCCCCTGCTGAGGGAGACCGGCTGCACGGTCATCCTGGAGACGGGTCGCATGATCGTGGGCAACGCGGGGATCCTGGTGACCAAGGTCCTTTACCGTAAACAGAGCGAGAAGAAGCTTTTCCTGGTGGTGGACGCGGCCATGAACGACCTCATCCGCCCCAGCCTGTACGGTTCCCATCACCAGATCGTCCCCGTTAGGCGCGAGCAGCGGGAGGAAGAGGTGGTGGACGTGGTCGGCCCCGTCTGCGAGACCGGGGACTTCCTGGCGCGGGAACGGGCTCTGCCCCGCATGGAGCAGGGGGAGCTTTTGGCGGTGATGAGCGCCGGCGCCTACGGTTTCACCATGTCTTCCAACTACAACTCGCGCCGCCGCCCGCCCGAGGTGATGGTGGAGGGGGAGCGTTTCGCCGTGGTCAGGGAGAGGGAGGAATGGCCCGACCTGGTGAGGGGGGAGAGTCCCTTTCCGGGGGATGCGGATGATTACCCAGGGTCCTGAGGGGGGGCGGGAAGGATTCAGCTCGACGGCACCCATTTCCACGTGAGTTACCAGCCGGCGAGGGATATCCCCCGCAAGGGCAAGCCCTACTTCGCCATCGAGTTCGAGCCGGGGGAGAACCAGGCGGGATGGTTATGCGTGGCGGGGATAGCCCTGGGGGGTCACTCGCCCGAGCGCATCAAGGCCAGCTCCTATGCCCTGGACGTGGTCAAGGGGTATTTCCTCGCCCGCGGACGCGAGCTGCAGAAGGGCGACCCGGCCAGGGTGCTGGTCCGCATGCTGGACTACATCAACTCCAAGCTCAACCAGCAGAGCAGGGTAAAAGAACACGACTTCCACACCGACCTCAACCTGCTGGCCTGCACCGAGGATCACCTCTGCGTGGTGGGGACCGGGGGAACCGCCACCTTCCTGGCCCACCAGGGCAGGGCCAAGAAGGTCATGGGGGATGAGGCCCCCATGGACCTGCTGGGCCGCGGCAGCGGGGTGCGCTTCTCCCGGCTGGATTCGCCGGTATGGGGCGGCGACCTGGTCATCATGCTCTCGCCCAATCTGGCCGAGTTCTTCGGCAACCGCGAGCTTTCCCTGATACTCCAGAAAGCGGGTAACCCCGCCCGGGCGGCGGCCCTGGTGAACGCACTGGCGGCCCGCCGCCGCATGGAGGGCGAGCTGGTCACGTTGATCTGGGAGGTGCCCTCGGCGGAGAAGGGGTCCCTGCTGAGCGAGGTATTGGAATCGCGGGCCGAGACCGAGCCGGCCCTCCCCTCGGCGGAACCCTTGGCGGCCGAGCATCATGCCGCGGAGGAACTGGAGTACAGACCGCAGCCGGTTCTGGAGGTGGGTTTCCTGGGTCGGGCGAGGCGGACCCAAGAAGAGGCGGCCTCGGAGGAGGTGACCCAGGCCGTCCAGGAGGCAGTGGGCGTGGTGGAGGCGGGTGAGGTGGCCGGAGAAGAGGCCGCCGCGGAAGGCCCCCCCGAGGCTGTCGCAGGGCCCGCCGCGGAGGTGGTCCCGGAGGAGGGAACTGCGGAGGAAGCGGCCGCGGCCGGGAGCCCCCTTGAGTCGCCGGCGGAGGGGCTGGTGGAGGAGGAGGGAGCCCTGGAGGATACCGTAACGACCGGGGCTGGTGGTGAGGCGGCGGGGACGGAAGAGGAAGAGGCCGGTGGCCCTGGGCCCGAAGACGCTGAGGAAACCGCGGGGATGCCGGAGGAGGACGAGGCCACCGCGGTGAAGCGGCGCTGGCTGGGATTCTTCCGGCGGAGCAGGCAAGGCGGCGACTGGGAACCGGGACGTTGACCATCCCCTCGCCGAGGGAAGGCGGGGCAGCCCATCGGAGGTTTTGAACCATCGTCCTATCTCCGCGCAAATGGTGAAAAGCGGACGGACCGCTGGTGATATCACTCGGATAAGAAGAACTCCCTGACCCTCTCCCCCACCTCGCAGGCCTTCACCATCAAGGGCTCCAGGCCGTCGGGAAGTGATTCGAGGAAGGGGCGGGCGTAAGCGCGTCCGCACAGCCGGGGGTCCAGGACGAGCACGATGCCGCGGTCGTCCCTCCTCCTGATGAGCCTCCCCAGTCCCTGGCGGAAGCGCATCACCGCACAGGGAAGGTAGAAATTCCGCCAGCCGCTCCTGCCCCGGGCCTCCAGGAACTCCTGGCGCCCCTCCACCAGGGGATCGCCCGGATATGGGAAGGGAAGGCGGGTGATGGCCAGGAGGGAGAGGGACTCGCCGGGCACGTCCACCCCTTCCCAGAAAGAGGCGGTGGCGAAGAGGACCGAATCCACCTCTTCCCTGAATCGCTCCAGCAAGCGGAGGTTGCCCGAGCCCTTCTCCTGCCTGAGGCAGGGTATCCCCTGCCTCTCCAGCTTCGGGAAGAGCCTCCCCGCGGCGCGCTCCAGCATGTCGTAGGAGGTGAAGAGGACCAAGCCGCGTCCCCGCGAGGCCAGCAGCGCCTCCTCCAGCACCTCGACCACCCCCTCCAGGTACCTCGAGTTGGATGAGGGGTCGCCCCCCGGTTCGCTGAGGTCCTTCACCAGGAGGCAACGGGCTTGCCGGGAGTAGTCGAAGGGTGAACCCAGACAGGAGAAACGCACCTCCCGCCCTTGCCGGGCCGCTTCCTCCAGGCCCACGGAGGCGGAGAAATAGGAGAACCCCTCCTCGCCGCCGCCGGTCCGCAGGGTGGCGGAGGTGAAGACGGCAGAACGCAGGGGTGAGAGGACGGCTTCCGCCAGCAGCGTCCCTATCTGCGCGGGTGCCGAGCAGACCGCCGCGTGGGCGACGGCCTCGCCTCCCCGGTCGCGGATGAAGGTGAGCTCCCGCCAACGGATGTCCCCTGGTTCCTCTCCCTCATCCGCCTCCCGGAAGAAGGAGCGCAGCGTCTCCGCGTGATCCCCACAGAGCCGGGAGAGCCGGGAGGCCCAAGCCGTGAGCGCTTTGCCCTCCGCCTCCGCTCCTGGGGAGGTGCCCTCCACCTTCTCCAGGCGTCCGGCGAGCGACTCCAGGGTGGCGGCCAGCGATTCGAACCCCTGGGCCAGCCGCTCCCCCTCCTCCGCTAGGATCTTCCAGGCAGGAGACCCTTCCACCTCCCGGGTCACCCTTGCCCCTGCATCCCTGCGGCTTCCCCCGCTTCCCGCATCCCTTCCCGCTCCGCCGCCCACGGTGTCCGCCGACTCTTCGCGCTCCCTCCATCCCCGGGATGGCGGAAGGGGCACCTCCGGCAGCGATTCGGTGAAAAAGCGGCGCCAGGCTGATTGAACGCGGCCCAGCTCCTCCCCCGCCTGCCGGGCGGCGGCGAGGGCCCCGCGCGAAGCGTTCCCCCCCTCTCCCCCATCGGCTTCCGCCAGGAAGGCCTCGCAGCGAGGCAGCAGCCCCCTCCTTCCCCCCGCGCGTTCTGCCAGGGCCCGGCAGTCCCCTAGGGACAGGCGGCGGGCGAAGGCCTCGGTGGCCACCGCCTCCAGGTTGTGGGCCTCGTCCACCACCAGGTGCTCGAAGGGAGGGAGCACCGCTCGCTCGCCCTCCCCCGAGGCGGCCTGGGAGGAGTCGGCCAGCAGCAGGGCGTGGTTGACCACCACCAGGTGGCTCTCCGCCGCCCGGTGGCGTGCCGCCTCCACGAAGCACCTTTCGCGGTGGGGGCAGGCGGGGCCGGGACATTCCTCGGCGAGTGAACGGAAACCGTCCAAGTGCTCCCTCAACCTCTCCGTCGCCTCCAAGGGGAGCTCCTCGAGGTCCCCGCTCTCTGTTGCCTGTAGGAAGAGGAGGATCCACGCCCAGGCCAGGAACATGTCCCTCTCTCGGTCGAGGAGGAGGCGCCTTCCGCCGTAGCTGTCCTCGAAGGCGTACCGGCACCATTCCTCCCACCTCCTCAGGCAGATATAGTTGCTGCGCCCCTTCAAGAGGGAGAAGCGCAGGCCGGGCATTGCCTCCGCCAGCAGGGGGAGGTCGCGCCTGCTGAGCTGGTCCTGAAGCCCCTTGGTGTGGGTTGATATGACCACCTTAAGCTGGCCGGACAGCGCCAGGAGGGAGGCGGGGAGGAGGTAAGCCAGCGATTTCCCCACTCCCGTGCCCGCCTCAATCGCCAGGAAGGTGCCCTGGATCATGGCCTCGGCGACCTCCTGGGCCATCCGCAGCTGCTGCGGTCGCTCCTCTTGGCCTCCGGGGAATCCCCCTCCCCGCAGCACCGCATCCAGCGCTTCACCCAGCATCTGCGGGGTGAGCTCGCCCGCGGCGGGGGGTATTTCTATCCCTACGCCCTTCCCGGTGCTTTTCTGGGGCGACCTTGCGGGCGATGCCGCCTCCGCGAAGGCCAGAGGACGGACCTTGCCGGGCGAGGAGGAGAAGAAAAAGGCCCACGGGCTTCCGCAGGCATGCAGTAGCGCCGCCACCTGCTCGCGCAGGTCTTCCCGTATCCCTCTGGCCCTCAGGTGCCAGGAGCGCAGCAGGCCCAGGTATGCCCTGGCTCCCTCCGTTCCGCCGTCACCGCCATCCTTCCCCATCCTCTCAATCGGTCCTCCCCGAGGCTCTGGGTCAGCGGGGAAGAGCAGGGCGGTCAGCTCGCGTCCCCACAGCCACCTCCATTCCGGGGGTGAAGCTTCGAGGATCTTTCCTCCCACGGCGGAGGGCTCACTCGCCAGCATCCAGGCGGGCTGCCCGCCGGTGAAGTCCCGCATCTCCCGAAGGAGGTTACCGGGATCCCCCGCGAACTCCTCCGCTCTTCGCTCCCGCCACCCCCTGACCTCGATCGCGCACAGGCGGGCCTCCGGCCCCGGCCCGCTGCCGAGAGGCCAGACGAGGAAGAAGCCCTCGGTCCAGTCGCCCTGCGACCCTCCGGCCATGCCCGTTCTCCGCTTAGCCGCCCTTCTCCCGCCCGCCGCCCTCTCCTCCTTCTCACGTCCCCGAGCCCTTCCCCGGAAGATGATAGCGTCAAGAGGCGACACCGCGTCCTTCCGCGGTCGGGGGAGAGGCGGCCCCGTTTTTATTTACTAAATGTAAAAATATTAGGTCCCCGCCGCTTGTCCGCGCGCTCAGACCGCCGGGACCAGCCGGTATCTCCTGGCCAGCTCCAGCGCCTCTCGGCGCTCCTCGGTGGTGAGGCGGCGGTCCATTCCGGGGTGCAGGGAGGCGCGGTATTCCGGGCGGTACTGGAACATCAGGTTGTAATAGACCCCGGGAAGGTTCTCGCTAACCCAGCGCATGATGGGCTCGGTGCAGCAGTCGCGATGTCCCGGCAGCACCAGGTGGCGCAGCATCACCTCGCCGCTGCCTGCCGCGAGGAGGAGGTTGCGGGTGACCACCTCGAGGTAGCCGTCGACTTCGGAGAGGCGGCGGGCGCATTGGTCGTTGCCGTAGCGGAAATCGGCTAGCCAGATGTCCATCACCCCCTCCAGGATTAGCATCGCCTCCTGCGATGTGAACATGTTGGAGTTCCACACCAAGGGCAGATGAGAAGCGGCCGCTCCCAACCCGCGCACGATGGCCAGGATGGTGTGCAGGTGGGGATCGGGGTTGCCCCCCACGAAGTTGGCGTTGCGCGAGCCGTGCTGCAGGCCCTCCTCCAGCACCTGCGCCAGCAGACGCGGGTCCGCCCTCGCGCCGGATCCCGGGTGCATGGCGATGTCCCAGTTCTGGCAGTAGGCGCAGGCGAAGGTGCAGCCGGAGAAGAAGATGGTGTGGGAGGGGACCAGTTCGGGCTCCTCCCCCATGTGCAGGAACTGGGAGGCGAAGCGGGACTCCCGCCCCACCCCGCAGAAGCCGGTCTCCCCGCCGGCGCGATCCGCTCCGCAGCGCCGCTCACAGAAACGGCAGTCTCCCAGGATCGATTCGGCCAGGGCCAGCTTCAGGTCCAAAAGTGATGGGGAAGCCGGGTGCGGCTCCTCGCTCCGATCCCAGGCATCGCGGAACCTGGCCATAGCGCGGCGGTGCTCCTCCCACAGCGCCTCCTCGTTTCCCTCCTCCAGCAGCGACCCCTCAACCTCGATCCCGCGGCAGACCCAGTGGCGCGCGGGCCTCCTCCCCCGCAGCACCGACAGGTAAACGGACAGCGGTCCCTCTCCGGTGTTAGTCGGGGTCATGCTCTCGCTCCTCACGCCCTCTCCTGCATCTCTCCACCTAGTCCCCGTCTTTGAGGACCTGGCTTCATCACTGCCAGGTTCCCAGGGGTGGGGGACATCCCAGGAATATAGGCCTCACCTGTCTCCTTGTTGGGTTGACCAGCTTCCTTTATCTTATCCCATGACGGGACCGGCTTGATGCCGTGATGGAAAGGGCGGCGGGCGAACGGCTCGTGGATGGCGGGAGGGAAATGGCCGCATTCGTACTGGCGCTGGGCGTGGTCACCATCGCCAACTTGCAGATATCCGGGGCGGTGCTCTACGTCACCTCCTCTCTTCCCGATGAACCCTTTACCAAGATCATGACCCGCTACCTCCGGAGGAAAGACGAGAGGGCACCGGAGGTTTTCCCTCGCGGTGTGCTGCTGATGCGCCTGAGGAGGGCGAGGAGCTGCTTTCTGGCAGCGGTAATCACCGTGAGCGTCTGCGGGGCGGTGGCCTCGGCGGTCTGCCTCTTCCTCGGCCGGGGCTGCTTGAAGTTCCTCGTCCCCCTCACTGCCGCCGCTGCCCTCAACGGCCTCATTCCCGCCGGGGTGCTGTCTCTGTGGATGCGCCAGATCCGGAGGATGCCGGATCGGGAAGATTGAGGGGATAACATCCTCTCCGCGCTGACTTTCATGCCTGTTCCGCCGTTTTCGGTGGCGGGAAAGCGTCGCGCACCGCCCGGGCAGGGCAGCCTGCTCGGGACCTCGCCGGTGCTGGCGGATCCCGGGCAAGGGTCGGAGTGGGCGAAGGCTCCCTCCGCCCCCTCTTCATTCCCTCCCCTCCGTCGTTTATCCTTGCGGTGTGGTGGTGAGCCGCCATCGGGGTCACCCGGATCAGGCGGCGGTGAGAAGGGGAGGAGCCATGGAGGAAGGAACAAGGGAAGACGCAACCGCTCGTGAGGTGCATGGGGCCGAGGGCGGCGGAGAAGATAAGGCGAAGGGATCCGCGAGGGAGGGAACGCCTCCGGGACCCTGGCCCCCGGAGACCGCCCCGGTGACCACCGCGCTGATGGCCGTGCCGGCCCTGCTGGGTCTCAACGCCCTGCTGAGGAAGGCGCCGCGCCGCCTGCCCATCTTCATCTCATTGTGGGTGGCCATCGTGACGGCGGTGCGCCGGGTGGTGTGCTGCCGGTGCGAATACTACGGGAGGGACTGCTCCACGCTGATGGGACGGTGGACGTCCTGGATCCTTCCCCCGGACGAGGAGAACCCCCTCACCCCCGAGGCCTTCCAGCTGGATTTCCTGCTCATCGGGGCCAGTTTCCTATACCCCCTCCCGCAGGTGAAGGCGATGGGCCGTCGCTACTTGGCCTTCTACCTGGCGGCAGGCGCGGTCGGGGTGGGTGCGCTGCGTATTCTGGGGTGCAGCCGATGCCCCAACCAGGCGTGCTTTATGAACCCCCGTCATAGGGGGAGCGACAAATACAATATGCCCACAGACACTTCGTAGTACCATGAACCCCTGTCACCGGGGAAGCGACGGGGATGACTGAGAGAAGGGGCGGTGGGTACCGCGGAAATGGGAGCGAGGAGAGAACACGACGTCCTGGTGGTGGGGGCGGGAACGGCCGGGACCTGGTTCGCCTGGCGCCTGGCCCGGGAGGGTTTCTCCGTTGCCGTCCTGGACAGAGACCGGCGCCCCGACATCGGCAGCCGCCTGGACATCTTCCACCTGGACAGCATCCGCTTCGCCCAGTTCGGCGTGCCCGAACCCCATCCCCGCTCCGAGGAGCTGGTTGCGGTCTATCCGGACGGCAAGGCCCATTCCCCCAGCGGTAAGCGGACCAAGCTGGCCGAATACGGCTTCCACGTCATGCGCCTGCCCCTCTTCCTGCGGCGTTTGCACGGCCTGGTGGAGGAGTCGGGCGCGCAGATTATGGACGGCTGCGTTTTTCGGGAGCCGCTGGTGGAGGAGGGGAAGCTGGTCGGGGTGAGGATGGAGCGGGGAGGAAGGGTCGGGGAGCTCCGGTCGAGGCTCACCGTGGACGCCTCCGGCGTGACCGCCGCGCTGCGCACCTCGCTTCCCGCCTCGCTGGGGGTGGAGACCTTCCGGCCGGGCCCGGAGGACCTGCTCTACGTGGTGCTCCGCTACATCCGCTGGAAGGAGCCGCGGGCCCTGCACCCCCGCGGGCTCAACCTCTGGCCCTTCCACAAGGTCTTCTGCAACCCTTCCTATTCGGAGGAGGAGGCCATCCTGGGAGTGGGGCAGCCGGGGTCCTACGAGCGGGCCGAGGGGGCCCTGCGGGACTTCCTGCGCGCGGTGCCCTTCCCGCCCTTCGAGGTGCTCAAGGTGGAGAGGGGGGTCACTCCATACTGCCGCTCGCCGCTCTCGCTGGTGGGGGACGGCTTTCTCTGCCTGGGGGATGCCGCCTGCATCACCAAGCCCTTCTCCGGGGAGGGCATCACCTCCGCCTGGACCCTTTGCGCCATTGCCGCGGAGGAGGTGGCCCGGGCCCTGCGCCGGAGCGCAGGGCCGCTTACGCGGGAGGAGCTTTGGGGGGTGAACTGGCGCTACTTCCGGGGACAAGGGGCCGAGTTCGCGGGGATGCTCGCTCAGCTCAAGGGAGCGATGGGCTTGTCCGCTGACGAGATGGAATATCTCTTCGAAAGGGACATCATATTCAACGGGCGGGACATCACCGCGGTGAACCGCGATTACCGCTTGCGCCTCTCGCCCCGGGAGTCGGCGAGGGTGGCGGGATGGCTGGCTTGGGGGCTTTTCACCCGCAGGTTCTCCCCGGGCAGCCTGCGCAGCCTGCTGGGCTCGCTGGCCGCCTCGGAGCGGCTCGCCCGACACTACCGCGCTTACCCACTGCAACCGGGTGGCTTCGCCGAATGGAGGGCGCGGGCGGAGGCGCTGTGCCTGGGGTTCAGGGGCGCATGGTGCCGCCAAAGACCTGCCAGGCCAGGGCGGACTTGGCGGTGAGGCTGAGGATGATATAGACCTTCTCCCCGAAGAGGTAGTCGCGCCAAGGTCCCACCTTCTTGTATTGCAGCACCATGTTCACCGCGAAGCAGTTGAAGAAGAGGAAGATGGACACCATGATGCCGTAGACGAAGCCGGGCACCTTATTGGTGGGGTCGACCGCGGCGCTTACGAAATAAATGAATATGACCACCCAGGGAATCGCGCCGGCGATGCACCCGAAAAAGAAGGCAGTCCAATCGGTGCGCTCGGTGCTTTGATTGTGCAGCTCCATCATCCATC
>Ga0209162_1004215_pt1 | contig 10918 bp, 5 predicted proteins | sample YNPNPMetaG_FD_187121 | JGI IMG/M metagenome (GOLD analysis project Ga0209162, IMG submission 187121) | Anoxygenic and chlorotrophic microbial mat microbial communities from Yellowstone National Park, USA - YNP NP MetaG (SPAdes) (version 2) ...
TGAAGCCGTGGGTTAAGACCTGTCGGAAAGGAGGTGCGCCGTTTCCTGCAAGGGACAGAAGCAATGAAGATTGGAACCAGCCGCGGTGTTGATCACTGCCTTCGAGGTAAAGATCGGCTTGGAATGGGAGGGGCGAACCGCGCAATTCCGGTCTTGCTGCGATAACCGCGCGCGATGACGATCCGGAATCGATCCACACGTCAAGTGTGTCGGTGGATTTCCTGACCGCTTCGGGGCCGGTCCAGTCGGCGGGCCGGCATCGTGCCCACAATTCTTCGGCTGACATCTTGAACCAAAACCCGGATCCTTCTTTTTCGACGATGTCGGCCACTTTGCGAATGATACTGACGTCAAAGATTGGATTGCCTTTCTCGTCGTAAAACGCGGGGATAGGGACGCCCCATGTTCGTTGGCGGGATATGCACCAGTCGGGCCGTGACCTGACTGCCGCCTCGATTCGGCTTCTGCCCCAGGCAGGAATCCACTCAACCTGTTCGATTGCAGCCAGGGCGCGGTCGCGGAATTTCAGTGGCGCTGACGATGGGCTTGATTCGGCATTGGGAGTTGCGCTTCCGCGGCCGGCGGTTTGACCGCTCGGGGTGTGGTCAATATTTATGAACCACTGTTCCATGGCCCGGAAAATCACCGGAGTTTTGCTTCGCCAGCAGTGCGGGTAGGAGTGATGATAATGCTCACTGAACAGGAGGACGCCGCGCGCTCGGAGTTCATGGAGGACCGCCGCGTTTGCTTCGCTTTCGCCGTGCTGTTCGAGGATGGATTTGCCGACCATGGCAGCCGGCATTTGTTGGTCGATCGGAAGATCGTCAGTGTACGCAAGCCGCCCGTCGTCATCGACGGGCGAGTAAATTGGCAGACCGAGTCTGGAGCCGAGAACGTAGTCTTCGAGACCGTGCCCGGGGGCGATATGAACGAAACCCGTGCCGGTTTCGTTGTCCACGAACTCGTCACCGGCGACGAGCTTGCCCGTGCGATTACAGAACGGGTGTTGATATTCGAGGTCAGCGAGGTGCAGACCGTCAAGGCTGCGGACGATTTGGTAGGGATGCCAGCCGCATTTGTCTGCAACCGTGCTCAGGAGCATCGTTGATACGATGTAATCTTCGCAGCGACCGTCTTCGCCCACGCCGACACGGACCAGCGAGTAGCTGAAGGTTGAATTGTAAGCGATGGCCAGATTTGCCGGCAACGTCCATGGCGTTGTGGTCCAAATCACCACAAATGTTCCGGGTCTTCCAACGACGGGGCATTTTACATAGATGCTCTGGCTGATATGGTCTTTGTACTCGACCTCGGCTTCGGCGAGGGCGGTTCGGCATGGGATGCTCCAATAGACCGGTTTCTTGCCCCTGTACACGAATCCTTGCTCGACGAGGCTCGCGAAAAGGCGCAGCTCCTCGGCTTCGTACTGGCGGTGCAGTGTCAGGTAGGGATTATCCCAATCGCCAAGCACGCCCAAACGCTGGAATTGGGCGCGTTGCACATCCACGTACTTGAGCGCATACGCTTCGCATTCACTGCGGATTTCTGAGGCGCCGTGGTTGGTCTTGCCCTTTTTCCGAAGGTCCTGAACGACTTTGAACTCGATTGGCAGGCCGTGGCAGTCCCAGCCGGGGATGAACGGTGCCTGCCAGCCGCGGAGTGTTTTGTATCTGACGATGATGTCTTTGAGTATCTTGTTCATGGCGGTGCCGATGTGGACGTCGCCATTGGCGAACGGGGGACCGTCATGCAAGACGAACTTGGGCGAGTTTTTTCTGGCGGCCTGAATATGTTCGTACAGCTTGGCCGCCTGCCAGCGTTCAAGGCGCTCGGGTTCACGGGCCACAAGGTCCGCTTTCATCGGGAACCCGGTGCGCGGCAAATTCAATGTTTCTTTGTAATCCATTTTTCGTGTCTTTTTTGGCCGACCGACGATGGTTTCATTTCCATTTGCATTTCAGCATTTGCGCGGCGCAATGGCCGGTCGGCTCCAACATGGCAATCGTACGTGCCGAAAGCCAAGAATTAAACCCGCAAGCGCCAGTGTTGACAAGACGCGATTCAGTGCTCTGAATCACTGCGTGAAACCGTCCAACACGACACTTCAGGCACAACAGGAAAACGGTGCGATCCCGACCGGCCTTGACCGGTGGCTCGACGCACACGAATCACTGCTGAGAATCGCACTCGAGAGCGGGCCTCCCGAGAGCGCAAGGCGATTCTTGACCGGCATGTTGGAGCGTTTCAGAGCAGCCGGCATTGAAGCGCCGCAACCAACCAGTACACCTTATTTGAACACAATTCCACCCGACCAACAACCGCCGATGCCCGGCGACCGCGCCATCGAGAAGCGCATCAAGAGTTACATTCGATGGAATGCGATGGCCATGGTGGTGAATGCCAACCGGCTTCACAGCGGTTTGGGCGGACATATCTCCACTTACGCGTCGTGCGCCACGTTGTACGAGGTTGGCTTTAATCATTTTTTCAAAGGCGCAGGGGACGGTCACCCGGCTGACATTGTCTATTTGCAGGGGCATGCGTCTCCGGGTATTTACGCGCGGGCGTTTCTGGAAGGACGTCTGGACGAGAAAGACCTGCACAATTTCAGACAGGAACTGGCCGAGGGCGGCGGATTGCCTTCTTACCCGCACCCGTACCTGATGCCGTCGTTCTGGCAATTCCCGACTGTATCGATGGGGCTGGGACCGATCCTTTCGATATACCAGGCGAGGTTCAATCGGTACCTCAAAGCGCGCGGGTTGATTTCAGACCCTGAACCCCGTGTCTGGTGTTTCGTCGGCGACGGTGAGTGTGATGAACCTGAAACGCTTGGTTCAATCACCCTCGCAGCGCGCGAACACCTCGACAATTTGACGTGGGTGGTCAACTGCAATTTGCAGCGGCTGGACGGGCCGGTGCGCGGCAACGGCAAAATCATTCAGGAACTCGAAGCGCTTTTTCGTGGCGCAGGCTGGAATGTCATCAAGGTCATTTGGGGGTCTGATTGGGACCCGCTGTTGGCCGCGGACAAGACCGGTCTCCTTGTCAAGCGGATGGAAGAGGCGTTGGACGGTGATTACCAGAAATACACGGTCGAACCCGGCAGTTACATTCGCCGCCATTTCTTCGGGAAATACCCCGAACTGCTCGAACTGGTGAATCATCTGACCGATGAGCAGATTCGCAAACTTCTCCGCGGCGGGCACGACCCGGTAAAGGTCTATGCCGCATACCATGCCGCAGTCAATCACCGCGGCACGCCTACAGTTATCCTTGCAAAGACAGTCAAAGGTTACGGCCTCGGCGAAGCGGGCGAAGGCCGCAACATTACTCATCAGCAAAAGAAACTGAATGAGAAAGAGCTTCGTGAGTTCCGAACACGGTTCAACATTCCGGTTAGCGACGAAGAAATCGCCGAAGCGCCGTTTTACCGTCCGCCGGATGACAGCCCGGAAACCATCTACCTCAAGGAACGGCGGAGAGCTCTGGGCGGGTTTCTTCCTGCCCGGTCATCATCAGCACCGGCTTTGGACGTTCCCGGTCGGGAGTTTTTCACCGAATTCCTCAAGGGATCGGGAACGATGGAGGTTTCATCGACGATGGCTTTTGTGCGGATGCTCGGCTTGTTGGTCCGGCACCCGAAGATCGGGCGGCACGTCGTCCCAATCATACCCGACGAAGCCCGGACTTTTGGCATGGACGCGCTGTTCCGCGAAATCGGCATCTATGCGCACCGAGGTCAGCTCTACGAGCCGGTCGATATGAAATCGCTGCTCTATTATCGGGAAATGCCTGACGGGCAGATTCTCGAAGAGGGCATAACAGAAGCCGGGGCGATGTCTTCCTTCATCGCCGCTGCGACATCATATTCAACGCACGGCGTCAACATGATCCCGTTCTACACCTATTATTCGATGTTCGGTTACCAGCGCGTGGGCGATTTGATGTGGTTGGCGGGTGACATCCGGGCAAAGGGATTCCTGCTCGGAGCAACTGCAGGCAGAACAACACTCGCCGGCGAAGGCCTTCAGCACCAGGACGGCCACAGCCTCTTGTTGACGAGCTCGGTCCCGACTCTGCTCACTTACGATCCCGCGTTCGCCTACGAACTGGCGGTGATCATTGCGGACGGGCTTCGTCGAATGTATCTCGAGAACGAGCAGGTTTTCTATTATATCTGCCTGTACAACGAGAACTATCGCATGCCGCCAATGCCTGCAGGCTGCGAAGATGGAATTATTCAGGGGCTTTACAGGTTCAAACCAGGCCCCGAAGGGCTGTCACACAAGGCTCATCTGTTGGGCAGTGGCCCCATCCTCAGAGAAGCTTTGCGTGCCCAGGAGATTCTGGCTGAACGGTACGATGTTTCAGCCGACGTGTGGAGCGCGACCAGCTACAAACGCTTGCGCACAGAGACATTGTTGTGTCAACGCTGGAATCGGCTCCACCCGCAGGAAACGCCCCGCCGTTCCTACCTCGAACGCACGCTTGCGCCGGAGTCAGGCGTGTTTGTGGCAGTTTCCGACAATGTGAAAGCTGTGCCTGACCTGATCGCACCGTGGGTGCCCGGCGGCCTCACAACGCTCGGCACCGACGGTTTTGGTCGAAGCGACACTCGCGAGCGGCTTCGGCGGTTTTTCGAGGTGGACGCCGAGAATGTGGTTGTGGCGACTCTTCACTCCCTTGCCACCAGAGGCGCTGTCGAGCCAAAAGTGGTCGCTCGCGCAATCAAGGAACTGGGAATTGACCCTGACAAGGCGTTTCCTGCTCTGGTGTGATTGGCGGCGCTGAGCTGCGATCGCTTTTTCAACGCGCTGGCAGGAGCTGTGCCATTCCGCCCGACCGCAACCGGATATGGTGACGGACACGGAGTTTACGCCCCCCTCTCGCACGGGCTTTCAGCCCTGATTCTGACTCGGCGACCATACTTTACCTCGGGCCATTGCCCCGCAGACTTGGCGACAGAGCACCACAGACCGTTAGCCAATGCACCCCGGACCGTCATTTCGCCGACATTTCCGGGTCACACACTGAACGGGGGTTACGGCGCGCCTTGACAGTGGCATTGTGAATTTCGGACACTTGCGGCTCTTATGCCTGAATTGGAAACAAACGATTTGATGGAAAAGATTGTGTCGCTGTGCAAACGGCGAGGGTTCATTTATCAGTCTTCGGAGATATACGGTGGGATAACCGGTTTTTGGGATTACGGGCCGCTCGGCGCCGAACTGAAACGCAATGTCAAAGAACTTTGGTGGCGACAGATGGCGGTGCTTCGTGACGACGTTGCCGGCCTCGACGCGACCATCATCATGCACCCGAAAGTCTGGCACGCGTCTGGGCATGTTGATACGTTCAACGATCCCATGATCGATTGCAAAGTGTGCAAGGGGAGGTTCCGCGCAGATCAAATCAATGAAATCCCCTGCCCGCGCCATCACAAGATGACTGTTGCCCAATGCCCGTGCGAAAAGACAGAGCCGCGTCCGTTCAACCTGATGTTCAAGACTTACGTTGGTCCGGTGGCCGATGAAGACAACGTCGCGTTTTTGAGGCCGGAAACTGCTCAGGCGATTTTTGTCCAGTTCAAGAACGTCCTCGAAACCTCGCGGCAAAAGGTACCGTTTGGGATCGCGCAGATTGGCAAGTCGTTCCGGAACGAGGTTACGCCTCGCAATTTTACCTTCAGGTCCCGCGAGTTCGAGCAAATGGAGCTCGAGTTTTTCATCAAGCCCGACGAAGCGGTCGAGGCCGAGGCCGGTTCAGTCGCAGAACCGAGCGGCTCCGGGCATCCGGGAGAGCCTCAGCGGAACTGGGGATGGCGAGCATGGTTGCTGTACTGGGTCGAGGAGCGCATGCGGTTTTACGAGAGCATAGGCCTGCCGCGCAATTCACTTGTGGAATACTGGCAAAAGCCTGAGGAACTGGCCCATTACGCTCGCGCGACGGTGGATATCCTTTACAAGTTCCCGTTCGGCACGCAGGAACTCGAAGGAATAGCCGCGCGCGGCGATTTCGACCTTTCGCAGCATCAGCAGTTCTCGGGCAAATCGATGGAGGTCTTCGACGAAGAGACGCGAAACGCGTTTGCCAAGCTTGATGAAGAAAAGCGAAAATCGCTTTGGCAAAGGTTTTACGAGAACAAGAAAGTGGATTTCGGAAAACGCGGTTGTCCCGCGGATCAAATCGACCAGCGGGCACGTGAAGCCGCCGACAAACTGCTTCGCGGAACGTACATCCCGCACGTGATTGAGCCAAGCGCCGGTGTGGATCGTCTGGTTCTTGCATTGATATGCAATGCGTACGACGAGGACAAAGCGCCTGACGAAAAAGGCAATTTGGAAACCAGAATCGTAATGCGTTTTCATCCGCGCGTTGCGCCAATCAAGGTCGCTGTGTTTCCGCTCCTGAAGAACCGGCCCGAGCTGGTTGCAAAAGCACGGCAGGTCCGCGACCTGCTGCGACCGCACTTTGCAGTGTTTTACGACGAAGCCGGAGCAATCGGGCGCCGGTACCGGCGGCAGGACGAAGCCGGCACTCCCTTCGGGGTAACGGTCGATTTCGACACCTTGGGCGAGAAAGGGGCAGCGTTGGCCGACACGGTTACAGTGCGAGATCGCGACACAATGCAACAGGAGCGCGTCAAAATTGGCGAGCTGGTGGACTGGTTGCGCGAACGATTGCGCTAGCTCTAAAGCCCCGAAACCTTAACCGTACCCCATCCGTGTGGCGAAATGGAATGGTACAGACATTCGTATGACCGCTGGCGGTGAGCGCTAACCCGGGTTCAGTTGGCGGCCGTGTGCGATCCGTGTTCCGGCACGGTGCATTTGCCCGCTACATGGCAGGCGAGGCGGTGTCCATGACCGGCACGTGGATGCAGGTGATGGCACAGGCATGGGTGATGACATCGCTGACGACCAGCGCGGCGATGATGGGACTGGTGAATTTCACGTCCGGAATTCCCATGCTGGCGCTGTCGTTGGTGGGCGGTGTGGCCGCAGACAGGTTTGATCGACGGCACATTTTGCTGGTCACCCAGGTCGCGCAGATATGTCTGGCGATTACGCTGGGGTGGTTGGTTGCCAATGACCTCATCAGGGTGTGGCACGTGTTGGCAGTAGCTTTCGTGTTGGGGATTTCCAATTCGTTCGAGATGCCGGCAGCGACCGCCCTGGTCCCGGAATTGGTGCCAAGAAGCGAAGTCGCATCGGCAATAGCCGTGGAGCGATCGGTTTTCCATGGAACACGGTTGATTGGACCTGCACTGGGCGGATATGTGGTGGCGCGGCTCGGAACCGCTTCAGCATTCTTTCTGAACGCATGTTCATTCCTTGCTCTAATTGTCGCGCTCATGACGATTCGCCCCAGGGGCGAATACAACTTCGAGGAACAGAAGGAGCGCCGGGGTGGCATCAGGCAGGGCATCAGCTATGTGCGGTCCGATCCGCCAACGCTGGGCATGATTGCGCTAATGGCAGCGACGACGTTTTTTTTGTTTCCTGTGATGGCTGTGATGCTGCCGCTTTATGCGAGAAACGAGCTGCAATTGGGCCCTGACAAAATGGGATGGCTGATGGGCGTCGCAGCCCTTGGCTCGTTTACGGGGTCAGTCGGGCTTTTGGCAGTGCCACAGACAAAACGTCGAATACTCATGCTCGGCGGAGTCGCCATGGCATCGGCGGCACTGGCGAGCCTCGGATTGGCCCGCACCTTCACCGTTGCGGCGGGATCGCTTATTGCGCTGACGTTTGGTGCATCGATGATCATAGGCCTTGCAAACACCATTGTTCAGGAGCGAGCCCCAAGCCCGCTCCGAGGCCGGGTGTCATCAGTGGCCGGACTGAGCTTTTTCGGGCTGATGCCATTTGCAAGCCTTGGGGTGACAAGCGTTGCCGACATAATCGGAATGCGGACAGCGATGCTGGTATCGTCGGGTCTGTTTGTATTAACGGGAGCAGCGATCCTATCCAGGACATCTCACCGGCCAACGCCTTCGGAAACACCCGCGCCTTCATTCCGATGAAATCTCCGGCACTGGGATGCCGGAATACATCGAACTGCTCTGAAACTCAGGGATCCTCGGGCAGATTTGCCGTGACTTGGTACACGTAGTTTTTCATAGAGTTGGTCTGGTCTTGCCGGCGCATTGCCTCAGCGCGGCGCAGCGGCAACCGAACCGTCGCGGTTGGATAATGGCGATGGTTGAACCCCGTTCGCCCGGACCACGTGCCTGTCCCCGTATCCGGTTGCGGTGGGCCAGGAATGGCCGCGTTCCTGCCAGCGCGCTGGAGAAAACATCTTGCCTGCCACCTTATTTGGGCGTGAAATGCCCCAGCGCGGCGCGATAGAGTGTGGAGCTTCCAACGAACGCGGTTATCTCACCGCGATCATTCAGTTGCGGCTGCGCCGCGCCGAGGAATTGCGGCTTTCAACGGCTGTCGCTCAATTGTTAATGAAACCGAAAGATTTTCTTCCTGTGTTTATCCTGATTCCGGTTATGGCTCTCGGGGCGGGTTCTTCGTCTGTTGCGGAGGAGGAGGTGCTCCGGGCTGGTTTGATACCGCGCCCGGCTCAGGTACGGGTTGGCGACGGCACCTTTGAGATCGGTTCGAAAACTCGGGTGATAGGAAGGGGCGCGGCTGCTGGCGAAGCCGCAAAACTCGCTGAATCTCTCTCGATCGTTCTTGGGCGGCCCATTCGGGTCTCGAGCGGGCCCGCGAACGAAGGGGACATCGAATTGGTCTTGGTTCAGGCGAACTCATCGGCAAGCGTCGAAGGTTACCAACTAATCGTCGATCGAACCGGCGCCAAAATCCGGGCTGCAACGTCAGCCGGACTTTTCTATGCGGGGATCACTCTGAGACAACTTGTTTGGCCGGGAACACGTGATCCGGCCGAAGAATCGGAAGCTCATGTAAAAGAAGCGTTCATAAGGACGATGGAAATCACGGATTTTCCCCGGTTTTCATGGCGTGGTTTGCTGGTGGACCCTGCTCGGCATTTTCTGCCGTTCGAGTTTCTCAAGAAGATGGTGGACCTGATGGCCCTGCACAAACTCAACACACTCCAAATCCACCTCACTGATGACCAGGGCTGGCGATTCGAGGTGAAAAAGTACCCACGCTTGACAGAAGTCGGTTCGCGTCGCGCGGAATCGCCAAGGCGCGGCGCACCCAACACCGGCGACGGGATACCGTACGGTCCTTTCTTTTACACCCAGACCCAGATGCGTGAACTGGTCGATTACGCCAGAAGCCGTCATGTGACGATTGTTCCCGAGATCGAAATGCCCGGCCACTTTCTGGCTGCGTTGGCGGCGTATCCGGAATTCTCTTGTACCGGCGGTCCGTTCAATGTGCGAACGCGGTGGGGTGTTCACAGTGACATTCTGTGTGCCGGCAATGACGCGGCAGTGGAGTTCGCGCGCAACGTTCTGGCGGAAGTGATTGAAGTCTTTCCGTCCGAGTTCATCCATATTGGCGGTGACGAAGCGCCACGGGAGCGATGGAAAGCATGCGCGAGATGTCAGGCGCGCATCCGAAAAGAAGGGCTCAAGAACGAGGCACAGCTTCAAACATGGTTCAACAGCCAAATCGAGCAGTTTCTCACAAGTCACGGGCGCCGTCTGATCGGGTGGGACGAGATTCTCGAGGGCGGCCTGACACCCGGCGCAGCAGTGATGTCATGGCGTGGTACCAAGGGCGGCATTGCGGCTGCCGAAGCGAGCCATGACGTCGTCATGTCGCCAACGTCGCACTGTTACTTCGATTATGCGCAGGGGAAGGGGCCGCTTGAACCCGAGTCCATTGGGGGATTCATCCCGCTGGCCAAGGTTTACGGCTTTGAACCGGTTCCGAGCGAGCTTCCGGCAGACAGGCATCGTCACGTGCTCGGCGTGCAAGGCAATCTCTGGGGCGAGTTTATGTGGACCCCGCAGGACGTCGAGTATTTTGCTTTTCCTCGTGCGGTTGCATTGGCCGAGGTCGCATGGTCGCCGGCGCAAAGCCGGAATTATTCTGATTTTATCGGTCGGCTCGAGCGCCATCTCAAGCGGCTGGACCGGCTCAATGTCAATTACCGTAAGCCGGACCAGAATGACCGCTCTGGTCAAATCCAATGAGCGTGAGCAACGCGACTGTGCGAAATAGCGCGGTTTCTGCTGGTGTCGTCAATTGCACAGCCTGTGATGTCATGGCCCGAGCCGTAGCCGGTAAAAAGCGGAGGCATTGTTGGTGGCGGCGGGCGCGATCCAGATAAACGGCAGCGCGGGCTCGGTTTTGTTCAGGACCGGCTCCCACTGTGCCGGTGACAGACCAAGGGTTTGCTCGATGATGTAATCTGGTCCTTCGTCTCCGTTGACTTCGAGCGCGCAGGCGCCTTCGCTCGATAGTGTCACGCGCAGCGCCGGTGATGCCGGTCGGAGAACAATAACGTTAAAGCTCTGAGTGGCACTGAGACTTGGAACGCCGCTGTCTGTTGCCGAAACCACAACGAGGTTGGTGCTACCTGCGGCTTTGATGGGCGGGCGCCATGTCAAAACGCCCGTCTGGGAATCCAGTACCAGACCTTCCGGAGCAGACAGGAGGGCAAAAACGATGCTCTGCGGCGGCACATCGGGATCAAACACGACATTGGTCAACACGAGCTTGCGCCCGGCAAGTATGATCGCATCTGGCTGAGCTTCGAACACTGGCGGTCGATTGGTTTGGAGCTCGATGACCGTCACAACGAAACTGTTCGTTGCGCGCAGCACGGGATTGCCGTTGTCAGAGACGATCGTTGTCAGCGTGTACTGGCCCGGGCCCTACGCCTCGGTCGGCGTCCAACTGATCAGACCGCTGGAATCGATCGCTGCGCCTGCCGGCGGGTTCTGCAATGTGTAGGTCAACGTGTTGGCAGGCAGATCAGCGTC
>Ga0209162_1004218_pt1 | contig 10911 bp, 8 predicted proteins | sample YNPNPMetaG_FD_187121 | JGI IMG/M metagenome (GOLD analysis project Ga0209162, IMG submission 187121) | Anoxygenic and chlorotrophic microbial mat microbial communities from Yellowstone National Park, USA - YNP NP MetaG (SPAdes) (version 2) ...
GTCTGCGACCCCCGTCTGGCCGCCTGAGACGACATGTGCAGGCCGACGACGCCGGTCGCAGACCGGCTGGAAGCAGTTTCAAAGCTAATATCTCGCTCGCAGGGGGTCTGCGACCCCCGTCGTCCTACTTTTCGAGAAGATCTTCAAGAAGCCGCAAGGCGCGCGATGAATGTCGCGTGTTCCGGCGTGGCCAATCCGACCTGCAAGGTGGCCAACATCGCGGCCAGGTCGCCGGCCCAAAACGCGGGGACATTCAGCCAAAGCCCCGGAAAAAGCTCGCTGCGCAATACGCCGCTCTCATCTGCGTGTAACAACTCGTATATGCCCTCTCGCAGGACGAACCAATCGGCGCGCTGCTCATAAACCTGCAGCGCCAGATACTCCTGTACACCCACCCGCTGATAGACGCGACGTTTCACGTGCAAGTCGTAGGCTGCGCTGGAAGCCGCAATCTCCACGATCAGTTCCGGCGGCCCCTCGAGATAGTCGTCCTCCGAAATGCGCGTCTTGCCGCCCTTCACAAGATAGAGCAACGCATCGGGCTGGACTTCGTTTTCGTTGTCCAGGCGCACGGTGGAATTGTTCGCGGCCCGCACTCCGCGCGTGGCCGCGCAATAGACGCCCAACCACGTGACGATATCCGAATGAGGTTGCCCATGCTGGATGAGGTGGGTGGGAGAAGGCATAAACACGACACCCTCGATCAGCTCGGCTTTCTTGATGTCAGGATGGGCCATGTAGCGCCGCTCGAACTCGGCGCGCGTGAGGTGATCGCCGGCATTGAGGGGCGGCGCCGGGCGCCGCCCGCCGGCCGGGGGCAATCTGGTCGCCTGCGCCGGGAACGCCTGAACCGTCATGCCAAAGCCTCCAGGATGCCTTACCGAACCAGAAACGATTACGGCCGCATTATATCATCGGACGCTCATTCCGCCAACGCCACCGCGATCTGCGCGGCGATGCGCGCATTGTTCTCCAGCAAGGCCAGGTTGGCCCGCAAGCTGGCTTCCCCCGTCAGCTCGGAAATGCGGGCCAAGAGGAAGGGGGTGAGCGCCTTGCCCCGGATGCCCCGGCCGGCCGCCTCGCGCAACGCCTGGCCGATGGCGGCCTCCATCTGATCGGCCGGCAGCTCGTGTTCGGCCGGCACGGGCGCCACCACCAACAGCCCGGCCGGCAGGCCGAGCGCCCGCTGCGCCCGAAAGATCGCGGCGACGTCGGCCGGCGTATCCGCGCGCGCGTCCACCGGCAGGCCGCTCGACCGGTTGTAGAACGCCGGGAACTCGTCGGTCTGATAGCCGATCACCGGCACCCCGTGCGTCTCCAGCCATTCCAGCGTGGCGGGCAGGTCGAGGATCGCCTTCGCGCCCGCACACACCACCGCGATCGGCGTTTCGGCCAGCTCCGGCAGATCGGCCGAGACGTCGGCCGCGAGCAGGCCGGCCGTCCCGCCCTCGACGCCGGACGCGCCGGTCCTGTGCACCCCGCCGATGCCGCCCGTCGCAAAGACGGAGATGCCCGCCCGATGCGCGGCCCAGGCCGTGGTCGCCACGGTCGTCGCGCCGTCGAGCCGTTGCGCGATCACGATCGGCAGATCGCGGCGGCTGACCTTGCGGACGCCGGCCGCGGTGGCCAGGTGCTCGATCTGCGGCCGGCTCAACCCGACGACGATCTCGCCGGCGATGATGCCCACGGTGGCGGGCTCGGCCCCCTGCTCGCGCACGATTTCTTCCAGCCGCAACGCGAGCCGCAGGTTGTGCGGATAGGGCAGGCCGTGGGAAATGACGGTGGATTCGAGGGCCACCCGGGGTCGGTTCATGTCTCTATCCTGTACGATCTTTGCATCCGATGGGCCGTATGTGATCTGGGTCATTTTATCGCGGCCCGGCCGCGTATACACTCTGGGTTGGCTGGAAAACTCAAAAAACAATTCTCACCAAGCCACACGGAGGATGATCTCATGTACGTCGTCACTGTTGATCCCGCCAAGTGCCAGGGTTGCGGCGATTGCGTCGACACCTGCCCGAACGAGCTGATCGCGTTGGTCGAGGAAAACGGCAAGAAGTACGCCATGTTCAAGGGCGATCCCGACGACTGCATCGGCTGCTATTCGTGCGAGTCGGGCTGCGAAGAAGGAGCCATCACGATCACGGAGCTGTAAGCTGCGCGATCCGCGGATCGCCTCAGCATCTCCTCGCGTTGCGCCGCCGTCCACGAATGATGCCGCGAATGCGCGAATAACAAGGGGCACGTGGTCCCCCTCTCGATTCGCGTATTCGTGGACTCATTCGTGGACGGCACCCCGCCCCCTACATCAGACCATACGCCTCGGCCAACACCTCGACCGTATGCACCACGTCTACGCCGGTGCTCGCGGCGATGTTCCAACGGCACGTCTCGTTGTCGCAGATCGCGCGCGGCGCGGCCGTGGCCACGATGCGCTCGAAGAGCGGCCGGCCCACCGCCTGGGCGATCTCGTACTTCTCGTGCTTGTAGCCGTATGTGCCGGTGATGCCGCAGCAATCCGCGCCCATCTCCTCCACCGTCAGGCCGGGGATGAGGCGCAACAACTCAAGCGCGGGTTGGCCGATCCGATGCAGCTTCTGGTGGCATGAGGTGTGATAGGGGATATAAGCGTTCAGCGGCCTGAAGTCGGTCTTCAGCCGGCCCGCCTCGTACTGAAGCCACAGGAATTCGCAGATATCGTAAACGTGCTCGGCCACCAGCTTCGCCTCGGGTGTGTGGATGCCGAGCAGCTCCCGATAGTCCGACTTGAGCTCCAGCCCACAGCTCGTGCCCCCCACCACGATCGGGATCCCCTGGCCGGCATAGGGCGCCAGCTTGCGCAGATTGGCCAGCGCGTAACGCCGCGCCGCCGCGAAGTTGCCGTTCGATTGCATCGGCAGGCCGCAACAGTTCTGCTCGGGCAACACCACCTCGAAGCCGTTGTGTTCCAGCACCGCGACGATGGCCTTGCCCACCTCGTGCTCATAGTGTTGCGTGGCGCAACCGTGAAAATAAGCCACCTTCGGCGCGCCGGCCGGGGTCGGCGCCTTCTGGCGCTGATGCTCGCCGAAGAACCAGCCGCGGAACTTGGCGAAATGAAAGGTCGGGAAGGGCGCCCGGTGGTCTATGCCGAGCGTCTTCTCCATCACCGCGCGCGCCGGCCGGGATCGCATCAGCGCGTTGGCCAGCGGCGCCACCATGCCGCCCACCTGTCCCAACACCTCGTTGTAGCCGAAGAACGTATTGCGCCACCACTTCGGATCGAGCGGGTTCTCGCGAAACTGGCGATCGCGCAGCGCGGCCTTGGCGGCCGTGTTGATCTCCATCACCTTGACGCCGTGCGGGCAAACCAGCGTGCACACCCCGCACCCCGAACAATAGTCCAGCGAACGATCGGGCGAGGGCAAGCCGGGATCCCGGAACCGTTGCGCCTGCGGGCCGACGTACTTGGGCCCCGGAAAGAGATCGGTGACCGGCACCACCGGGCACGCGCTGGTGCAGATGTTGCATTTGACGCACAGCTCGGCCGTGCGCCTGATGTCTTCCAAAAGCTGAGGAGTGTAGTGATCGTCCATGTGGCTCAGAGCACCTCGACGTCGTGCGGACGGCTTTCCACCACGCCCGCCTGTGTGATCTGGATGAACTCCGCGTTGGCCTGCAGCTCCGCGATATTGCGCGCGCCGCCGTAGCTCAACCCCGAGCGCAGTCCGCCGACCAGTTGATGCAACAGATCATCGGCCGAGCCGCGATACGGCACGGCCGCCTCGACCCCTTCGGCCACCACGCGCGCCCATGCGGGATCGTCCCCCTCCGACTCGACCTGGCGATCGGGGCGATCCATGGCCGCGCCCAGCGACGCCATGCCGCGGCTCACCTTCGCGCGGCGGCCGTTGCGCATGATCACCACGCCCGGGCTTTCGTCGGTGCCGGCAAGCAAGCTGCCGATCATCACGCTGCTGGCGCCGGCCGCCAGCGCCTTGACCACATCGCCCGAATTGCGGATGCCGCCATCCGCGATGATCGGCACGTCGTAGGCCGCGGCCGCCTCGGCGCATTCGGCCACCGCGCTGAGCTGCGGCACGCCGAAGCCGGTGACGATGCGCGTGATGCAGATGGAGCCGGGGCCCACGCCCACCTTCACCGCGTCCGCGCCGGCCTCGATCAGGTCGCGCGTGCCCTCGGCCGTGGCCACGTTGCCGGCCACGATGTCCACCTGATCGAATCGTTTGCGCAGCTCGCGCACCGCGTTGATGGCGTTGTCCGAGTGGCCGTGCGCGATGTCCACCACCAGCGCATCCACGCCCGCCTCGACGAGCAGCTCGGCCCGCTCCACGAAGCCCGGCTGCACTCCTACGGCCGCGGCCACGCGCAGCCGGCCCTTCTGGTCTTTGGTGGCCTGCGGATGTTGGAGCAAGCGCACGATGTCCTTGGTGGTGATCAGCCCGGCCAAACGGCCCTCCTGATCCACCAGGGGCAGCTTCTCCAGGCGGTGTTCGTGCAAGATGCGCTGAGCTTCTTCCAGGCCGGTGCCGGCCGGCGCGGTGATCAGCCGCTCGACGGGGGTCATCAGGTCGGCGACCAGGTCCTCGTTGCGCGCGAACTGCACATCGCGCGCGGTGACGATCCCCAGCAGCCGCTGATGCTCGTCCACCACCACCAGGCCGCCCACCCCGTGGCGGGCCATGATCGTGCGCACGTCGCGCACGGTCGCGTGGGCCGCGACGGTGAGCGGCGCCTCCACGATGTGGCTTTCGGCGCGCTTGACGCGGCGCACCTCCTCGGCCTCCCGCTCGGCCGTCATGAAGCGATGGATGACGCCGATGCCGCCGGCGCGCGCCATCGCCACCGCCATCTTCCACTCGGTCACCGTGTCCATGTTCGCGCTGACGATGGGGATCTCCATATGGATGCGCCGCGAAAAGCGCGTGGCCGTGCTCACGTCGCCTCGCGAGCGCACCGGCGAGCGCTTTGGCACGAGCAACACGTCGTCGAACGTCAATCCCAGATTCGGGCGAAGTCTCATCTTGCACCCCCTTTCCATGTTCCGACGTTATTATGCCGTGTGAACGCTGCGGCGTCAAATGGCCAATGTGGCTCCTGTTCATATCTGTGCTATAATCTTTCGCGAAGACGAACCCATCACGAAAGAGTTTCTTTTTATGTTTGACTTGCGAAATTTGACCAAGAGCATTATCGGCGATCCCAGCGAGCGGGCGATCAAGCGCCTGCGGCCGATCGTGGAGCAGATCAACGCGCTGGAGCCGGAATTTCAGCGCATGAGCGACGACGAGCTGCGCGGCCAAACCGAGATCTTCCGGGCCAGGATTGCCGAACGCGTCGGTCGGCTGCGCGATGACCTGGCGCGCGCCCGCGAGGCGTGGCAGCGCGAATCGGATGGCGCCCGCCGCGCCCAGTTGCAGGTGGAAGTGCGTCGCCTCGAAAAGGAGCTGCACACGGCCGAATCGGAGGCCATGGACGAGATCCTGCCGCGCGCGTTCGCCGCGGTGCGCGAGGCCGCCGTCCGCACCATCGGCCAACGGCACTTCGACGTGCAGTTGATCGGCGGCATCGTCCTGCATCAGGGCAAGATCGCCGAGATGAAGACCGGCGAAGGCAAGACCCTCACGGCCACGTTGCCGCTCTACCTGAACGCCTTGACCGGCCGCGGGGCCCACCTGGTGACTCCCAACGACTACCTGTCGAAGTTCGGCGTGCAGTGGATGGGGCCGATCTACCACAAGCTGGGCATCAGCGTCGGCGTGATCCAGTCGGCCGCGGCCAATCCCGACTTGGGCTCGTTCCTCTACGACCCCGACTATCCGGCCGCCGACGACCGCTATCAGCGCCTCCGGCCGGTGAGCCGGCGCCAGGCCTACGAGGCCGACATCACCTACGGCACGAACAACGAATTCGGCTTCGACTACCTGCGCGACAACATGGTGTACGACCTGAACGACTGCGTGCAACGCGAGCTGCACTACGCGATCGTGGACGAGGTAGATAACATCCTGATAGATGAAGCGCGCACGCCGCTGATCATCTCGGCGCCGGCGCAGGAATCCTCGGAATACTACCGCACCTTTGCCCAGATCGTCCGGCGGCTGCAAGAGGGCCGCGATTACACCATTGATGAGAAGGACCGCATCGCCACATTGACGGAAGAGGGGATCGCCCGCGTGGAGGCCATGCTCAACATCCCGCCGGGCCAAAGCCTGTACGACAGCGAGCATTACGAGTTGACCCCCTATCTGGACAACGCGCTGCGCGCCCACGCCCTCTACAAGCGCGACAAAGATTACATCGTCAAGGACGGCGAGGTGATCATCGTGGACGAGTTCACCGGCCGCCTGATGTACGGCCGGCGCTTCTCGGAAGGGCTCCACCAGGCCATCGAGGCGAAGGAAGGGGTGCGCATCCAGCGCGAGTCGTTGACCTGGGCCACGATCACCTTCCAGAACTACTTCCGCATGTACGAGAAGCTGGCCGGCATGACCGGCACGGCCATGACCGAGCAGGAGGAGTTCTACAAGATCTATAACCTCGAAGTCGTGGCCATCCCGACGCACAAGCCGGTCATCCGCATTGACTATCCCGATGCGGTCTACAAATCGGGCCAGGCGAAGTGGCGGGCGGTCGTGCGGGAGATCGAGGAGCTCCACAAGAAGGGGCAACCGGTCCTGGTGGGCACGGTCGCCATCGAGACGTCGGAGATGCTCTCCGAGATGCTCAAGCGGAAGGGGATCCCGCACAACGTCCTGAACGCCAAGCAACACGAGAAGGAGGCGGGGATCATCGCGCAGGCGGGCCGTTCGGGCACGGTGACCATTGCGACGAACATGGCCGGCCGCGGGGTGGACATCCTGCTGGGCGGCAACCCGGAGGGCCTGGCGCGCGAGCGCCTGCGCAGGGAAGGGGTGGACCTCGCCGCGCTGCGCCAGGACGATCCGATCTGGCTCAACGCGCTGGCCCAGGCGCGCGCGGAATGCGAGGCCGACCGCGCGAAGGTGGTGGCGGTCGGCGGGCTGCACGTGTTGGGCACCGAACGCCACGAGGCGCGGCGCATAGACAACCAGTTGCGCGGCCGCGCCGGCCGCCAGGGCGATCCGGGCTCGTCGCGCTTCTACGTGGCCCTGGACGATGACCTGATGCGCCGCTTCGGCGGCCAGAGCGTCTCCGCGCTGATGGAGCGCCTGGGCCTGGACGAAGACGTGCCGATCGAGGCCCGGCTGGTGAGCAAGGCCATCGAGAGCGCGCAGATGCGCGTGGAGGGCTATAACTTCGACATCCGCAAGCACGTCCTGGAATACGACGACGTCGTCAACAAGCAGCGCGAGATCATCTACAGCCAGCGCCGGCAGATCCTCAGCGAGCCGACCATGCGGCCGACGATCATGGGCATGATCCAGGACGAGATCCGCAGCCTGGTGCAGCAATTCGCCGGCAGCCCCGACCGCGAGGAGTGGGACCTGGCCGGACTGGCGAGCGAGCTGAACAAGATCATCTTCCCGCCCCACGGCGAACGCCCCGAGAGCTGGCGGCGCTTCGACGCGGCCGGCCTGACCGCTCACCTGATCGAGCTGGCCGAGAAAGCCTACGACGCCAAAGAGGCCGCGATGGGCTCCGACCTGTTGCGCCAGTTGGAGCGGCTGGTCATGTTGCGCGCGGTGGACAATCGGTGGGTGCGCCATCTGACCGACCTGGACGAACTGCGCGAGGGGATCGGCCTGCGGGCCTTCGGCCAACAGGACCCGCTCGTGGCCTACAAGAAAGAGGCCCACGAGATGTACGAGGAGCTGATCGCGGCCATCTCGCACGATATCGTCTACAGCATCTACCACGCGCAGATCATGGTGCGACCGACCGTGCCGCAACATCTGCAAACCAACCGGGGCGATGGCGGTGGGCCGCAACCCGCGCGGGCCAGCAAGATGCCGGGGCGCAACGATCCGTGCTGGTGCGGCTCGGGCAAGAAGTACAAGCATTGCCACCTGCGCGCCGATCAGGGCCGCGAGCCGGCGCCGACGCCCGCGCAGGGCACCGGACAGGCGCCGCGGCCGGCCACGCCCCCGCCCCCGGCGGCACCCGTCGCGGCCCGCAAGGCGCCGGGCGGCAAGGGCCGACGGCCGTGAAGCGCGCACTGAATCGCATGGAGGGGGTCCTTTCCGATGTCGGGCGCCGATCTTTCATCAGGCAGTGTGTTTCCACCGCGCCAGGCCGATCTGCAGGCCCTGTTTGCCGCGCTGCGCGACATGCATTGCGTGTCGGTGGTGGGAGTGAGCAATTCCGGCAAGTCGGCGCTGCTCCACGCCGCGGCCGAGCCGGCCGTCCGCACGCGCTATCTGGGCGACGAGGCGGCCAACTTTCTGTCCATTTACGTTGACTTCAACCGGATGCTCGATATGACCGAGCAGGCGTTCTACGAGCTGATCTTGCGTTGCACGCTGGACGCGTTGAACGGCTGCGCGGCGGAGCCGGCGCGCGAGGTGGCGCGGCGGGTGCGGGCGGCCTACGATACCCTGATCAGGCCCGACAGCAGCTTTCAGATCCCCCTCAGCTTCGCACAAGGCATGGCCGCGATCGGCGACCTGCTGCCGGAGAAGGTCGTGTTCCTGTTCGACGAGTTCGACGGTCCGGTCGGCGGCATCGAGGGCCGCGTGTTCCTGAACCTGCGCGCGCTCAAGGACAACCATCGCCAGGGGCTCACCTATGTGACCGCGACGAACCGACGCCTGGAGGATCTGGGCCGCGACCACAACGTCGCCGAATTTGCCGAGCTGTTTGCCCGCCATGTCCTCTACATCTCCTGGCCGGACGACGCCGAGGTCGCGCGATTCGCTGCCGACTTCGCGGCCCGCGGCGATGTCACCTTCAGCGAGCAGGACGTGGCGTTCATCCGCTACTGGAGCGGCGGGCATCCGGGCCTTCTGGACGGCGTGTGTCACCTGCTCGGCGCGTTGACCGGCCGGCCGGTGCGCGATCCTTCTCAGGACTGGATCATCCATCGCCGCGCCGCGGAGCTGATCCCGCTCGACCCGAACATCCAGATCGAGAGCCGACGTATCTGGGAAGACCTGACCCCCCAGGAGCAGGACGCGCTCATCTGGCTGGTGAGCGGTTCGGTCGGACAAGAGCCGGCCGGGCTCGAATCGGCCACTGCCATGCGCGTGGTGATCGGCCAGGGGCCCGAGCGCCGCATCTTCGCGCAGGCGTTCGCCGATTTCGTGCAGCGGCAACAGGTGGCGCGGCGGCCCGGACCGCGGGCCGGGCTGCTGGTGGATGCGGAAAGCGGCGAGGTGTGGGTCAACGGCGTGCCGGCGCCGACGCTCACCAACCTGGAGCATCGGCTGTTGCTCCTGCTCTACGGCCGGCTCGGCAAGATCGTCACCAAATACGAGGTGGTGGAAGCCGTCTGGGGCGAAGACTACATTGACGAGATAGATGACGCCCGCATCGAGAAGCTCATCAGCCGGCTGCGCCAGAAGATCGAGCCGGACGCGGCCAATCCGCGCTACCTGCTCACCGTGCGCGGCCGCGGCTACAAGCTGGTCAATGCGTGAAGTGTCAGTTCGCCGTCCGTTGTCTGTCAAGCAGCGCCTGACCTTCGTGATATGATACCATTCGTTGAATCCTGTCAGTTCTGACCATTTCCTATTGTGAGGAGGCTTTCCATGGCATCCCTGCTCGATAAAGTCAACACCCTGATTTCGGCAAACCTTCACTGGCTGGTAGATCAGGCCCTGAAGCAGAATTCCCTCGCGGTCATCCAGCAGTACATCCGCGAGGTGGAAGACAATCTTGAGGATCTGAACGACGCCGTGGCCACGGTGGGCGGCAATGTGAAGACGATCCGCCGCAAGCGCGATGAGCTGCAGGCGAAGGCCGATGAGCTCGACCGCAACATAGACATCTTCCTGCGCGAAGGCCGCGACGATCTGGCGGCCGCGGCGCAGAGCAAGCTCAACTCGACCCAGCGGCTGCTCGACACCTACAACCAGCAACTGGAGCAGATGCAGCGCGAATACCAGAGCCTGATGGACGCCCGGCTGAAGCTGGAGGCCAAGCTCACCACCATCAAGCAGGAACGCGAAGAGCTGGAGGCGCTGCTCGAGCTCGCCAAGTCGAAGGAGCTCACAGCCAAGGCGATCAAGTCGCTCGACGATCTGGCCGGCGTGGGCGATGCCGATGTGGCGCGCATCGCGGATTCGATTCGCGCGCGGCTGGACAAGGCCTCCGCGCAGACCGAAATGCGGGCCCAGGCCCTTGACCGCCAGATGGACGAGATCCTCAACAAGCAGGAGTTGGACGCGCAACTGGCCGCGCGCAAGGCCCGGCTGGGCTTGACCGCCGGCAAGACCGGATGAGCGCTGGTGCCGTCCACCCTGGCGAATCGTAAAGAGTAGGGCGAACTTCAGTTCGCTCTACAGTAAGGCGAACTTCAGTTCGTCCTACAGTAAGGCGAACTAAAGTTCGCTCTACAGTAAGGCGAACTAAAGTTCGCCCTACGAGTGCACGAAGGCATGCGGTCGCCGCGGCGACCCCTGGAGGTGGCCCATGGCATCCCTATTGTCTAAAGTCCAGACGTTGATTGCGGCCGACGTGAACCGGCTGCTGGATCGCGCCCTGGAAGCCAATCAACCCGCGCTTTTCCAGCAGCATATTCGCGAGTTGCAAGAGGTGCAGGAGCAGATCAACGATCAGCTCGTAAATGTCCAGGTCGAGCTGGGGCATTTGCGCCAGCGGCTGGCGGAACAACAGGCCGTAGTCGCGAAACAGGACGCGGAAGTGGATCAGTTTTTGCAGGCGGGCCTGCATGAAGACGCGCTTGCTGCGCAGGAGCGGGTGAACAACTCCCGATTGGTGGCCGCGCAGATCGCCGAGCAGGTGGCGAAGCTGGATGCAGAATACGCGCGC
>Ga0209162_1004220_pt1 | contig 10908 bp, 10 predicted proteins | sample YNPNPMetaG_FD_187121 | JGI IMG/M metagenome (GOLD analysis project Ga0209162, IMG submission 187121) | Anoxygenic and chlorotrophic microbial mat microbial communities from Yellowstone National Park, USA - YNP NP MetaG (SPAdes) (version 2) ...
CACTATTTCTAGTCGAGATCGGGGGTCCTGTCTTCCCTGCACGCCATCGGGGCACCCGCGCCCCCGGCCGCCACCTGATCACGGCATCATCGTTCGGTTTCGTCCATCTGGTCCATCTCGTCTGTTCCGTCTATGCCCCACTTCCGAGGGACTTGGCCTCCGGGGGACCTCTCTGCGTGTGACGCACAGGCAGGTCCTTGCCCCATCCCTAGTTCGGCCTCGGCTCGGCTTCGGCCGGATCCGCACGATGCGGACCCCAGGTCTATATCCCGCAAGACCGACTCCGCCCTGCCCGCGCCGAGCGCGGTGCGGCAGGAAGGCAAGCCGCTCCGAGAAACGCCGCCACCCTGTGGTGACTTACGGTCAGGGGCCGCTCACCGAGGAGGACCGGGCCTATCTATCCCTGCTGTTCAGCTCCATCATCGAGGTGCTCCACCGGGCCGCCCCTTGGGCACAGATGATGGCACTGGACCGCGGGGCCCACGCGGCTTCATGGCCTCGAATCGCCTCACAACCCCAGGAGCTGCGCTGCGTTTCCCCAGAGAATGGCCTCGATGATACCAGGTTCCAGCTCGAGGTCCTGGATGCGCTCCACATAGGAACGGATGTCAGGGACACCCGGCCAATCGCTGCCGAAGATGAACCGCTCCGGATATTTGGGAAGGTGGGGGAAATGCCTCAGGAGCTGTCTCGCCGGGATCCCGGCGATGCCGATGTAGACGTTGCGGTGACGGGTGATCATCCAACCGGCCCTGTCGTACCAGAAAGGTCGTCCGCCGTGCTCCAGGACTATCTTCAGATCGGGGAACTCGTCGGCCACCTCGTCCAGCAACAGCGGATCCCCGTACTTGACCCTCGAGCCCTTGAAGACGGACGTTCCGGTGTGAAACAGGAGCGGGACCCCCAAGTCCCTCGCCACCTCGTAGAAAGGAAAAAGGGCGGGGTCGCCGGGATAGAAATGGGCGTAGGTGGGGAGCATCTTGAACCCCATCATCCCCAATTCCCTGACCGCGCGTTCGGCTTGCTCTGCGAGGGGGACGTCGCTGTAGAGGCACGGAGCCCCGAAGGGGATCAGCTCCTCGTGGCCTCGGCAGAAGGAAGAGGTGAACTCGTTGGTAACCACGCCCGTGGAATCGGGGGCGTACTCCGACAGGACCACTGCCCGGTGCACCCCCTGGGACTTCAGGTAAACGATGAGCTCCTCGGGGGTGATGTTCTCGGCGAATCGGGAGGTGTAGGTGGGATTGTGGACCCTGAAGTAGTCCATGAGCCAAGGATTCCAATGATCCTTGGTCCCCACATGCAGATGGAAATCTATGACCCTCACTCCGTTGCCGCCTTCCCCGTCCCAGCGAACCTGCCACCGAGCACCCCACATTCTATTCCCCATCGACGGGCAATGCCAGGGCCCGCAAGGGAACGCTTGCTCAAGCCCTCAGGATCGTCAGGCCTCGAAGCGGGCTCTTTCGCAGGACTCACGGATGTTCTATCCTAGGAGGGCCACGGGCAGGTGGCCCTGCATTTCCGGAGATCCACGTGGGACATGAACCGGGCGACTGATCGGGGCATGGTGGTATCGCTTGGAACGGCTCGGCTCGGGCGCTTCGATCCTCCAGGGTTTGCATCTGCGGGGGGCCATTGCGCCCGGGTCTCTTTGCGAAGGCAGCAAGGGGGAAGCGAGGATCCCCCGGAGGCCATGTCCTTTTGATATTCATGGACCGAAGGCCCCAGGCCGAGAGAAAGGCGGCGGAGCCCCGCGAGCGATTGCCGACGAATATCTCCCCATGGGAGGCAGTATGACACCGAGGCTGGGAGGCCCCTTGGCCCTCCACAGGGTCCTGTGGTTACTCGCCCCCTATGTCTTGCTCTGGGGCTGCGTCTCTCCAGGGTCCCAGGAGCCAGCCGGGACACCCCATGGCCGTTGGTCCGTGGAGGTGCGCGACGGCACATTTTGGCTCCTGAATCCCCAGGGGAAGCCCTTTTTCTCCATAGGGGTCAACGTGGTCAACGGGGGGGCGGAGCAGCGGCATGTCCACGGCCGCGTGTGGTACAGCTGGAGGTCATTCGCCCCGACCAAGGAGGCCTGGATTGCGGCCACCCTCGGCAGGCTCCAACAGTGGGGCTTCAATACCACTGGTGCCTGGTCTGAACCCCCCTGGGAGATGCCATTTCCCACCCTGCCCAACCTCGAGCTGGGGCGAAACGCCAGCTTCCACTGGTACGACCCCTTCGACCCCGCCGCGGAGCAGAGGATGCGCAAGGAGGCCGGGCGGCTCGTAGTCCCCTACAGGGGAAGCCCTTACAGGATCGGGTATTTCTCCGACAACGAGGTGGGGTGGTGGAACGGGGCCTTGTTCGCCTTCTATGTGAAGGCGAAGCCGTCCAACCAGACCAAGCGCAGACTTATGGACCTTTTGCGCAGCCACTACAAAGACGACTGGGCGGCTTTTTGCCGCGACTTCGTTCCACCTGATTCCGTGGACTCCTTCGATGCCCTGGCGCGGAGCGCCGGCCTCGTCCCCAGACTGAGGCCAGGGGGGGAGGGGATCCGTGTGATCCGCAAGTGGACCTTGACGGTGGCCGAGCGCTATTACCGGACGGCCTACGAGGCCATAAGGGAGGCCGACCCGGAGGCCCTGGTCTGTGGCGATCGCCTCCCCATCTATTATGACCCGGACGCCGTCAAGGCCATGGTCCCTCACGTGGACGTCATATCCACCAACTACAACGTGGACTCCCCTGACGGCTGGATAGCCCGCTATTTCTTCGACGGCCTCCGGAGGCTCGCCCCTCACAGGCCCATCCTGATCTCAGAGTGGTTCTTCGCCGCCCACGAGAACCGCACCGGCAACACCAACAACGGCCACCTCATGACCGTCAGGACGCAGGCGGAGAGGGCCAGGGGGGCTGCCGCGGCCGTCAGGGCATTCGCCAGTGATCCGCAGATCGTCGGGGCCCACTGGTTCAAGTACTGGGACGACCCAAAAGGGGGGAGGTTGGACGGGGAGGATTACAACTTCGGACTCGTGGACGTGGACGATCGGCCTTACGAACAGCTGGTGGAGGCGCTCAAGAAGGCCAACCAGGAGGCTGCGATGCTCCACGGCCGGGCGCGTAGGCCTGGGGAGGGTCGCACGGGGGCCCACCCGATCATCCCGCGGGCTACAATCGACCCCTGCGACGGCCATCTGGGTGAGTGGCCCAAGGAGCAAGCCCTCATGCCTCCCCTCCTCGTGCCCGAGCAGGAGATACCGTTCGGGGAGTATTATCTCTCGTGGGACCAGCGTGGGATCCACCTGGCGTTCATCGGCATGGACTACCATGAGCCCGATCTCCTGGCACACGAAGGCGACTTCCCCCTGGATGAGGCCTTCAGGGTGGAATGGGGGGTGGACGCGGGCAAAGGGCCCCGTCGCTTCTCCCTGTACGTCATCCCGCCAGGCAGGGACCTGGCGAGGCGAGAGGAGATGTACAACATGAGGATGAGGCTCTGCCGAGGGGGCCCACCCGGGTGCGAGCCTGTCCCAGGGGGTCTGGTCAATTACTTCGGGGCCGATCAACCTCGGATCGCATTCGAGGCATTCCTCCCGTGGTCGGCCCTGGGGTCCGATGGCCCCCCAGCCTCCAGGGAGTTGCGCATGGAGCTGGCAGTCACTGCCTTTCACCGTGGCCGCTGGATGTCGGCCAGCGGCCTCCCGCCACGCCAGGCCATGGGGACCCCGGAGCGGTGGCGTGAAGCCAAGCTCAAGGAGTGAATGGGATTTGAGAAGAGGAGGGAGATGGCGATGGTCAGTTTGTCTGTGAGGAGCCGCCAACGCCTGGAGATGATCGACGTCACCGATCAGGTCCAGAGGGCCGTCTCGGAGATGGGTGTGGAGGAAGGTCTCTGCACGGTCTATGTCCCGCATACCACCGCGGCCGTCACCGTCAACGAGGGGGCCGACCCCGCTGTATGCCGTGACATCCTCGAGAGCCTCTCCAAGTGGATCCCGCAGCGGGGGGATTACCGCCATACGGAAGGCAATGCGGACGCACACATAAAGGTAGCGCTCTTGGGTTCATCCCAGACCATCATGGTCACAGGCGGGAGGTTGCGCCTCGGGACATGGCAGAGGGTATTTCTGTGCGAGTTCGACGGGCCCAGGACCAGGAGCCTGTGGGTCAAGGCCATAAAGGGATGAGATGCTGCGGTGTGGAGACCCCCAGGGCCAAGGGAGGCCCTATAAGGGCCCCTCGGAGAGACGGGACCTCGGTGAGTTTGGGCCTTTCCGCCACTGACGACGACCCACTGACAACGGACAGTGGAAGGCCGAATCATCCGAGATCCAGGAAATTCTCCAAGAGCCTGAGGCCCACCTTCTGGCTCTTTTCCGGGTGAAACTGGCACGCGAAGACGTTCTGCCGCCACACGCTGGAGACGAACTCGATGCCGTAGCCCGTCACGCTGGCGATCACCCCGGGATCCTCCGGCTCGCAGTAATAGGAGTGCACGAAGTAGAAGTGGGCCCCCTGGGGGATCCCTCGCAAGAGCGGGACATCCTGCACGATCCTCAGGCTGTTCCAACCGATGTGCGGGACCTTGAGAGCGGCTCCCGTGCGCTGGCCCTCGGGATGCATGTCGGACGGGAACCGCCGCACCCGCCCCTTCAGGACGCCCAGGCCCGCGCTCCGGCCGAACTCCTCGCTCTCCTCGAAGAGGATCTGAAGACCCAGGCAGATCCCGAGATAAGGTTTGCCTCCACTGATCGCCTCCAGGATCGTCCCGGTCAGCCCCAGGCGATCCAGGTTGGCCATGCAGTCCGAGAAGGCCCCGACCCCCGGAAGGACCACCCTTTCGGCCGAGGCCACGACCCTCGCCTCGCTGGTAAGCCTGGCGTCCGCCCCCAGGTGACGGAAGGCCTTCCACACGCTTCTGAGGTTCCCCATGCCGTAGTCCACGATGGCGATCAAGGTGAGCCGGCCCCTCGCTTCTCCAAGGTATTGAGGTCATGATAAACGCTGACAGGCAGAGGGTGCAAGGAGGATGCACGTCGGCCGGGGATGGCGGTGGCCGGTGAGATCCCTTTGACAACGTCCCGCAACAGACCTATCTTTTCTCCATGAGCCGCTCGGAGAGGCGAGGCATCCTGCATCCTGGAGGACGGAGACATTGGCTTACGGGACGATCTTGGTGGAGGATCGCGGAGCGATTCGGGTCATTCGGCTGAACCTGCCGGATCGCCTCAATGCCCTGGACCTGGTGATGCGCGAGGAACTCAGGGAGGCCATGGAGGCCGCCGCGGAGGCGCCTTCGGTGAGGGTGGTGGTGCTGACCGGGTCGGGAAGGGCGTTTTGCGCCGGGGGGGATCTGGGGACCATGCAGGGGATCACCGCCGTCCAGGGCCGCGATCGGCTCCTGCGGCTGGGGCGGCTCGTGCGCGCCATGGTGGGGATGTCTCGGCCGATCGTAGCGGCCGTCAACGGCGCGGCCACCGGCGCCGGTCTTGCCCTGGTCCTTTGCTCCGATCTGGCCGTCGCTTCGGAGACGGCCAGGTTCGGCGCGGCCCAGGTGAGGGTGGGGCTGGTGCCCGACATGGGGCTGCTCCATCTGCTGCCCCTGCGGGTCGGCATGGCTAGGGCCAAGGAGATGATGATGACGGGGGATCTCCTGGACGCCCGGACCGCCCTGCAGTGGGGGCTGGTCAACCAGGTCGTGCCGCCCGATGAGCTCATGGAAAAGGCCTTGGCCACGAGTCGGAGGCTGGCTGAGGGTCCGCCCATGGTCCTCTCCATGATCAAGGAGGTCCTGAACCGGTGGCCCATGGGTCTGGAGACCCTCCTGGATATGGAGGCCCATCTCCAGGCCGTTTGTTTCCCTTCGGAGGATTTCGAGGAGGGCAGGAGGGCCTTCCTGGAGAAGAGGCCTCCTAGATTCCAGGGAGGCTGAGGGGGAAAGGCGCCAGGATGTCTCAGGAGGGACTGAGCAGGAGGTCTTTCGCCAAGGGCATCTCGGCAGGGGCCTGTGCAGCATTGCTGGGGCTCCGTCCCAGGAGGGCCGGCCTGTGTGCCACGGGGTCAGAGCCCGAGGCCCTCCAAGAGGTCACCTTTTACAGACGGCTGGAGGGAGGCCGCATCGAGTGCGAGGTCTGCCCCAAGCGATGCCGCATAGCGGATCTGGAGAGGGGCTACTGCGGCAACAAGGAGAACAGGGGGGGGCGTTACTACACGTTGGTCCATTCGAGGCCCTGTGCGGTCAATGCCGACCCCATCGAGAAGAAGCCGTTCTTCCACGTCCTGCCAGGGACGCTCTCCTTCTCCATAGCCACGGCGGGATGCAACTTCGAGTGCCAGTTCTGCCAGAACTGGCAGATCGCCCAGTTCCGCCCCGAACAGGTCAAGAGCGTCTGGCTCCCCCCCGCTGAGGTGGCCAAGAGGGCCGAGGAGTCCGGGTGTCGCACCATCGCCTACACCTATTCCGAGCCGGTGGTCTTCTACGAGTACATGTTGGACACCGCCGTGGAGGGCAAGAGACACGGCATAGGATCCGTGGTGGTCACAAACGGTTACATCAACGAGGAGCCTCTTCGCCGCCTGTGCGATCACGTCATGGCCGTAAAGGTGGACCTCAAGGCCTTCACCGAGCGTTTCTACAGGGAGCTCTGCAAGGGGGAGCTAGCCCCCGTCAAGGAGACCCTGAAGAGGCTTGTGGCCTGGAACGTCTGGACCGAGATCGTGGTCCTGATCCTCCCTACCCAGAACGACTCGCCCTCGGAGATCCGCGAGATGGCCAAGTGGATCCACAACGAGCTCTCCCCTGACATCCCGCTCCACTTCTCGAGGTTTCACCCCGCGTACAAGATCAAGGACCTCCCGCCCACACCTGTGGCCACGCTGGAGCGCTGTCACGGGATCGCCCGCGAGGAGGGACTGAGGTTCGTCTACGTGGGAAACGTCCCCGGTCACCCCAAGGAGAGCACCCTCTGTCCCAAGTGCAATCAGGTGGTCATCGGACGGGTGGGTTTCACAGTCACCAAGAGGAATCTCAAGGACGGCCGCTGCGGCTCCTGCGGGCATGAGATCCCAGGGATATGGGCCTGAGAGGCTGAAGGAGTCCGCTTCGACGCTCTGCTTCCGATCACTTGACAGGGATTGGGCGGGCTGATAATTAGAGGCGTGTCGCGCCAGAAGGGAGATGGGCCAGGGCGTGCAACGGGAGGGTGCGGAGACCGTTTCCATGGTGCCGGAGTGAGGATGATGCGCGGTCTCCGTTGCCTTGCTTCACCGTCCCGGCGGCCCCTGTTTCAAAGGCTTCATTAGATCAGCACACGAGCATGTAGGGAGGGACCGGTCAGTGGCCCAGGTACTGAGCGATCTTCTCCAATACGTCCTCAGCGGGATCGCCACCGGTTGCATCTACGGTCTGGTGGCCCTGGGGTTCGTCCTGATCTACAAGGCCACAGAGGTGGTCAATTTCGCCCAGGGGGAGCTGATGACCCTCGGGGCGTTCATGGCCTTCACCTTCATCGGGATCCTGAAGCTCCCTTACTGGGCCGGCTTCCTCTTCACTGTGCTGTTCATGGGTATTTTCGGCTCGCTCCTGGAGCGGGTGGTCCTGCGCCCCCTGGTGGGAGAACCGGTCTTCGCCATAGTCATGGTCACCATCGGTTTCGGGATCTTCGCCCGCAGCGCGGTGAGCATGATCCCAGGGTGGGGCACGGAGACCTACGGATTTCGCACCCCGTTCACCGAGAAGTTCCTCAAGCACGGTGGGCTGATCATATCGTGGGAGCACATGGCCATAATCATCCTCACTGCCGCCCTGGTCGTGCTCTTCTATTGCTTCTTCAAGTACACGCGCATAGGGGTGGCCATGCAGGCCGCCTCCGAAAACCAACTGGCGGCCGTGTACATGGGTGTGAACGTCAAGAAGGTCTTCTCCCTCACCTGGGCCATCAGTTCGGCGGTGGGGGCCTTCGCCGGGATCCTGCTCGCCCCCATCACCTTCGTCCACATGAACATGGGTTTCATAGGGCTCAAGGCATTTCCGGCGGCGGTCCTCGGGGGATTCGGGAGCGTCCCGGGGGCCATAGTCGGGGGGCTCATAATAGGGGTGACTGAAAGCCTGGCCGGTGTCTACCTGCCCATAGGGTGGAAGGACGTGGCCGCCTACATCATCCTCATCCTAGTGCTCATGGTCCGACCCGAGGGGATATTCGGCATCCAGGAGAAGAAAAAGGTCTAGTCGCCATGCGTTTCTTGATGAGGCGAGACTACTACGAGGACATCAGGCTGTTCCGCTATCGGAGCACCTTCTTCTGGTATCTGGCCCTGGTGGTAGGGATCCTCCTGCTGCCGTTCGTCCTGGGGGACTACGCCATTTCCCAGTTGACATTCATAGCCATCTACTCCATCGCCTCCGTGGGCCTCATGCTGCTGACCGGCTATACAGGGCAGATATCCCTGGGCCATGCTGCATTCTTCGCCATCGGCTCCTATACGTCGGCCATCCTCACGACCAAGGGGGCCCCCTTCCTGGTGGGGCTCCCCATGGCAGGGGTCTTGGCGGCCTTGGTCGGGATCATCATCGGGCTGCCCGCCCTGCGCCTCTCCGGGCTCTATCTGGCCATAGCGACCATGGGCTTTTCCTTCATAGTGGAAGAGGTCTTGGTGCGATGGGACAAGCTCACCCGCGGAAACCTGGGCATGCACCTCAAGCCCCCCACGATTGGTCCCATCGAGTTCGTCACGGAAAAGAGCTATTACTACTTGGCCTTGGTCCTGCTCATATTCGTCATACTGGCCGCCAAGAACATCCTTCGCTCCCCCACAGGGAGGGCCATGATAGCCATCAGGGACAGCGAGGTGGCGGCCCAGACCATGGGGGTCAACCTGGCCAAGTACAAGACGATGGCCTTCGCCATAAGCGCCTTCTTCACAGGTCTTGCCGGGAGCCTCTATGCCCACAAGCTCACCTTCATCAACCCGGAGAGCTACACCATCCTGGTCTCCATCGAGCTGCTGGCCATGATCATAATAGGAGGCCTTGGGAGCATCCACGGGGCCGTCTTCGGCACGGCCTTCGTGATCCTTCTTCCGCAGATGATCATCTTGAGCAAGAACTATCTGCCCCATTTCCTGCGCGACCAGACCGGCCTGGAGCCAGCCCTCTACGGGCTGATGATCATGCTCTTCATCATCTTCGAGCCCATGGGCATCTACGGAAGATGGCGAAAGATCAAGTTCTACTTCGAGACCTTTCCGCTTTACAAGAAGGAGACGTTCAAGAAGGAGAAGAAATACTACAAGGCGGAAAGGCATTGAGAGACTCGGGGCATCTGTGGCGGGAGGCACGGTGATCTCGCCATCGAGAGGGTGAATGGAGATGGCGTTCTTCGCGGCCGAGAAGGTCACCATCAGCTTCGGCGGGCTGCTGGCCCTGGACTCGGTCAGCTTCGAGGTCCAAAAGGGGGAGGTCTTCTCCATCATAGGGCCCAACGGGGCAGGCAAGACCACCATCTTCAACTGCATCAACCGGTTTTACGACTTGGATGACGGAAGGTTCCTTTTCAAGGGCGAGGACATCTCGCGGCTCGCCCCCCACGAGGTGGCCGAGAAGGGGATCGCCAGGACGTTCCAGAATATAGAGCTGTTCAAGAACATGACCGTGATGGACAACCTACTGCTCGGGAGGCATCGTCACCGCCGCTCCAACCTCTTTTCGGAGGCCCTCTTCTCGCGGAAGGTCCGCAAACAGGAGGTGGAAAGCCGGGAGAAGGCCGAGGAGGTGATAGACTTTCTGGACCTGCAGGCCTATCGCAACCTCCTGGTGGGGAACCTGCCTTACGGGGTTCAGAAGATAGTGGAGCTGGGACGGGCCTTGGCCACCGAGCCCGATCTCCTCCTGCTGGACGAGCCCTCCTCCGGGATGAACGTGGAGGAGGCCGAGGACCTGACCCACTGGATCACGGACATCAAGGAGGAGTTGGGCATCACCATCCTCCTGGTGGAGCACAACATGAGGCTCGTCATGGATATCTCGGACAGGGTCCTTGCTCTGAACTTCGGGGCCGTGATCAGGCAGGGGACCCCCAAGGAGGTCCAGGAGGACCCGGAGGTGATCAGGGCGTATCTGGGGGATTGAGGTGTCACTGCTGCGCGTCCGCAACATCGAGACTTACTACGGTCCCATCATGGCCATCAAGGGGATCTCCTTGGAGGTGCAGCAGGGTGACATCGTCGCCATCCTAGGGGCCAACGGATCCGGCAAGACCACCATCCTCAAGACCATCTCCGGGGTGATGGACCCGCAGAAGGGTAGCATCGAGTTCAATGGAAAGAGGATAGACGGGCTGGACCCGAGCCAGATAGTCGCCTTGGGCATATCCCATGTACCCGAGGGGAGGGAGATCTTTTGCGACCTGTCGGTGAGGGACAACCTGATGATGGGCTCCTACCTCCGCAAGGATAGGGAGGGGATCAAGCAGGACTTGGAGGTGGTCCATGGTTATTTCCCCATACTGAGGGATCGGGCGACTCAGCTCGCCGGGTACCTGAGCGGCGGGGAGCAGCAGATGCTCGCCATCGCCAGGGGGCTCATGGCGCGACCGATCCTCTTGCTCATGGACGAGCCTTCCTTGGGGCTTTCCCCGTTGCTGGTCAAGGAGATCTTCGGGATCATCGGACGCATAAACAGGGAGCAGAAGACCACCATCCTCATGGTGGAGCAGAACGCCAAGATGGCCCTCTCCCTGGCGCACTACGGCTATGTCCTTGAACTGGGACGTATCGTCATGGAGAACACCTGCCGGGAACTGATGGAGAACGAGGATGTCAAGGAGTTCTACCTGGGGATAAAGGCCGCCAGCGTGAGGGGGACCAAGAGGTGGAAGAGGAAAAAGAAATGGAGATGAGCTACATCCCCTCGGATGC
>Ga0209162_1004221_pt1 | contig 10905 bp, 8 predicted proteins | sample YNPNPMetaG_FD_187121 | JGI IMG/M metagenome (GOLD analysis project Ga0209162, IMG submission 187121) | Anoxygenic and chlorotrophic microbial mat microbial communities from Yellowstone National Park, USA - YNP NP MetaG (SPAdes) (version 2) ...
TCCGCAGAAAGTCGATGATAACTGGTAGACCCTTCGAAGTTGGAACCTTCCGCGTGGAACTGTGATTGCGTTTCAGATACAAGCTCTCGCACGGCAAAGGCCAGCCAGGTATCCGTCTCCGGCGACCTCGGCAAATACGCAGCCACGAATAGCAATCCGGTGATGTCCGCAAGATAATGATTGCTGCGAAGCTGTGCGGACCACTCCAGATTCGAGATTAGATGCAGACCGTGCTCATAAACACTGCGAGCGAATTCCGACTCGAAATCAGGGTCAAACTCACCACCGCGAGCGCGGAACAAGTCGTAGGCCACAAGCCAGTTGGCAACTCTGATTCCAACATCCATTGCGCACGCCCAATTGACGCCAAACCGAGGAGGGTTAGTCGCTATGAAATCAAGAACCTGATTCCGAAACTCGCGCAGGTAGATGTCAGGTTGCCGAAATCCATTCGTGCCCGAGCGCGACAACGAGAATGCGTGAGCGAGGCAAGACAAATGCTGGCAGCGCGCTAACTCCCAGGGGACTTTAATGTCCACCCCCGGAAGATGCGAATGGGGTATGTCCAAGTACCACGCTTTTTCGGACCAACGATAACCCGACTTGAAATCGAGATGCCAGTCGATAGGCTCATAGTCACGATCGACCATACGCCACACCCGCCTGCATTCATCCAAATTCGCCTGGTTTATGCGAGAATCGAGCCATTTGCCTTCGGCGTCGATCGTTGCAGACGGTCCAGCGTTGTAGATATGTCCTTCAAGACCTCGGCAACGAATGCCGTGGGCTACACGCGTCCACCCAGAGCCCAGCAAGTCGAAGCAGTGATCGAGGTAGCTCGAGCTAAGCTCGGCTATTTTGTCGGCGTGTGGCGCGAGCAATTCAACAGGAAAGGCTGGAAAATAGCGTTGGAGGGGACCAGTCGGCCACGATGATGCACGAGACGTAACTCGCGCATCAATGGCGCGGCGGCCCAAGTTAGACATTTGTCGGCTTAACCTGCGGACGGCCTTAGCAGCTAGAATGCGCGGGTGGGTGTTCAGGACAATCGAAACGAAGCTGCTCGCGTTCATCCACAACGCTCCCAGAGCTTATCCAAAATCCGGCGTGTATGTTCTTTCCACGTGTAGTGAGCTACCACGTCTCGGCGAGCGTTTGCGCCCAGCTTGTAGCGAAGCTCGGGCTTATCCACGAGTGTCTCAATTCCGGCAGATAGTGATTCCACGTCACCGGGCTTGACGAGAATAGCGCTGTGTTCGTGATTTAACACCTGTCCGATTTGGTCCAAGTCGGATGCAACAATTCCCTTGCCCATAGCCATATATTCAAACAGTTTGGTTGGCGAGCCAAAGAATCGAGAGCCGTCAGGATTAGGCACTTGCGGCGAGATTAATATGTCACAGGCGGCGAGATGGGCCGGACCTTGCTCCTGTGGAATCTGTCCTGTATAAGTAACACACTCTGCAACTCCGCGCTCGTTAAGCAGTTGTTTTGTAAGGGACAACGTAACTCCGTCTCCAATGAGCAGAAGTTGCAGTTTCGAGCGTAGAGCGGGCCGACGTGACAAAATAGACGCGAACGCTTCGGCAAGAACCTCGGCGCCGTGCCACTTACCGAATGTGCCGATGAAACCAACTACGGTCTTTCCTTCCAACCCGTATGCGGCGCGAACAACGGACCCGTCGACATCCGGCGAGTAAGTGTCTGGGTCGACGCCGTTGGGATTTACTATTACTTTGTTAGGATCGATTCCGCGCTGGTTCAGTTCGTCCAGCAATGGCTTGCTCACGACCGTAATCACGTCGGCGGCGCGGAGGTTCAGATGTTCAATACGAGTGGCAAGGCCTTCGTGAGGAAGCCTACCTTCGCCCCAGTGGCGAGACACCCATGCCTCAGAGCCGTTGTACTCGCACACCAACGGCACGCAGTAGCTCGCCTTCAACCATACACCCGTGAAGTTATAGAGGCTGTAACGTTGGTAAACGAAACACGGTGACCACTCGTCCCAATGCTTGTCGATAAAACACTTAAGTTGATGGGAGTAGACTACTTCCGGCAGTCGCGGAATGTTGCGGCCCAAACCGTAGTTCGGCTCAAAAAGGTGAAACCGATTGTCCTCGGGAACACCTCTGAGATGATCGGTACTTACAACGTGTGGGGGAAGGCCTAAAGAATGCAAGCCGTCGATCACGCCCTTGACGTGTCCTACTGATCCGCCGCTCTGCAGGTTAAACCAGTGGTCACTGCGAATGTAGAGAGGATAGCCATCCGATGCAAGTTTGGCCCGAAAGTCAACACAAGAAGCGAGATGGCGAACTTTCAGACTAGCCTTGCTGATGACGAAAGGCCACGCCAGCAAATCGCGCGTAATATTCAGCACTATTCGACCTGTGCTTTGACGTGCTGATTCGCGCCCTTGTGCGTCAACCCATTTCCAATAGTGGGCTCCGCTTGCCAACATCCATAGTTCCAGAGCGTCGCGGTAGCGAATCGCCGTTACGCTGTCACAAACTACTTCGTTATCAGCCTTGCTGAGCCTTTTTCGGGCTCTAAGGCCTTGTAGCAACTCCTGCCTCGTGAGCTTCATACGTTGTCACCGCCTTTACAAGCGGCAAAGTACCAGGTCGAAACCATCCAATGGGGTAGAATATCGGCTATTCGGGCGTTGGCGTTTACGATGAACCGGGGTCTAAGGAATGTTTGCTCGCTAAAAGGAGCACCAAGAAAGGCGCCGTGCGCAAATCGCATGACGTGGTAACCCACGCTTGACAGGAGTCTAATGAGGGAGCGCTTTGTGAAGAACTGAACGTGTCCACATTCCGAGTTGTAAGGAAGTTCATCAATGCAACCTGATCTGACGCCAAACCACCTGCGCTTGACACGAACGATAGCGGCAAGTGCAGGCGTGAGATGAAGCAACCTGTCTATGCGGCGTTCATTCTCGAAGGGCCCGTAGCCGTTCGGCACCGCGCCCACGACGATCCCGCCCTCTTTTAGAAGTTTGGCATGATCGGCAAGAACTTGTCTCGGATCTGGCAGGTGTTCGATGACGTCGGCGTACACAATGACATCGAATAGCTTGTCCTCTGGCACTCTGTCAGTGAATATGGCGCGTTCCGAGCCAAAGCACCGTCGGGCATGTTCCAGCGATGGCTGATGAATGTCGACGCCGGTGTAATCCACATCATTCCCGATAAGAAACCGCGACACGGCTTCTCCGTTGCCGCAGCCGAAGTCCAGAACGGATATGGGGCCAGTGCGGCTGCTGCGGTAATTCTCTATTTGGGCCATTATAAAGCGCAGCTTTTTGGTATGACCGTAGATGTTTTCGGGTGGTAACGGAAATTGGTGATCCGCAGTTATTGATTCGTACATAGCTGCATGAACGACTCGTAATCGCCTGTTAGTGAAAAGCAAAAAGACCCTCATTGTCGATGAACAGCGGATGCGTAACTAAAGTACCGCTAACAGAACTAGGTTATCCGAAATGCTATCACCTTTCGAAACTGCGTAAAGGACGCACCATCTATACTTGGCTGGTTAAGGCGGACTCGTAATCTCGACGAGCATTGCTCTCAAACTTACTGCCTTGTTCGCAGCAACCTGGCAGGCGCTCCTACTATCACAGAGTGGGGCGGAAAGCTTTTGGTGACTACCGAGCCAGCCCCTATCACGCATCCGTCACCGATCTCAACGCCAGCTACCATGCAAACATTCGAACCGATCCAAACGTTTTTCCCCACAACGGTACGGGCATATATTTTGCCTGATTCCCTTATGAGCCTGTCAGGCTTGTCGATTACGTGAGATGACGAGAGTATAACCACATTGGGTCCGATGATCGTGTCGTCTCCAATCTCGATGCCTCCGGACCCCTCAATGTAACAGTTATAGTTAATAGCTACGTTGTTACCAATGCTGATGCCGCTGTTTGGACCTGCGTTATCTACCACCAGTCGACAGCAGTCGTAGATGTGACAGTTAGCTCCTATTACTATGCCATCATTACATACTCCCGTGCCGCCAAACAGAACTACGCCATCTCCGATTTTGGTTCCGGGTCCGATAGCCTTGGTGCTGGTCCTGTAGTATCCCCACCGTTTTAACCAGCGACCAATCCGAATGGGACCAGCCACCAGAATTCTAGCAACGCTCATTTGCCCCCCCATCGGCTTAAACACAACATTTCACAGAATGCACAACAGGCACGCATTTGTCAGGTAGCATCCCACGCATCAAACCTGATGACATTCACGTGGCACTCGGCAACATAATTGAAAAGCATTTGGAACGAACCGCTGTATCAGCGCAGGCCATCGGTTATAGCAATATCTAACCGATCGCAGCAATCGCAGTCCTTGTATTGTTGATGTCCAGAACGCAAGTACAGCGCGGACTCGTTCCTGATAAAGCCTGTCGAGCTTCCGAAAATCTATAGTATTCACTTGGTGGGTTTCCTATAGGCAAGATAATGCAAACTGCACATCAGCATTAGCCCGTAAGCCGCGCTGGACGCGATCGCTGCGCCCACGATTCCCAGCCTTGGTATTAGCGTATAGTTGAGCACGATGTTGGCAACGGCGGCTAATGCTGGTGAGTAGACGGTGATCGGTGGCATGCCGACTGAAGCAAAGAAATTCATAAAAATGCTATTCACTGACAGTACCGCGACCCCCGGCATCAGCCAGATGAACGCCGGCACCGCGGGCAAAAACTCGTTGCCGAATATCGTCGCCACGATTGGCCTCGCTAATAATACCGCGATGGGCCCGACTACCGCGACGAGCCCTGTTGTGGCTAACACGGTCTTCTTCGTAAACTCCCACCTGGCTTCGTCTTGCGTCATAGCCGAAAGCTTTGGGAAGAGGACGGTGCCTATGACAGTCGGGAGCATTGAGACCATCTCGCCAAGGTTTGCCGCTACCGAGTAATAACCGGCCATTTCCGCTCCCCGGATGTAACCAACCATCAACAGATTCATTCGAAGTGTAAGAAACATAAAAAGGGTGGCGAAGTAGGCCTTCAGGCCGTAGCGTATGTTGTCGCGGAACACATCAAGAGATGTGCTGGGGCCTCGACCAGCGCTTGAAACCAACTTATGGAGCGACCACCAAAAACTGATGCCGAGCGCCACAAGTCCCGCTGCGAACACGTTCACGGTGCTTACCCGACCTGACACCGCAACAATGAGAATAAAAGCGACCGCAAGAGCCTTGGTAGCTAGTTCGATAGTGTTGAAAGCGCGGATTTCCTGGATGCCTAGTAGCAGATTCTGGAGCAGCAAATAGCACAATCCCAGCGGGATCCATGCCAGCGCGAGAACCAACAGCATTCCCGATACCGGTGCCGCGCATGGCCACAGCGCAAATAGAGTGTAAGCTGTTACAGCGCTGCCACCGCCTATGGCGGCTGCCACAACTAGAGTGTTACCCACCAACACGGGAAGTAGAGTGCGATCCTTGGCGACGTAATAGGTGTTGGATGCGTGCAGGCCGAGATTGCCGAATTGAACCCCCAGCATACCTACCGTCGTGGCAACGGCGTACAGCCCCCTGCCGGTTGGTCCCAGGATTCTGGCAACCAGAACGGTGGTGACGAGACCTATCGCCACAAGCATAACCCGGGTGACGAGCGTTGCGGCTACCTTCCGCACGAAGTCCCTCGAGCCCAATCCCCCGGGCGGGGCTTCAACCGCTCCCGGAGCGTCGATGACGTCGGACGTCAGCTCCTCAGGTTTAATGGTCATTTGCGTGCCCATCGCAGGTAATCCGTGCCTGCTCCGACGCCTATCTCCAGTGCCTTCTTGTCCCTGTGCCGGGTGAACTGAGCGACTGAGTGAATAAAGGGCTCCATATGATATCGATACTCTTCGATCCGCGCGAACCACTCGGGCGAACGTTCGGGTATGTCGCCGACCACGGCCTCGCACGTGCCGCAGGGCTCGGCTTCCCAGTAGTCTCTGACTTGCTCGTTTGCCGAAGGTTCTCGGGTCATCCGACATACTCCTTCCACCATAGCGCAAAGTTCAGTAAATACCACACCTGCGGGCCGCGCCCGCTTCGCAACAGCGACTCCACTCCTGCCCAGTCCAAAAAATCGGTTGCGTCGCAGAACTCCCTCAGCTCCGCGCGGGTTCGGTCGCCTAGTCTATCGAAGAACCACTCATACACCGGCACCCCAAATCCCTGTTTTTTGCGGTGTATGAGTTCGTTGGGTATGAGCCCTGTAACGGCTTTTTTAAGTATGTATTTCAAGGTGCCGTTGCGGGTCTTGACCTCGGTGGGAATACTCATCGCCAGCTCGACGAACTTATGGTCCAGGAACGGCACGCGTCCTTCCAAACTCACGCCCATGCTCATCTTATCGACTCGCATAAGCAGCAATTCTGGCAAGCGAAGATTGAGATCTACGTAGCTCATCCAGTTAAGATCAGACCTCTCCCATGCCTTCTCTTCAAACTGCTGCCTTGTTGGTCGTATTGCTTCCCACGAGGTTAGTTTTGCAAAAGCCTTTTTTAGACGAGGAGCAAGCAAGCGGCGCTTTTCGGCATCAGTAAAGGCCTCGGCTCCACTCCAGAAGATCGGCTGGCCTTCGCACGCGCGCCGAAGCTGCTCGAACTTGCCGGTGTGCTCCTTACCTACCACCTTTAGAAGTTCGAGCGTGCCTTTTTTAAGGATCCGAGGGATAGGAAGATGGTCTATCCGCTGAAGCTCCAGCGATGCTTTCCAAGCGGGGTAACCCCAGAACAGCTCATCCGACCCCTCGCCAACTTGACATACTATCACGTCGTTATCGCGCGCTAGCTTCGAGACGTAGTAAACGGGCACACAGACCGGGTCCGCTATGGGCTCGTCCTGGAGTTTAACCATCAACGGCAAGAAGTCGATTAGGTCATCCTGGGTGAGAAGGCGCTCGTGGTATTCGGCCCCCACGACCTCTGCCATCTTCCGGGCGTAATGAACTTCGTTGGTGTAGGTTTGGTATTCCCCCTCATAGCCGATGGTGAACGTGCGCACGGGACCGCCCTCGCCTTCCGAAAAAAGCGCCGCATTCGTGGAGGAGTCGATGCCGCCCGAGAGAAACACGCCCACCGGTACATCGCTCACCTTCCGGAGCTTGACTGAGGTGCGCAGTTCGGCCAGCAGCCTATGAGCTATCTCGTCCTCGTCAACACCGACGAGCGGGTTCGTATGGTCCCACACATCCCAATACCGTTGCTCACATATTTCGCCAGACTCTCTCACCCGCAGCCAAGTGCCGGACGGCAATTTGCGTATGCCGTCGAATAGCGTCTGAGGCGCGGGGGTGGTCAGAAAAGAGAGATAATGAAAAAAGGCTTCCTCGTGTACGGCGCAATGTTGGTCGGGATCTTTCAGCAGCGCTTTTATTTCGGAGGCGAACGTGATTCTGCCGTGGTGAACGGAGTAATAGAGCGGCTTGATGCCGATTCTGTCCCTCACAAGCCATAGTTCTCGCGACCGACTGTCCCAAAGGCCGATAGCGAACATGCCCCTGAAGCGATGCACGCAGTCGATCCCCCACTCCTCGAATGCGTGAACGATCACCTCAGTGTCCGAATGATCGGTTTTCCAACGGTGTCTTCCGGTAGATTCGAGCTCGGTGCGGATGTCGGCGTGATTGTAGATCTCGCCGTTGAAGGTGATCCAGACCGAGCCGTCTTCGTTGCTCATCGGCTGCGCGGCCGCTTCCGAGAGGTCAATGATCGAGAGCCGCCTGTGACCAAGCCCCACGCGGCCGTCGTTAGAAACCCACACACCGGCGCCGTCAGGGCCGCGGTGAGTCATAGTGTCACGCATTTGCACAATATAGGGTTCGGTAACGTGGAAATTGCCGTACTCGAAAGTCAGGGCGCCCACGATTCCACACATTGGTAGAACCTCACAGTAGTGAAAACCAGCCCTGGTAAGCTGCGTCGGGAATCCGCGTTATTATAGCAACCCGACACAAGTCGCGGCAAGGTGATGAACTTCTTGGAAATTGTTCGGTTTGGCGGAATTGTCCAATTAAACCGAACGGGAATGATCTCTCCTTCCGGTCTGCTTTACACGGCAATGAAGACTTCTCGTTTAGCCGAGCGTCTAAGAAGGATAACTATGCTAAAATCGCTGAGATAGGCCTTAGTTACCGATCCGTGTAGGGCACGTGATGAACGAGAATGCACCGGCTAGAGGAGAAGAATGTGGTTTCCGCCGTTTGAGCTTCAGGACGGCTTGCTTCTGGATATTTGTGGCGTTAGTAGCGGCGTTTTCGATTGTGGAACGTGTATGCATAATGAATGCCGCGGTACGGTTGTTATTTGTCGTGATGACGGTGTTTGGGCTGTTTGTAGGCGCGCTTTACCTGGTAAAGTATCTCAGGGACCATCCGGTTGCAGTCTATCCATCTCTGTTCATATTCGCGCTGTTTGTCACCTGGGCGATCCTTGGGCGCAAGCCGGTCAATGTTGAGTCGTTGCGTTGGGGGTACGTCAGGCGGCTGATGAATTATAAGAACGTTAAGTTCGTCGAGAACGGCGAGACACGCGCAGGCATAGACGACTCGGGGCTTGCGCGCGCAGCGCTGTGGCAAGCAATGGTCAAGGAGGGCGCTAAACAGGCAAACCCCAGGCTTCTCGGCCCTCTTTTGTGGAAGTTCTGGTGGCGCGATCTGAGCTCCGCTGACATTCTTCGGGGAAAGTATGGCTACGCGGAAGTGATCGGGCACGCAAATCAGTTGGCGGGCTACGACACGTCGCACCTCCTGCCTGGGGATATGGCTGTTGTGGGCGGGAGTCACGTGCTGGTATATGTTGGCGATTCAAAGTGGATCGACGCAGGCCCGGATGTCGGAAAAGTGGTTGTTAGCAAGGCTACGGACTATTCAAAACGCAAGTATTATCGCATGAAGGCGATGCTGCTGCGGTGGTGGTTGTTCTAGCCTCGGACCGTTGACTGCATTTCCGGTGCGAAGGTATACTTCTCCACAGATCTTGCCCGGTTGACGTTGACAAAGATTATGGAAGTCCCCTGGTTCCCAGAGTATCGTGACATAGTGTTGTCAGACAAGCCGTTATTTGACGAGGCGTTCCGATGTCGCCCGCCTGAGATATCGGCGTATACGTTCACCAATGTCTATGCGTGGCAGGTTCCGCATGGCTATAAAGTATCGCGCTGCAAAGATTCGCTTCTCGTGCGTCGGCCGGTAGGCGAAAGATGGGTGTTTCTGGAGCCGATAGGCGGAAAGGACCCGGTTTCCGTCGCATTGGAAGTGATACGTGAGATGGGCGACCGTGCGGAGTTTGAGCGGTTGCACGGAGTCGTCGCTTCCGCTCTGGAGAAAGCGGGCTTGGAAGTGTCGCCGACTCGGGAGGATTTCGACTATGTCTATCTCTCTTCCGATCTCATCGACCTGCCGGGCAGGAAGTATGACGCAAAACGCAACTTCATCAATCGGGTCAGTGCTTTGCATAAGTGGGAGTATCAGCGATTGACGCCTGAACTGGCTTGCGAATGCCACGACTTCGCTAAGGAGTGGTGCGAAGAGCGCACCTGCGCGACGGTGGACGGGCTCCGACGAGAGCAATGCGCGGTATATCGAATGCTGGAGGATTATGGGCCTTTGGGCATAGTGGGCGGAGCGATACGCATAGACGGGGCTGTAGTAGCGTTCGCACTTGGGGAGGCACTGAACCCACAGACGCTAGTGATACACGTTGAGAAGGCGACGGGTGCCGTCGGTGGGCTTTATCAGTTGATCAACCGCGAGTTTTGCGCACACGAGGCGAGGGAGTTTGCTTTTGTGAACCGCGAGCAGGACCTAGGTGTGCCAGGCCTGCGTAAGGCAAAGGAATCGTATCACCCGGTGAGATTGGTCGAGACCTTCAGCGTCCGTCCGAGATGGGGACAGACGTGTTAAGTGAAGAACAGCCAGGCAGAGGTTAGCGGTTGACAAGGGTATATTAAGAAGGGTAGAATAACACCGTGCCCCAGTAATCGCCTATCAAATTAAAACAACGGGCAAAAAGGCTATTGACAACCGCAATCCTATTGTGGTAAGATACTTTTTGCCGCCTGAAGAGCAGTTGTGCTTCAGGCGGTCTTGGTTCCTTGAAAACTGAATAGTGTAAGCGTGCGTATGAGTTTTAGCTTATGCAGATAAGTGGTGCTTATGGCACCGGAGAACTCTCTTGAGTTAGTTATTCCTGGGTTATGAGTCTAGGTTTTTTGACCTTATGACTTGGAACCTGTGGACATATTTCTTATGGAGAGTTTGATCCTGGCTCAGGACGAACGCTAGCGGCGTGCCTAAGAAATGCAAGTCGAGCGGGGCTATTGGGGCTTGCTCTAATAACCTAGCGGCGAACGGTCGCGTAACACGTAAGCAACCTGCCCTGAAGTGGGGGATAGTCCTCCGAAAGGGGGCTTAATACCGCATGTGGACGAGTCATCGCATGTTGATTTGTCTAAAGCAGTGATGCGCTTCAGGATGGGCTTGCGGCCTATCAGCTAGTTGGTGTGGGTAACGGCCCACCAAGGCGACGACGGGTAGCTGGTCTGAGAGGATGGTCAGCCGGACTGGGACTGAGACACGGCCCAGACTCCTACGGGGGGCAGCAATTAGGAATCTTGCGCAATGGGCGAAAGCCTGACGCAGCGACGCCGCGTGACCGATGAAGTCCTTCGGGATGTAAAGGTCTTTTGCGGGGGAAGAAGGATGTGACGGTACCCCGCGAATAAGCCCCGGCTAACTACGTGCCAGCAGCCGCGGTAATACGTAGGGGGCGAGCGTTGTCCGAATTTACTGGGCGTAAAGCGCGCGTAGGCGGGTTCTTAAGTCGGGGGTGAAATCCCGAGGCTCAACCTCGGAACTGCCTCCGAAACTGGGAACCTTGAGGTATGGAGAGGG
>Ga0209162_1004226_pt1 | contig 10889 bp, 5 predicted proteins | sample YNPNPMetaG_FD_187121 | JGI IMG/M metagenome (GOLD analysis project Ga0209162, IMG submission 187121) | Anoxygenic and chlorotrophic microbial mat microbial communities from Yellowstone National Park, USA - YNP NP MetaG (SPAdes) (version 2) ...
TGCCGGCGGTTTCTTCTTGCCGATATGGCCACTTCACCATAACCTCCACTTCGGTGGGCGTCGCCCCGTCGGCGCCGCGCGCGGGATCCGCCGGCTCCGGAAGACCGACCGGATCGCCGGGCCGGCGGCGGGAAAGGAGCGGGACGGATGAAAAGCAGGTTGCAGAGCATCGGCGTGCTCCTGTCGGGGCTCGCCGGATTCCTCCTCGTTGCCTGCAACGGCGATTCCTCGACCTCCGATGCATCGGACGATGCCGGCGTTGACGCTGCGGACGGGGATGCGGACACCGACGTTGCGGAGGACGTCCTTGATGCGCCGGCCGACGAGGCTGCGGCGGACGAGGTGGGCCCGGAGGACGCCGCCGAGGCCGAGGACGCGGTCGCGGACGTCGTGGAAGACGTGCCCGACGTTCCGGGCGACACCGCGGACGTCCCCGCCGACGCGATCGCCGACGTCGGGGAGGATGCCGCCGACGCTCCGGCCGATGCCGTGGAAGAGACGGCGGAGGGCGCCGACGATCGGCCGCTGCTGCCCTGTCCGGACGACATGGTCCCGAGCGGCGCCGTCTGCATCGACCGCTACGAGGCCTCGCGGCCCGACGCGACGGCGACCTTTGCCGGGACCGACGAGTCGCGGGCGACGAGCCGCCCGGGCGTGCTTCCCTGGGCCGTCAACCCGATGAGTTCCGCGGCCCTCGCCGCTTTCGAGGCTGCCTGCGCCGCCGCCGGCAAGCGCCTGTGCCGCGCGGACGAGTGGCAGGCCGCCTGTCGCGGCCCGTCCGATCTGCCGTACGTCTACGGATCCACGTTCGATCGCGAAGTCTGCAACTGTGTCGACACGTTCTGCGACGACTACTGCGCCGACCACGGCATTCCGGCGGGCGACTGCGACACGGCCCCGGATTGCGGCTACCGCTACTCCTGCCTGCGGATGCTTCCCACCGGCTCGATGCCCGGCTGCACCAACGAGCTGGGGCACTTCGACATCAACGGCAACGTCTGGGAGATCGTGCGGTCGACCGCCGACGCGCGGGGCTACGAGGTCCGCGGCGGGGCGTTCAACTGCGCGATGGCCTCGCTGCGGGTGAGCTGCAGCTTCAACGCCGGCTGGCTGGACCTGTTCGCCGGGTTCCGCTGCTGCCGGGATCGGTGAGGCGGACATGCCGGGAACAACGGTGGCGGCCTTCCGTTTCGCGCTCGCCGCGGCGCTGGCCGCGGGCTGCGCGGCGGGCGAGCCGGCGGCGGGGCCGGTCGGCGCGGCGGAGCCGGCGGCGGGCGAGGTGCAGGGGGTCTGTCCGCCGTTCCCGTTGCGCGACGAGGACGGCAACGTGATCGACCCGGTGCACGGCGTCAACGCGGACCGGCCCTACTCCCCGCGACGCACCTGCGGCGGGGAGGGGTGCCACGACTACGATCGGATCACCGAGGGGTTCCACTTCCAGCAGGGCCGGGGCGAGCCGGTCCCGGCGGCGATGGCCGCGCGCTACAACTGGGTCACCTCGCCGGGAAACTACGGCGGCACCTGGTGCTCGCCGGCGCCGCTGTACCGGCAGCTCGCGCCGAAGCACAACACCGACGCCCGAATGATCGACATGACGTCGTTCGACTTCGTGACGGCGACCTGCGGCAACTGCCATCCGGGCGGCGGGCCGCTGGAGTTTGACCGCGACGGCCGGCGCTACGATGTCTGGATGCGGGACCCGGCGTCCGGACTGACCGCCGGCGGCGAGAACAACCTCGACGGCGACTACTACAAGGCGCGCTGGTCGGAAACGGGCGTGATCGAGGCCGACTGCCTGCTCTGCCACATGCCCGAGTACGACTACGCGAAGCGCAACGCCCAGCTCGCGGCGCTCAACTTCCGCTGGGCCGCCACCGTGGGCGCGGGCTTCGGCAGCGTGACCGGAAGCGTGAAGGACGGGGACCTCCCGCTCGTGACCTACGATCCGGCCCGGTTCGACGCGGAGGGCAACGTTCGCGTGCACATCGCGCCCGAGCCGCGCAACGAGACCTGCCTGCACTGCCACGCCAAGCCCGGCTGGAAGAAGCGCGGCGCCGCCTTCTCCGCGCGCACCGACGTGCATCTGGCGGCCGGACTGCGCTGCGTCGATTGCCATGCGGCCGGCCGCCGCGCGGCGGACCCGCGCATCCGCGGGCGCGAGGTCCACCAGTTCGGCAAGGGCGACGATCCCTCCGGCCGGGTGCGCGACGACCTCGACGACACGGTGCGCTCCTGCGAGAGCTGCCACCTCGACGGCTGGTACAACGCGCCGCGCGCGACGCACGAATGGCTCCCCCCGCTGCACCTGGACCGGCTGGCCTGTCCGACCTGCCACATCCCGACCCGCGCCGTGAAGAGCGCGCTGGTGCAGGCCAGCGACGTCTACAACCCGGCCCCGCGAATCTCGCCCCCGCCGAAGCACATCTGGACCTTCTACGACCAGGAGATGACGTTCTGGAACCACTACGGCGAGCTCGACCTTTTCACCCAGGCCGACCAGCCGACGAACGCCACCCGGCCCACCCTGTTCCGCTACAAGGGGAAGATCTGGCCGGGCAACCGGGTGCACAGCACGTGGGTCGGCTACGAGGAACCCGGCAAGCCGGGTCTGAACCAGCTCTTCATGAAGGACTTCTTCCAGATGTGGACGCAGCACCGGGCGGATCCGGCGGCCAAATACCCGGAGCTGGCGAAGATCGCCGACGACAACGGCGACGGCATGCTGGAGGTGAACCGTCCCGAGGAGATCGATGCGCTGCTGGCCGCGACCCGGGCCTACCTGGCGGCCACGGGCTTCCCGCTGGAAGGGAAGCGGCTGGTTTGGGTCTCGGACAACCGGGCCTACTACTCATCGACAGAATGGAGGGAACTGCCGCGCGAGGGGTGGGAGGCGACGGCGTACGCTTCGGTGCACAAGTTCTCCCACGACGTGGCACCGGCGCGGGCGGCGCTGGGGTCCGGGGGATGCAAGGACTGTCATTCGGCCGGCAGCCCGTTCTTTTTCGGGAAGGTGCTCGAGACTCCCTTCGGGCCGGACGGCCGGCCGGTCTGGACCACGCAGGCGAGCATCCTGGGCTACGACGGCTCGTTCCCCGCGTACTCGGGCCTCCCCGGCGCGACGGCCGCGTTCTTCCGGTGGCTGACGATCGTCGTCCTCGCCCTGCTCCTCGGCCACATCGTGCTCGACTTCGCGGCCCGGATCCGCCACCGGCACCGGGGCGAGCGACCCGCCTCGACCGTCTGGGTCCAGCGGTTCAACGTGCACGCCGTGGCCCAGCACCTGTTGCTGATGCTGTCCGTCGTCCTGCTGAGTCTCTCCGGCCTGTTCCTGTTCGGCGCCCGTTTTCCGGGCGCGTCGTGGGCGGCCGGCCTGACCGGCGCGCTGGGCGGACTCGATTTCTGGCGCGTCGTGCACCGGATCGGCGGCGCGCTGCTGGTGTTCGTCGCCCTCTACCACCTGGTCTACTCGCTGGTCCACCCGGACGGGCGGCGCGACTTCCGCGAGATGCTCCCGCGGCTCTCCGACTTCCGGCACCTGGGCCAGAACTTGCGCTTCTTCTTCGGTCGTTCCGACCGGCGGCCGGACTTCGGCCGTTTCACCTATTTCGAGAAGTTCGACTACTGGGCCGTGTTCTGGGGCTGCGTCGTGATGATCCTGACCGGCGGCGCGATGTGGTTCAACGACCTCGTGGTGCGCCTGTTCCCCGGCCTCGGACCGGAGGTGTTCGACGCCTTCAAGGAGGCGCATGCGCACGAGGCGGTACTGGCGGTCCTGACCCTCGCGGTGTGGCACGTTTACAACGTGCATCTCCGCCCCGGCCGTTTCCCGGGGAGCGGAACGTGGATTCATGGACGGCTGCGCCGGGACGAAGCCGAGCGGGAGCACCCCCTCGAGTTCACCGACGCTCGACAGCGCTGAGCCTCGTCCGGCCGGGACCGTCGGCCTCGTTCCCGCCGGACCCTGCTGCGGGCTCGACGGCGCACTGGCGGAGCCGTCGCTTCGGGGTCGTCGCCCGCGATCCGTGACCTCCGGTTCTTCCGGGTGGAGCTGATGGGATTCGAACCCACGGCCTCTAGAGTGCGATTCTAGCGCTCTCCCAGCTGAGCTACAGCCCCACGGCCGGAGGCGGAGTATATCCGGCGCGTGCCCTCAGGCAAGCGAAAAGAGCGCCGAAGCGCCGAACCATCCGCGAGGTGCGCTCGCCCGCGGGGCATCCCGCCGCCGGCGGCGGTGGGAACGCCCGCAACGGCACCGCAGGCCAGCGGCGCCCGCGCGTCCGAGGGTCCGGCGGCGCGGAGGACTCGGCTCGCGGGTTCGGACGATCGGCGGGCTTTCGTCGGCGACCGAGTTCGGCTAGGTTTCCGGCGGCGAGGACGGGGCGACCCGTCGGGAGTCGGACGGCGTGTCCTGCGAAGCGATGTTCCCCACAACCCACGCGCGGCGGGCGACCCGGTCCCCGGCCGTTCCGCCGGAGGCCTAGGCGGTGTCGCGCGACCCGAGCGGGGCCGCGAAGCGCGGGACCGCAACCGCGCCGGACGCCGCCGGAGACGGCCCCGGGGCGGAGCGGCCGTCGGAGCCGGCGATCGTCCTGGCGCACAAGGCCGGAGCCGTGGTGATGGGCCGGATCGCCGCGGCCGCCGCCGAGGTCGTGCTGCCGATCCTGATGGTCCATCTGCTGGACAAGGTGTCGGTCGCCGTCCTGGCCTACCTGCTGCTGCTCTACGGGACCGTCGCGACGATCGCCGCGACGGGGCTCCCCGAGAGCGTGCTGTACTTCCTGGTCGGCCTGACGGCGGACGAACGACGCTCGACCGTGCGCCGCATCGGCCTGGCGCTGGCGGGTATCGGCCTTTTGGCGGCGGTCGGGTTCTTCGCCTACTGGGTCGTCGGTCGCTGGACGGGCGGCGGCGTCGCGGTCGACTATCTGCCGTGGCTGATCCCCTACGTGCTGGCCGACCTGCCGGTGCGGTTGATGCCGCACCTGCTGGTGGCGGAGAACCGGCATCGGTGGTCGGCCTGGTGGTCGGCGTGGGATTCCGGCGCCCAGCTCGTGGCGGTGCTGGTCCCGGCCGCGCTGGGGTTGCCGCTGTGGGTGCCGCTGGCGGCGCTGACGGGACTGTCGTTCGGCAAGCTGGCGGTGCTGGTCGCCGCGGTGCGCCGGTTCTACCCGCGCGCCTCCCGGGAGCGGGTGCCGTCGCCGGTGTCGGCGGGCGCCATCCTGCGCTACGCCCTGCCGCTCGGCCTGTCCGAGATCGCCTCGATCCTGAACCAGCGGTTCGATCGCTTCCTGGTGATGGGGGTCTTCTCGGAGGAGCAGTTCGCCGAGTACTTCGTGGGGGCGTGGCAGATTCCGGTGATCACGATCATCCCGTTCGCTGTCGGGAACGTCCTGATGCCCCGGCTGGCGGAGCTGTACCGGGAGCGACGGGGCGGCGACGCGCTGGCGCTGTGGCACCGGTCGATCGAGAAGGTGTCGCTGATCATCCTGCCGTTCGCGGCGGTGTTCCTGGTGGGGGCCGAGGAGACGATCGGGTTGCTGTTCGGGGCGGACTACGCCGCCGCGGCGCCGGTGTTCCGGATCTACACGCTGATGATGCTCGGCCGCGTGGCCGCCTACGGGAACGTGCTGGCCGCAGCCGGTCGCACGCGCGCGGTGCTGGTCGGGACCACGGCGGGCCTGCTGGCGAACGTCCTGCTCAGCGTGCCGCTGGTCTACCTGGTCGGTTTCACGGGCGCCGCGTGGGGCACGGTGCTGGCCTTCGTCGTCATCGTCGCCTGGTACCTGCGCGAGGCGGGCGTGGCTAGCGGGGTACCGTTCTCGCGGTCGTTCCCGTGGGCCGCCTGGGCCAGGGTGCTGTGGCTCGCCGCGGTCGCCGTCGTGCCGGCCGTGGCGTTCAAGCTTCTCGTGCCGGTCCCGCCGGGAGTCGGCCTGGCGGTCGAGGCGGCCGTCGTGTTCGGCACCTATGCCGCCCTCGGCAGCGCCCTCGGCTTGATCCGCCGCTCGGACTGGGCCTACATTCGCGACTGGCTGACCTTTCGGGGGTTGCGGGGCGCCGAAGGGAGAGAGACGTGACCGAGCGGGAAGTCCCGCGGCCGATCACCGCGCACTACATCACGCCGGGCTACCTGGACCGGTCCCGCTGGGTTTCCTACCACCAGCAGTTCGCCCTGCTGCGCGCCGTCGGCGCCCGCCGTATCCTGGAGATCGGTCCGGGTCCCGGCATCGTCACCGCGGCCCTCCGAGCCTGCGGCCTCGACGTCGTTACCGCCGACATCGACGACGGGACGAGGCCGGACGTGGTGGCCGACGTCCGGCGGCTCGACGAGGCGTTTCCGCCGGCCTCGTTCGACGCCGTGGCCGCCTTCGAGGTGCTCGAACACCTGACGCGTGAGGACGCGCGGGTCGCCCTGGACCGCATGGCCCGCGTTTCCCGATCGCGGGTGGTGATCTCGCTTCCGTACACCGGCGTCACGCTGCGGTTCGTGGCGCGCCTGTTCGAGATCGACGGCGACCGCCCGCTGCGGATCGGCGGGCGCATCCCCGCCTTCTGGCGCACGCGGCCGATGTGCGGCGAGCATCGCTGGGAGCCGGGCCTGCGCGGCTGCTCGCTGGCCAGCGTCCGGCGGATGTTCGACGGCGCGTTCGTCATCGAGCGCGAGGAGCGGCTGGCCGAGACGGGCGGGCAGGTGTTCTTCGTCCTGCGGAAGCGGTGACCCCGGGGAGCCCCGATGCGCATTCTCTATGTCGCCCCCAACATCCTCGTGCCCGGTACGAACGGCGGCTCGACCCACGTGACGGAGGTGTCCCGGGCGTTGCGGCGGTTCGGCGAGGTTCTCGTCCTGGCCCGCCGCGGCTCCCGGGGCCCCGGCGTCGTGCCGCTCGGGTTCGGCAACCCGCCGGCGCTGCGCCACCTGCTGCCGTACCTGTACTATCCGACCGCGCTGCGCCACGCCCGCGAGTTCCGGCCGGACGTGATCTACGAGCGGTCCTCGGCGCTGGGGCTGGGTGCGCTGTTGAAACGGGCGCTCGGCGTTCCCATGGTCACGGGCGTCCTCGATGGCTCGCTCAGCCCCCGGTCGCTCCGCGGGGCGGATCGCCTCCTGGCGACCCTGCCCGCGATCGTTCCCGAGGCCGGGCGGTCCAGGACGGTCCGCGTGAGCTGGGGGGCCAACGTCGAGCATTTCCGTCCGGACGTCGACGGGAACGCGGTGCGCCGCCGCCTGGGGTTGGAGGGGCGGGAGGTGGTCGGCTACGCGGGCGCCTTCTACCGCTGGCACGGCCTGGACCGGCTTGTGGAGGCGGTCGGACAACTGGACCGGCCCGGGCTGCGCGTGCTGATGGTGGGGGACGGCGAGGTGCGGCGACGGGTCGAGGCTCGGGTCCGCGCCGCTGGCCTTGCCGAGCGGTTCGTGTTCACGGGCCGCGTGCCCTATGCCGAGGTGCCTGCGTACGTCGCGGCGTGCGACGTCTGTGTGGCCGCCTACGAACCGGAGCGCCACGAGGCCACCCGGCGGTTCGGCACGCTGGTGTTCGACCCGCTCAAGGTCTTCGAGTACCTGGCGGCGGAACGGCCGGTGATCGTCAGTCGGTCCGCGAACCTGGAAGAGCTGTTCGCGGACGGGGAGCATGTCAAGATGGTGAGGCCCGGGGACGCGCGGGACCTCGCGGAGGCGATCCGCAGTCTGCTGGACGACCCGCAGGAGGCGCGGCGGATGGCCCGTCGCGGGCGGGAACGGGTCCTCGAACGGTTCACCTGGCAGCGCCATGCCGAGCAGCTTCATGGCCTGTTCGTGGAACTCCTTGCTTCGGGCGGGGGCGCCTCGACCGCCGCGACGAGCGCGGGGGCGGACGGCGGCGCCGCGGCGCCGGCCGTCGAGGGTACCGGCGGCGGCAACTCGCTGCCCAAGGGCGGTGGCGCCGGGCAGGAGCGAGGCGGAGGCCACGGGCGCAGCGGCGGCTGTCTCGTCGCCGTCGTCGCGCTCATCCTCGCGCTCGCCGTTACCGCGCTGGTGTACCGTCCGCCGCGTCCGCCCGCCCCCGGCGGCATGGGCGCCTCCGACGCCGGCCCGGGGACGGTCGTCGCATCGAGCCGGGGGACCGTTCGCGCCGTGGCGCTCTCCCCCGACGGCACGCTCGCCGCCTCGGGCGGCGAAGGCGCCGGGAACGGCCGGCACGGGATCGAGCTCCGGCGGATCCGGGACGGCCGGTTCGAGGACCGCGAGACGCCGTATCGCACGCTGGACGGCCACGACGGCCCGGTGACCGGCCTCCGGTTCCTCCCGGACGGTTCGGCGCTGCTCTCGGTCGGTCTGGACGGCCGACTCCGCCGCTGGCGCCTGGAGGACGGCGCGCTCGCCGCGTCGGTCGATCCGCCGGCGCCGGCGGCGAAGGACGAGCCGGGCGGCCTGTTGGCGCTGGCGATCTCGCCGGACGGCCGGCGCGTCGCGGTCGGCGGCTGGTCGGGCGAGATCCGCGTCTGGGATGTCGACGCGCTCGACCGGGACCCGGTGCGTTTCGAGCCGATGCGGGGGCTCGACGATCTGCCGGGGGACGCGCCCGCCGCCGGCCACCTGGAGGAGGTCCGGGGGCTTGTCTTTCCCTCCGACGCTCCGGAACTGCTGTTTTCGTCGGGCGGGGAGGGGCTGATCGTCGCGTGGAACCTCGCCGAGCGGCGTGCGGGGCGCGTGGTGAACTTCGACGGCGTCACGCCGAAGGTGGTCCAGGTGCGGCTGCGCTCGGCCAAGGACGGGTGGGACCGGGAGGGCGCGGCGATGGCGATCGTCGAGGCGCCGGGCGGCGGGGGCGTGCTGGTTTCCGACTACCGGTCGTGCGTCTACCGTGCGGATCTGACCGGACCGTGCCGCGCCTGGTGGGGGGGCACCGACCTGGCGGCGGGGTCGGCCTGCCTGCGTCCGCTGCTGGACCGCAGGGCCTTCTGCGCCCCCCTCGATCGTCCGGTGTCGGGTCCGTCGGTGGCGTTCCTGGCGATCGTGCCGTTCCCCGGCCTCGACGGCGGGTTCGCCGGCATCGCGGCGAGCCACACTTTCCGCGTGTTGCGGAAGGGGGACACGATGCCGTGGCGCGAGTTCGAGGGTGCCGTGTCGTGGGGCGACCAATTCCTCTGCGCCGCGCCGGCGGTCGCGGCGCCGATCGTGCTGACCGGGTCGCGGGCCGGGCGGCTGGCAATCTACCGCTTCGAGGGCGGGGCGGTGTCGCCCGGCGTCGTCCTGTCCGACCAGCTGCTCTAGGTGCCGCGCGGAGCGCGTCGCGATGCGCGTGATGCTCGACGCCCGGTATCTCGACACCCGCCCGGGCAACACCTACGGCGCGGGCGGAATCGCGAAGTACGTCCGCTTCCTGATCGAACACATGCTGGCGCTCGAACCCGACCTGCGCCTTCGGCTCCTGGTGCCGCCGGGCCGTCCTCGACGCGTGGTGGAGGACGGGCGGGTCGAGGAGGTGGTCGTCGACCTCCCGCCGCAGTCGCTGCGAACCCTGTGGTGGCTGTCGCGTCGCGTGCCGTGGGACGGGATCGACCTGTTCCACGCGCCGGCCAACGTCCTGCCGCGCAGCGTGCCGTGTCCCGCGGTGACGACCGTGCACGACGTGATGTGGGTCGCCGAGCCCGCGCTGTGCTCGAGCTTCCTTCCCAAGCGGGTAGCCACCGGCCTGTACTACCGGATCGGCATCGGCGAGGCGCTGCGCGGGTCGGCGTGTATCCTCACGGTATCCGAGGCGTCGCGGGACGCGATCGCGGCGATCGCTCCGGAGCGGCGCGATGCGATCCGAGTGACGCGGCACGGCGCGGACCCGTTCTTCCGCGCCGTACCGCGGGAGGAGGCCGAGCGCCGGACCGCGGCGATCGTCCCGCCCGGCGCGCCGTTCGTGCTGATGGTCGGACAGGCCTCGCCGTACAAGAACCACCGGCGAGCCGTTGAGGCGTTCCTTGCGGCGTTCGGCGTCGACGACCCCTTCCGGCTCGTGCTGGTGCGCCGGTTCACGCGGGTGGATTTCGAGATGAGCGCGCTGCTGGCGCGGGCCGAGGTGCGCCGTCGCGTGGTCGTCGTGCCGCAGGTGGACCGCGAGACGCTGCGGGACCTGTACACGCGCGCCTGGATCTTCCTCTTTCCGTCGTTGTGCGAGGGATTCGGCCTGCCCTTGCTCGAAGCGATGGGGTGCGGCTGCCCGATCGTCACCTCGGGACGCGGCGCGACCGCCGAGGTGACGGGGGATGCGGCGCTGCACGTCGACCCGACCCGGACGGAATCGATTGCCGAGGGGTTGCGGCGGCTGGGGGGGGACGAGGAGCTTCGGCGACGGCTGCGCGAGCGCGGTTTGCGGCGCGTGGCGGAGTTCTCCTGGGATGCGACAGCGCGCGGAACGCTCGAGGCGTACCGCGAGGCGCTCACGGGGGGGTCGCCGGGCGCGCGGCCGCGCCGCGTCAGCGGGCGACGCGACGCAGGAGGAAGAGCGCCTCGTGCGCCCACAGGTTCGGGGCAAGGCGCGCCAGCGGCCCGGCGGGCCCGAGGTATCTCGCGTCCTGGACGGCCAACCCGAGGTCGCGGATCGTCTCGCGGAAATCGGCGATCGAGAGCTGGTGGATGTGGCCGGTGTCGTACCAGCGGTAGCCGTACAGCAGCCGCCGGGGCATCCGGCCGCGGAGCAGCAGCTCGAGGCGGTTGACGATGTAGGCGAAGTTGGGGAACGAGACGATCTGCCGGGGGGCGATCCGACGCATTTCGCGCAGCAGGACCTCGGGACGCATCACCATCTGCAGCGTGACGTTGCACACCGCGTAGTCGAAGGCGTCGTCGGGAACGTCGGGGAGGGGGGCATCGATCGCGCCGAGGGTGACGTGCAATCCCTTGGCCCGGCACGCCTCGACGC
>Ga0209162_1004230_pt1 | contig 10883 bp, 10 predicted proteins | sample YNPNPMetaG_FD_187121 | JGI IMG/M metagenome (GOLD analysis project Ga0209162, IMG submission 187121) | Anoxygenic and chlorotrophic microbial mat microbial communities from Yellowstone National Park, USA - YNP NP MetaG (SPAdes) (version 2) ...
AATTCTTTTACATCGTAGGGGCAATCCCGCCGTGGCGGGACCCTTACATAAACGCACATCGAATTAAGGCACGGTCTTCATGGATGGATGCTCCCCTATACTTTCGATCGATAATGCTAACTCTAAAAATAGAAGATGGTACCACAGGAACTTGATGAGTTTTGTGGATGTTTTTTCATGTAGTTTGGGATACAATTGTTGTGAAACATGCCAGAAGTCTAAAAACACCAAAGGAGGATAGGAAATATGCCCGCCGTTTTGCCTTTGGATATCTACGAAGTATTTGAAGAGTGGTTTGGAAAGGAAGGAGCGAGAAAAGTGCTAAAAGCTCTTGAAGTAACCATTGCCGATACAATAGAGCACCGATGGGCAACAACGAGAGAAGATCTTCTCAATGCAATAAGAAAAGAGTTCATCACGCGGAATGTTTTTGAAGAAAAAATAAACGCTTTAAGGAACGAACTACTTGGCAAAATGGAAAAAGACAGAGCGGAACTTCTTGGTAAAATTGAGAAAGACAAAACTGAACTCCTTGGCAAAATGGAGAAAGACAAAACTGAACTCCTTGGTAAAATGGAGAAAGACAAAGCTGAACTCCTTGGTAAGATAGAAGCTCTTTATGAAAAGACTGAAAAAGACAAAGCTGAACTCCTTGGTAAGATAGAAGCTCTTTATGAAAAGACTGAAAAAGACAAAGCTGAACTCCTTGGTAAGATAGAAGCTCTTTATGAAAAGACTGAAAAAGACAAAGCTGAACTTAAAGGGAGAATTGACAGGTTAGAGCAGAAATTTAATTTCATGATGATTCTCTTAATCTTAGCTCTTACTGTAATGAATCCAGTGGTTGCAGAGATCCTGAAGAGACTACTAAAGTTGGGATGATGTAATTTTGTAATCGGAAATATTTCAAGAAACATTTTCTGGAACATGTAGCTCAAAACCAGAAGGAGTTTTTTTTACGACTCCTTGGTGATTTTTTAATAGATGAAAATATGGAATTGAAACATGGCTATTCGAGGCATAGGCGTTGATATTGTGCACATCCCACGTATTGAAGCTTCCCTTGCAAAATGGGGAGATCGTTTCAGACGAAAGATTTTTACCGAAAGGGAAATTACGGCAGCCAAAGATCGCCTGCGAGAAGCTCGCTTCCTCGCTATGCGATTTGCTGCTAAGGAAGCGTTTGCAAAAGCAACCGGTATGGGTATGAGGTCACCTCTGAAATGGCACGCCATTGAAGTAAAATCAGATGATCTCGGTCGTCCGGAAATCGCTCTATCCGAAGATCTCAAAAAATGGTGTGAATCCAGAAACATTCGATACTGGCACTTAAGCCTTTCAGATGACCATGACCATGCTGTAGCCATAGTAATTCTGGAAGGAGAATAAACCATGTACCTGGTCACGGCTCAGGAAATGGCTCAGATCGACCAGTTCACCATTAAAACGATCGGTATCCCTGGCGTAGTTCTTATGGAAAACGCCGCCAGAGGCACCTGCCAGTTTTTCGAAGAAGTCCTGCCAGATCTTTTGAAACGGTGTGTCGGCGTCGTCGCTGGTCCTGGTAATAACGGCGGAGATGGATTTGCCATTGCAAGGATTCTTTTTGGAAAGGGAGCAGATGTAAAAGTCTTTTGCGTAAAAACACCTCAATATTTTCCCGAAGATGCCCTTATAAATTACGAAATCCTCAAAAAACTCGGTGTGCCGATTTACTTTATCGACGATCCTGATTCTGAAGGATGGGAAATTATATCTAATAGTACGGTCATAATAGATGCACTCCTGGGCACAGGCATTACGCGGGAAGTTACGGGAATATTTAAAAAAGCAATTGATAAAATCAACTCTATGGGAGTTCCCATCCTTGCGGTAGATATTCCATCAGGAATTGATGGATCTACAGGCCGGATTATGGGAACTGCTGTAAATGCCTACGCTACTGCTACGTTCGCTTTTCCCAAAATCGGACATGTATGCTGGCCTGGATCGCGTCACACCGGCACACTAAAAGTAATCGATATAGGCATTCCTAATCTAGCTCTTGAACATTATAAAATAACTCGTTACTTACTCACCAAGGAATTCATGGCAAATGTGATAGAACCGAGATCGCCCATCATCCACAAGGGACAGGCAGGTCACGTGGTTATTCTTGCAGGATCCCCCGGTAAAACCGGAGCTGCTGCGATGTCGGCTTTGGGAGCAGTAAGAGGCGGAGCAGGGCTTGTAACACTCATGATCCCCAAAAGCCTTAACCCCATCCTGGAAGTTAAAACCACAGAACCCATGACTTACCTCCTTCCAGAAACAGATGAGCAAACAGTATCCCTGGATGCACTGGATCAAATTATGGAATTTATTTCTAACAAGCAATGCCTCGCCGTTGGCCCCGGCGTGTCGCTTCATCCTGAAACCCAGGAACTTGTACGCCGGCTTATAGTGCAGTCGCCATGCACTGTCGTAGCCGACGCCGACGCTCTCACGGCTATCGCAGAACATATTCAGATTCTCAAAGATGCTTCATCACCAATAGTGATCACACCACACCCAGGGGAAATGGCGCGACTTCTTGAAATCTCAACAACGGAGGTGCAATCTGACCGATTAGGCATAGCCGAAACCTTTGCAAAGGACTTCGGAGTCGTTGTAGTGCTTAAGGGACATAGAACTATTGTGGCCGACCCGCTTGGAAGAGTTGCCGTAAATACAACAGGAAATCCCGCTATGGCATCGGGGGGCATGGGCGATATTCTGACGGGTCTCATCTCGGCACTCATCGCTCAGGGACTTGATCCATTCGAAGCCGCCTGTGTGGGAGTATTCGTTCACGGAGTGGCAGGGGATCGAGTGATAGAACAGCACGGTTGGGGAACTCGAGGCCTTGCCGCTACGGATTTGCTCGACAAAATTCCAACAATTCTAAAAGAACTGGAGGCTAATTCCAGCAGGGTCGCACGGCCGTGCGCTACTACCCACCTTACGGAATAAACAATGACGACGGAAAGATACATAACAAAGTCGGCAGAAGAAACAGTAAACCTCGGTAAAAACTTCGGTTCCAGGCTCCAACCAGGTGATGTGGTTGCTCTATGGGGAGATCTTGGATCGGGAAAGACAACCTTTACCAGAGGTATAGCTCGAGCTCTGGGAGCTTCACCATCAATTCCCATTACAAGCCCGACATTTACCATAATCAACGAATACCATGGAGCGCTAAATCTCTACCATATTGATTTATACAGAATCAGTGGCGTCGCAGACCTTGAAACACTAACTCTGCGGGAAATCCTTTACGGACATGGAGTATGCGTCATCGAATGGCCTGATCGGTTGGAAAAAGAAGAACTTCCAGAAAACCGCTGGGATGTTCTATTCGATGTCATAGACGAAAACGAACGTCTCATCATAATTGAACGAGTCGGAAATTCTTCAAATTCTGTGAGTAACCCATGATTCGGGGCAACCTGCCACGGCGGGACACTACACCCGTGACGCTTTTGAACGACCCCTCGATTCGCCTTTACTTCGGTAATGGCGTATCGCCATACGCCCCTACGGATGGAAGATTTTTTCCAGGAAAGTTAATTTTCCCTTTCTCATGGAGTTATTTTTTGCTACATAGCGAGTTCCCTTTTTACTAACAGGGCTGGATTTTGTATCGCCCTGATTATTTTTGAAGCTATGAGGTGCTAGGAAAGATGACAACGCAAATTGACAAATTAAGGAACATTGGAATTAGCGCTCATATAGACTCTGGAAAAACTACTCTTACAGAGCGGATTCTTTATTACACAAGGCGCATCCATACCGTCCATGACGTCAAAGACGGTCATGGTCCCACAATGGACTTCATGGAACTAGAACGAGAAAGAGGCATAACCATTCAGTCTGCAGCAACATACTGCTACTGGAAAGGCTACGAAATAAACATTATAGACACTCCCGGACACGTAGATTTTACAATCGAGGTAGAACGCGCCCTAAGAGTGCTCGATGGAGCCATTCTCGTGCTATGCGCCGTTGCTGGAGTGCAGTCGCAATCCATCACGGTGGACAGACAAATGAGGCGCTATAATGTACCGAGAATCGCTTTTATAAACAAATGCGACCGTCTAGGAGCAAATCCTCTTCGAGTGGTCGATCAAATGCGCGAACGCCTCAACCACAATGCAGTGTTAATGCAGTTACCATGGGGGCTTGAAGGCGACTTCAAAGGGGTTATCGATCTCGTCACAATGAAAGCCTATTCTTTCGAAGGTTCTCTGGGAGACGAAGTGGTAGAACATGAAATACCCTCAGAATATATGGAACTTGCGCTGAAGAAACGCGAAGAATTGCTTGACATCGCATCTCTCTTTTCTGACGATTTAACCGAAGCCATTCTGGAAGAAAAGGTAACAGAGGAGCTTATTCACGATGCTATCCGTCGCGGTACACTCTCTTTGAGATTAACTCCTGTGTTTGTGGGATCGGCATACAAAAATAAGGGTATTCAGAATCTGCTAGATGGAGTAGTTCATTATCTCCCAAGCCCTCTGGATGTTTCCATTGAAGCCTATACGCTCGGAAGTCAACAAGAATCGGCTCCTATTTCTCTTTCTCCCAGTCCCAACACACCACTTGTAATGTTTGCCTTCAAGCTAGAAGTAAGCCGATATGGACAGCTAACCTATTTCAGAATTTATCAGGGACGATTGCGCAAGGGAGATACCATCGTCAATATGCGCACCGGACAGAAAGTTAAAGTAGGACGCATTGGACGAATGCACGCTCGAGAAATGGAAGACATCGAAGAAGCTATAGCCGGTGAAATCGTGGTGTTGTTTGGGATAGACTGTGTGTCAGGCGATACTTTTACCGACGGTTCTGTCCAATGTATGATGAGTTCTATGCATGTTCCATCACCTGTCATATCGCTCGCTATAAAACCCAAAAACCGTGATTCTCAAATCAAGATAAGCAAGGCTCTTAACCGTTTCACAAAGGAAGATCCTACCTTTAGATCCTATGTAGACGAAGAAACAGGGGACACGATCATCTCTGGTATGGGTGAATTGCATCTGGACGTTTACATCGAGCGAATGAAAAGAGAATATCAGGCTGAAGTGGAAGTAAGCCCTCCACAGGTAGCTTATAGAGAAACCATAACAAGGCGAGCAAACTTTGATTACACGCACAAGAAGCAGACAGGGGGAGCGGGACAGTATGGTCGAGTTGCCGGATACATTGAACCTCTGGAAGAAGGCGAATACGAATTTGTAAACGAGGTTGTCGGTGGAGTAATTCCAAAGGAGTTTATCCCGTCATGCGATGCAGGTTTTAAAGCATGCCTCACCAAAGGTGGACTTGCAGGGTTTCCAATTGTAGGCGTGAGAGTGGTCATCAATGACGGAGCATACCACCCCGTAGATTCGTCAGACATCGCCTTTCAACAGGCAGCTATTGGCGCTTTCCGATCTGCATACGAAAAAGCTCAGCCAATCCTGCTAGAACCAATTATGCGAGTGGTGGTAGAAACACCAACGGAATTCCAGGGCGCAGTGCTCGGTAGCCTAAACCAAAGACGAGGTGTAATTGTTAGCACGTCGGAAGATGGAAAATTTTCTACAGTAGAAGCAGAAGTCCCGCTGGCAGAAATGTTTGGATATGCCACAACTCTTCGATCCATAACGCAAGGCAAAGCGGAGTTTACAATGGAATTTGCCAAATATAATCCTGTGCCAAAACAGATTTCTGATGATATTATGAAATCGAGGAAATCAAAATAACAATGCCTCCTTCACCCCGTCTCTTCCCGACGGAAGACAGGCAGGGGGCAGTGCTCCCAGCCAATTGTTAAGCGTTGGAACTGGTTCGGCTTTCATTTCAAGCACTGCTCCCGTTAGTCTCTCCCAGGAGGAGGTGGCGAGAGTGAAGGATAGCAAAAAGGAGGACTTAGTGTGGAAACCTTTGATTTTCCGCCTATTTCGGTAGAACTTCATGATATTTCGCCTCTCGGAGGTGGAGAGATTGGGGTTGTGATGGCGAGAGCCGGTGTTGGCAAAACGGCTTTCCTCTGCCTTCTAGCTCTTGAACAAATCCGGCAGGGAGGCAGAGTGCTTCACGTGTGTGTGGACGAAACACCTGACAAAATCAAAACCTGGTACGAAGAAATCCTTCGGTCCTACGGCAGGAATCTTCCTAGAGCAGTGATAAAAGAAATCGCCTCCAGCATTGAACCCCTAAGATTCATAGCATCATTCCTGCACAATAGCTTTTCTCTTCAGAGACTTCAGGAGCTGGTAACAAACTTGGCGGATCAGGCAAGATTCTTACCATCCCTGGTAATTATTGATGGTCTCGATGTAGAACGATTCGACAACTTCTTTTTCTCATCTCTTAAGACCTTCCTTGCCGAAAAGTCCCTGCCTCTCTGGATGTCTGCAAGGATGCTTCTACACGCAAACGAAAAAGTCGAAACGGCTGTTCCCTCCCCCTGTAATTCGATTGAATCACTCCTTGATGTGGTCATAGTCCTGGAATCGGGTGAACAAAGCTCTCCAACCATTAAAGTCATCAAAAATCGTAACAACTTCCCCGTAAACACCTCAATCCCCTTAGTCTCTCCTATTTTTAGGTGAAATTCTTTAATGGGGGGTATTTGTTGTTATGGAAGACGACCTAATACTTTCGCTCACCAGACAAGTACAGGAAGAAGTTGTTGAAAATTACCTGAGGGAAAGACGCCTTATCGATCTCCAGTTGGAAGAAGTCGAAGAACTCGCTCAGAAAACTCTAAAAAAAGCGGCAAAAACCGGGAGGCGTTTTTCCCGCATTGGATACCTTTTGGTAGATGACGAATTCCGTGAGCGATGGCGAGTTATGGTAGGCCTTCCACAGGAATCTTACTGGTACTGCTGGCTCACAGAGGAATTTAAACACAATACTCGCTTTATTACCGTTACAGCTCTGACTCACAAGGGACGTTTCAAGCGGCTTGTTCATGAAGCCTATAAACGCCTGCTTGATCGTATGGAAGAATACAAAAAGCTCTATGAACACCTCTGTCAGGAAATAAAAGCCGTCAACCTGAACATTCAGGCCTTTCACAGAAATTTCGATATCCTGAGCATTATACAATTCCTGAAAGGCATGGATGTGATCGAACTGGAGAGGAAAAAATTTCTAGGGGGTAACTTTTCACCTGAAGAATTAATATCGATTGACCAGGCAATGTGTTTCAAACCCGTTAGGCTTGAACAATGGAATCCGCCTGCACCTTTTGATCTCCCAGCGCACTCAGCCATAGAGAAAAAACTCGACCAGTTGGCATCAGATGTCTACGCCAGATATGGCTGGCGACTGAAAGACATCGTGAGGTAATACCGTTTTTATTTGTAAAGTAGGGGCGACCGGCCGGTCCCCCCTACAATTTTCGGTGGTAACTTCGGCCACCCTCTCCCCACCCTGCTTTCCCATCAAGAATCTGTCGCAATTCGATGCGTGTTTATGCAGGGGCGATCCCGCGAGGCGGGACGTTGCCCCTACAATGATAATAATCCTGTGAATGTGATTATGGCACAGACTGACAGACGTGACACCCACAATTCCCCCCGTAATGGCATTAGTAAGCCGAAAAATAGAAAATGCCGCAATGTTTAATAACTACTGGTGTAGCTATTTATCAAAGGCATTATCATCATCGAGATGGCACACTCGCCCGATTTTGACATACTCCTGAACAACAGGTTTCAGTTGATTCCTGACATCAAGGAATTTTTTCTTCATGGTTCTAAGCCATTCGGCGTGATCAAGAGCGTCCCTAAGGCTGTAAAAAAGCTGATGTTCCCCCGGCGTAATGGTTATGGCTAGTCGTCCATTTTCAATCCTGTAATGGCCGGTATTGCTACAAAGGAGGCATCTTACTCTGCTACCATCGAGAAATCGAAAGGAATCTCCTCCACACAGCGGGCATACAACAGACGTTTCGGCGGGGACAAAGGACGTACCGCTTAGGATCGCATTCGCAACGCTTTGAACAAGATCCCTGTTTTTATCTCCCAGCACGGCTTCTCCGGGGAAAGCACCGTAAACAACCACTGATGCCAATAGTTTTCCTCCCATGATTTTAATCGCGCTATCAACCATAAGCTTAGCGTAGCCTTCCATACCTTCAATACCGGCCGTTATCACCGATACCATGGGTTTGCCCCAGATTTTTTCAAGGATAGAGTAAAACATCAATCCGCGATCGATGAATCTTTTAAGAAGGCTATTAGCTCCAAGGAAATAGGTAGGGGCCGTTACAGCAATAGCATCTGCGGAAACTACTCTCGAAAGAATCTTTTGCATATCGTCTTTTTGTGGACATTTTTCAAAGAGGCAGGAATAGCAGGCTTTACAAGGCCGAATATCGCATTCTATAAGGCGTATAATTTCTAGTTCCCAGCCAGTTCCAAGTTCCTTTGCCACAGCTCGTATAAAAAGTTCTCCATTGCCGGGTTTTCTCGGCGAAGCCACAAGAGCCACAAGTCGCTTCATTTATTGTTCTCCTGTGATTACTTAGGTTAGTGAGTCTCAAATCCTTTCCGCTCTAAGTATTTAGCCTACTCTTTTGCCAGTAGCAAGGACGTAAAGTAATCATTGAATCAAGGGTTTGCTGATTTTACATTACGAACCAATTTTTTCTTGACTCAAACTTAAAGGCTATGTTATCGCAAAAACTGTGTTAGCTAGAGTAGGAAAGTGGAATTTCCGAGTTCTCACACCAAATGTTCCACCTGTTTGAATCCTCGCTATATGTTCTCTGCCAATATGGTTGTAGCACACGGTGTTATAAGAGAGATTTCAAAGGTGTCTTGCAATGGTAGTCCATTTACATCAAAAACCAAAAGGAGGGAAAAGGAGCTATGGGAATGGATCAATGGTATCGCGAACTTATGCAAATTAACATGATGCCTGACAATGAAGAAAAGGCAAAGGCTTCACAAGCGTTTTTTGAGAAGCTCAACAAGGCCGCTCTTCCTGCACATTTTAATTGGGCAGAGGAGATTTTAGAAGGGCTTCACGTCAAAGAAAGACCAAACCAGACAGCGTTAATATGGGCAGATCTTGATACCGGTGATGAGAAAACTTATACCTATACTCAACTTGCCGAGAAAAGCAATCAGTTACTAAATTTGCTCAGGAAATACGGCGTTGCCAAAGAGGATCCTGTTTACATTATGGTTCCGGTTCTTCCCGAAATCTGGTTTGCCAGTGTAGCAACTTTAAAAGGCGGCATGGTTCTGGTTCCAACGGCAATGACAATGACAGCGAAAGAATTAGAATATCGTTTCAAAACCTACCCACCCGCAGCGGTTATAGGCACTAAAGCTTCTGCACCTCTCATTGATGAAGCTCTGAATGTTCTTGACATAAAACCGAAAGTAAAACTCTGCACCGACGGAGTAGATGGATGGATGCCCTATTCCGAGGCTGACAAGGAATCAACATCTGCACCGGCAGAAAAAACACTAACTTCAGACATTATCCTGTGCTTCTTTACTTCAGGAACCACGGGCATGCCAAAGCGAGTCGTTCACACAGCAACATCCTATCCTCTGGGACATCTTTCCACATCAAACGTAATAGGCATAAAACCTGGCGACATCCATCACAACCTGAGCCAACCTGGATGGGCAAAGTATGCCTGGAGTTCATTCTTTGCTCCACTCAATGTAGGTGCAACCGTAGCAGGTTTCAACTACGGTCGTCTTAATGTGGAAAAGTATCTTGGAGCCGTAGCAAAGTATAAAGTCAATGTCTTTTGCGCACCTCCAACAGCCTGGAGAGCCTTTATACTTGCGGATCTTTCCAAATTTGACTTTTCTGCCCTGAGAGAATCGGTCAGCGCTGGAGAGCCTCTCAATCCCGAAATTATCAACACCTGGAAGAAATACACCGGAAACGAGGTCAGAGACTTTTACGGACAAACCGAAACTACTGCAATGATAGGAAACCCACCATGGTATAAAGGCAAGATCATCCCCGGATCCTTCGGACGGCCTACCTTCCTTTATGATGTTGTTCTGGTGGACGATGAAGGCAAAGAAATTAACAAGCCGGATGAAATAGGCCATATCACTGTTCGCTTAAGTAATTGGAGAGCCATTGGTCTTTTCCGAGAGTATCTTGGAGCACCCGAGAAGATGGCGGAAGTCTTCCGAGGAAATTACTACTACACCGGAGACCGTGCATACTTTGACGAGAAGGGTTATTGGTGGTTTGTTGGAAGAGCTGACGACGTTATTAAGTCTTCGGATTATCGTGTTGGCCCCTTTGAGGTAGAAAGCGCTCTTGTGGAACATCCAGCCGTAGCTGAAGCAGCCGTTGTGGGCAGCCCGGATCCTAAAAGATGGCAGCTTGTAAAAGGCTTCGTAATTCTAAAACCAGGCTATGAGCCTTCCAGAGAACTTGCTCTGGATATATTCAGACATTGTACAAAAGTCCTTGCCAAGTTCAAGATCCCAAGAATCATAGAATTCGTGCCTGAAGTACCCAAGACAATCAGTGGAAAGATTCGCCGAATAGAACTCAGAGAAATCGAAGCGAAATCGAAACAGGCTGGAGAAAAACGTCCACACGAATACTTCTACCAGGACTTCCCTGAACTCAAGTCCCAATCCTAATTAAGCATTAGCCTTAGTAAAAAACAAGGGGGCGACCGGCCGGTCGCCCCTATCTGGTCACCCCTTATATTTTAAGCAACTCCTAAGCCCAGCGACATCGAAATACCCCCCACCCTGCAAAATGCGAGGCAAGCGCTGGGTTGGGGTGTTCGAAATTGCCGATGGTTGGTAGGGACTCCCGCGAGGCGTGACGTGCGCCCTACGAGCAATTTTCGAACTACGGCAAGATGG